>Ga0181349_1001381_pt1 | contig 10432 bp, 5 predicted proteins | sample Su13VDMM110SD_FD_130106 | JGI IMG/M metagenome (GOLD analysis project Ga0181349, IMG submission 130106) | Freshwater viral communities from Lake Michigan, USA - Su13.VD.MM110.S.D | ecosystem: Environmental > Aquatic > Freshwater > Lake | place: USA: Michigan | collected 2013-07-16 | reverse complement strand
GAAAGAGTTGATTATCCTGTAAAAGCCAACAGTGAACCCAGCACCAAGACACCAATAACATACACCACCACCAGCACTGAGCAAGTCAGTGGTGGCGGGTCAACCACTGTGATAAGTGGACAATCAAAAGCCAATGATACCAGTCTTGCATTGCAGTCTCAGTCCGACGCTAAAACTGCAGAATTAAAACAGTATATAAAAGACAACCCATTATCAGATGCTCGCGACAGTTCAGAATTAGCAGAACGTAGTGTAAAAATACGTCAATTAACACAAGAGCGAAACCAGTTAGCAAGTCAAGCAGAAGAAGCAAAAACACCGACTGAGCCCACGGTAATTACTACACCCAATACCACCACCAACACATCAACTACTACCTTTAGTCAATCATCAACCAACTCTGACGTAGAAACAACTGAAGGCCCTGATCCTGCGCTGAATCAAACACCGTCATTGGACAATACACAGGTACAATCTGCTGAGCCAGAACCAGTGGTTGTGCAGGCTCAAACAGTGACCAATGTAGATATTACTGCAACAGAATCTCCAGCCGAAGTGGTCATAGATGAGCCTCAATTTCAACCATTGTTGACTCCTGAACAAAGCATTGCTCAGGCACAGACAGTGCCCGCTGAGCAAGATCCTGCGGCAGCGGCTGCTGACTTCAATGCAGATACCCAGGCCAGTGTGCGTGAGGCCATTGGAGTACAGGCACCTGCACCAGTAGATCCAACTCAAAATCCAGGTGCTGCTGGTCCATTTGGTGGCGGTGCTTTCAATCGTGCGGCAGCACAAAATCCTGAAGCAGTGGCGGCGGCCACGCAGGCAGCCCAGGAAGCGCAAACCAAACAAAATGCAGCAGTGCAGGCTGAGTTTGCATCACCTGCGTCAGGTGACTGGCGTGTGCGTCTTCGACTGGCTCCCAACGCCACATACTTGTACAAGGATACGAATGTCAAAAACAGCATTCTTGCACCATTAGCAGCCAGTGGCGGTGTGGTATTTCCTTACATGCCCACAATACAAACTTCTTACAATGCCGAGTATGACAGCACTGATCTCACACATTCAAATTATCGTGGACAGTTTTATAAAAGTTCCTACGTGAGTGACATTCAAATCTCTGGTGTATTCACTGCACAAGACACTGCTGAAGCCAACTACTTGTTGGCAGTGATACATTTCTTTCGATCAGTTACCAAGATGTTTTACGGTGCACGGGATCCCTTGCGTGGCGCACCACCACCCTTGGTGTATCTCATTGGCCTGGGACAGTACCAGTTCAACAATCAACCTTGTGTGGTCAAATCATTCAACTACAGCATGCCCAATGACTGTGATTACATAAGAACCAAGCCCAACAACTACAACGTGAATCTGGGCAATCGACAAACCAAAACACAAACTGGCCTCAACCCTATTTCGGCTGTGATCGATCGACTGCGAAATGCCGGACTTAAAAAAGGTGCCTTGCCCAATGTGCCAGCACAGACCTTGTTGGATTTACAAAGCGTAAACAACATTGACAATAGTACCTATGTGCCTACCAAGTGTGAAATAGTCCTCACCCTCATGCCTATACAAACACGCGATCAACAAAGCAAGCTGTTCAACATGCAAGACTATGCCAGTGGTGAATTGCTCAAAGGAGGATTCTGGTAATGGCCAATTATGACGCAACCAGTCCGTACTTTACCACTGGCTACAGTCAGTTTTTCCTGGATGTCATGGTCAATCGACCCATTCCTGCACAAAGTGATGATCTAAGTTTTGACATCAATCTCACTTATCAGTATCGACCTGACCTGCTGGCGCATGACTTGTATGGTGATTCAAGATTGTGGTGGGTGTTTTATCAACGCAACCCCAACACACTCACAAAGCCTCCACTGGATTTTGTGGCCAATACCTCAATCTTGTTGCCCAAAATAACCACACTGAAATCAGTGTTGGGATTCTAACATGGCTTACGGACCCGCTGTACCACCGCCCTTACCAGACAATGCTAAAGAACAGCGTCGACTGATCTCTGACTACATCCGTTCAGCACCCACAGCCGCTGTGACTGGTCAAGGTTTTGTGAACGAAACCAACACCAGTGTACTGACATCAATTCAACGCAACAACAACAAAGCCAATGACGACAATTCGCAAAATAAAAATTCTGGATCAACATCGGCAGCCAATTCCAGCAGTACCACTCCACAGCAGAATAAAATCAAACAAGGCAATCTCACAGCCGACGGTGCTATTGAGCCACGCCCGAACATTTTAGATCAGTACAGCAGTTACACTTATTCGGCCAGTGTGTATCTCATGTCAAGAACTCAGTACAATCGTTTGTTGCGCAGCAAAAAGAAAACCATCAACGGCTACAATTTGCTGTTTCAAAGTGGTGGTGCCCCAGGCAATGTGGGCGGCCCACTGCCAGTGGGACAAGCCGCTGAACTGGGGGTTGGATCTAACAATCAAACTGATTACGGTCGCAACCCTGCGTTCCCTCAAGATTTTTACATAGATTCAATCACCATAGACAATGCATTGCCGGGTCGACAAACACAGGCAGCACACATGGTTACCAACCTAAAATTCACAGTGATAGAACCTGGCAACATTTCACTGCTGGATCGCATGTATGCTGCTGTTCAAAACATGGCACAAACAATAAGCGACGATGCCACCGAAACACTGAACTACACAGCCGCTGCCTATCTCATGGTCATGCGTTGGTATGGGTATGACGAAAAAGGCAATCTCGTTGATGCCAAAACTAAAGTGGATCCAGACAGTACACTGTCAGATCCTCGAGCCATTTGTGAAAAATTCATACCATTTATCATCAAAAAAGTTAACTGGAGTGTGAGCAGCAAACTGGTCACTTATGAATTTGACTGCGCACCCATTGGGCAAATGATTGCTGGTGGCACACGTCGTGGTACCATACCCTATGATGTGCAACTGACTTCGGCCACTGTAGGTGAGTTGTTGGGCGGCAATTTAATCTACAGCACAAAATCAGCTGATGCTGCTGATCCAGGCGCCAGCACCACACCAGGATCAAAAACATCAACCTCTGTGAGTGGAAGAAGTTCTTCAAGATTGTTTACCCCAGCACCAGGTACAGATGCTAGACTTCAGCCCAATCCACAAGAACAAGCCAATCCTCGAGATCTCGAAGTCAACAACGCCAGCAGTGGATACTATGGAACGCCGGCCAAGGCCAATGCTGCCACAGACCGCAAAATTATCAAACTGGGACTGATGGGTGCCATGAACGAATTTCAACAGCAATTGGTGTTGGAAAACATATATCAAAAAGCCGACAGTTATGAAATTGTGTTTGTTCCAGGTCGAGATGGCAAACAAAACATCAGAGATGCTGTGTTGCAAATACCACCTGGATTCCAAAAAGAATCAAAGCCTGGAGAGAAAAAGCCAGCCGCGCCCACAGTAGAGTCAAGTAACACTGGTATGGGCACAGCAGCCAGTGCCAATGCCAATCAAGCGTTAAATCCAGCAACCAACGCCGTGAACATCAGCAGTCGTAACTACAGTATCACTGCTGGCATGCAGATAGTGCAGGCCATTGACTTGGCCATTAGAAACAGCAGTTATATTACCAGTCAAGCACTCACAATAAATCACGAAGATGGCACACAATCACAGAACATTGACCGCACCGAACCCATGCGCTGGTTCAAAATAAACATGGAAGCCGAACAACTGGACTATGATCGTTACCGAAACGACAATGCCTACAAAATTCGCTTTGTGATCAGTGAGTACGAGGTGCCCGACTTTAATTCAACCTATTTTCCAGTTAGTAAATTCCGTGGGGTTCACAAAAGTTATCCTTACTGGTTCACTGGTCAAAATACCGCTGTGTTAGACTACACTGCCACCTTTAATACATTGTACAATATCACAGTAACTGGCACCACTCCACAGAACTCTGGCGCAGCACGACAACGTAGAGCATTTACCAGCAGCATGAGAGACATAGCCAAGTACACCTATGCCAGTGCCAGCACTGAAAGCAGTGCTGGCGCATTTGGTCAAGCCAATAAAGTTGGAGCCAATGCCAGCGAATACTTGTACAGCCCCGGCGATTTGGCGATTGCCAAGATAAGAATCATTGGTGACCCTGCTTGGATACAACAAGGCAGCATAGGTGGTGGAGTGTCAGTTCAAGATTTCAGTTATGCACCGTTCTTGTCTGATGGCACCATAAACTTTGATGCTTCCCAGGTTATGTTTGAGATAGCCTGGCAAAGACCACAAGACTATGACATTGCCACTGGCCTGGCTGATCCTTATCGAGGTGCACAACTGGAAGCAAGACAACCACTGCAAAGCAACGTGTACATAGCATACAAAGTGGTCAGTGAATTCAAGCAAGGCAGATTTGAACAAAACATTGAAGGTACCTTGTTTAGTTTTCCTATTCCGTCAGGCACGAACACTGTGGCCGCTGCGGCTGCACCTGATCAAAGTGCCGCTGAAACTGCCAGACTGGCACAAAGGGCAGCAGCAGCCCAACAGGCTATTGACACTAGACCCAAATCTACAGATCCTGCTAATCCCGGTCAACGTCTTACCGCTGTAAACAATGCTAATGGTGCAGCCACACCCAGTGCTCGTCAAACAGATGCACTGCGCAACGCCTCAAGAAAAGCTGCTGCCAGACCATTTATTCCTGGCAACAACAGTCAAGTCAACCAGGCCGCTGCCACTGCTGCTGTGGCCACAGGTGCCAGCACACTGTTGCCCGGAAAGCCACCATCCAGCAATGGACAAGTGGTAGGCCCGGCATTTAATTCAGGACCCAGAACTACACCTGGCCGATTGAATATCAATCTACTAGATCAGGCAATATTCAGAAACAACCCGCAAAAGGGTGCAAGAGATAATTAAGGGCACACATGTCAGAAGAGATACAACGCAGTCGAGGTAGACCCACAAACTACAAAATGGATCGTGGTGGTTATCCTGCGGAGTTTGGACCGTTCTTTGGAGTGGTCAAAAACAACGTGGATCCCACACGCAGTGGTCGACTGCAAGTTTATATTGAAACTTTTGCTGGCGGCAATTCCAACGATTCCACTAAGTGGACCACAGTACGATACTTGCCCAGTTTCTTTGGCAGCACACCCGCAGGCAACATTCCCAATACTGGGGTTGGTGAGTACACACGCAATCAAAATGCCTATGGCATGTGGTTCACACCGCCAGACATTGGCATCACTGTGCTGTGTGTGTTTGCCAACGGCGACCGTCAACTGGGTTACTACATTGGTGTGGTACCTGATGTTGGAGTGGGACACATGGTGCCAGCTGTGGGTGCTAGTGCCAACTATGTGACCACCAACGCAAATCAAGAAACATACTTTACTGATGATGCATATTTGCCAGTCACAGAAATCAACACCAACAACCCTGCAATAGTCAATGCTGGTAGATTTTTTGATCAGTCTAAACCAGTACACAGTGTGGCTGCCAGTGTGTTTTTTCAACAAGGACTCAACCGAGATCTTGAAAGAGGTCCCATAAGATCTACCAGTCAACGAGAAAGTCCCAGCACGGTGTTTGGTGTCAGCACTCCTGGTATACCTGTGTACAACGGTGGTATGAGCCCGCAAGACATCTTGCAAAAAATTCAAAACAATGAAATCAGACCTGATCAGGCTGAAGTTATAGGCCGCATGGGCGGACACACCTTGGTCATGGACGACGGAGACATCACTGGCGAAAATGCCTTGTTTAGACTGCGCACACCCAAGGGTCATCAAATCACCATGAATGATTCAGGTGACTTTTTCTACATCACACATGCCAACGGACAAACATGGTTGGAGTTTGGCAAAGAAGGCACAGTAGATGTGTTTTCAACCAACTCAGTAAACATACGCACTCAAGGTGACATCAACATGCATGCTGATCGTGACATCAACATGTATGCTGGCGGCAACATACAAGTCAAAACTGCTAATGCCATAACAGTGGAAGCCATGACTGATCTCAACATATCTGCACAGAGAGATTTCAAAATCTACAGTAAAAATACCATTGGCGTCAAGGCTGACGGTTCTTTAGCATTGAACAGCGCCAGTGGATCATGGAACGGTGGCGATGCATTGTTGTTCACAGCTGGCGGCATTGATTTGAATGGTCCAGCAGCACCTGAGGTCACAGCACCCAAACCCATTGCCAAGATCTTGCTGGCAGATACAGAATTTGACACTGCCAAAGGCTGGCAAGTCAAGGATGATGCATTGGAAACCATTGTGCCCAGAGCACCCACACATGAACCTTACCCTTATCACAATCTAGGAGTAGATGTCAAAGTCAAACTGGAACCCGGCAAGCCCAAACCGCCACCAGGAGCAACAGCAGTGCCAGCAGGAGTGGTGATCAAAGCACTATGAGCACATTCACTTTTGATCTCAACAGTCTGCAGGCATCAGGGACTTCGTTTGAACGAGGGTTGAGTGCCAACACGCCCGATGACAAACTTACCTATTCGGGCAATGATTCCATAGTATGGGATCGGGTGAACAATGAACGACTGCGTCGAGGACTCAGTCCACTGCCCAATCCTAGACCTGTGGACAACGGCAGAACATTCAACACCGGTCGCGGTGGTGCCCAATCTACAACTCCAACTAGAGAAGCCACGCCTGAAGAGCGAGCTGAGGGCGAAAGATTAGCTCGCAAGTTTGGATTGATCAGCAATCCAGATCAAACATCAAAAACTTTTGAAGTAAGTGGTCCACCAAACATGACCCGCGAACAGGCATTTGCTATTTTTCAAAAGCAAGCCTCGGCTGGTGGACTCACTGGATTTCAACCAGGCGACATAGTCAGCGCACAAACACAGGCCGCAGATGGTCTTGAAGCAGCCAAAGCGGAACTCACACAAGGGTTCGCAGGATTTCCTGGCACAGACAAGGGAGTACAAAATCAATTTGTCAGCATTGCCGAAAGTGCCAAGCAGTCGCTGGCTGCAGGCAACACTGGCAATTTACAAAGTCGAATTACCAATGGTGGTACCATACTGCAACAGACCTCAGCCAAAATTGGCGCTTTGTTTGGGGTACCAGTAACTGATGGTATCAACACTGCTGATTTTGCCAAAATGGCCACAGCAGTAATGCCCATGTCAGGGCTTGGCACCACTGATGTACGTGCCACCATGGCGTCAATAAGCACTGCCACTGGACAGAATTTTGATCAAATCACCAACTCAGTGGGAGTTGGCAAGTTTGGATTTGATGCCAAACAGTTGGAAACAGCAGGACTACTCAAACCAGGCACAGCCAGCACGTTTCTCAATCAAGGAAGCAATGATTTAACATCAGTGTTGAAAAGTCCTGCTGTGTGGACCGGTGCAGGTGGTATCACCGGTCTTGACAGTTTTTTAAGTAATCCTTCAGCACAAAACTTAACACAGCAAAATTTAATGAGTTCAGGTCTGGCCACAGCCAGTTCATTGGGTGTGCCGCTGGATGGATTCAATCCCAAAGAACTCAGCGGAATATCCTCGGTGTTTGCCAAAGATTCAGTAGCCGGCGCCGACTGGATTCGCGGGCAATTGCCACCAGACAAACAGGCTGACTTTGATGCCAAATTCAAAGAAGCCCAGTTTGCTGTTGGTACGGCGGAACAAAAACTCAATGATCCTATGCTTCAACAAGCACCACCAGGAGAAGCAACAAACACAGTGAATCGACAAACCGTGGACGCAGCCACCACCAGAGTTGTGGGCAATGACAAAGTGCCTAGTTTGAACTACGGTAGCCAGCCAGCAGATCCAAAATTGGTTGAGGAAAACAAAGCATTGAGAAAAGAGATAAGAGCATTGCTTGAACGAATAATAGAGGTAAATGCGTCAGACGCTACACCTGATCAATCTGATGCAAAAGCCGCACAACTAAACGCAATTTCTAAAGAATTAGATATAGTTGAAGGCAAGGTTACCGCACTTAAAGCACGAGCACTCAACGCCAATCCTTACAGTGCAAGTTTTATGAAAATACTTGAAGAAGAAATAGCTGATATAATATCTGCTATCAACAACATCAGTACTTTGCAAAAATATCTAAGACAGTTGAAACGTCAATCTCAATAAACTGTGTAAAACTGCACCATAAATATTAACATGACCACATTTATCGGCTTCAACACTATCAATCAAAACAAAAAATTCACGTTGACTGATTTTGATTTGATACAGCGTGATCTACTAAACGCTTTTAACATACGTCAAGGCGAATTGCCTGGCCGTCCTGGTTATGGCACCACCATAACCGGTTTTTTGTTTGAAAATCAAGTGGAACAAGTGCAAGAAGAGTTGCGAGCCGAAATACAACGTGTGGCTGGTGGCGACCCTAGACTGACCATTAATGACATACAGGTATTCCCACAACAAAATGGCATATTGATACAGTTAGAAATAACTGTGATAAACACTACCAACGCTGAAATACTCAGCATATTTTTTGACGAAGCCACTCGTAATGCCAGTTACGTATAACTGCGCCGTTTTATTTCTCAATAAATAAAGCACAAACGAGAGAACTATGGCAACAACCACAAGACAAACAGCAATATTCGGCGTAGAAGATTGGAAACAGATCTACCAAACCTATCGCGAAGCTGACTTTCAAAGTTATGATTTTGAAACTCTGCGCAAGAGTTTTGTTGATTATCTGCGTTTGTACTACCCTGAAACGTTCAATGACTACATTGAATCAAGTGAATTCATTGCCTTGCTAGACGTCATGGCCTTCATGGGTCAGGCTCTGGCATTTCGCACAGACCTAAACACTCGTGAAAACTACATGGACACTGCTGAACGCAGAGATTCTGTGGTACGACTGGCCAATCTTGTGAGTTACACAGCCAAGCGCAATACCGCTGCTGAAGGCTATCTCAAAGTATTCAATGTCACAACAACTGAAAATGTTGTGGACTACAATGGTGTGAATCTCAGCAATGTCACTGTGAACTGGGCCGATCCCACCAATGTGGACTGGCAAGAGCAGTTCACAGCCATTATCAATGCTGCATTGGTAGACAGTCAAAAAATAGGTCGCCCAGGCAATCGTCAAACCATCTTGGGTGTGCGTACAGATGAGTACGCTATCAATCTGGTGCCCGGATTTTTGCCGGTGATTCCTTACTCAGCCACAGTGGACGGTGTCAACATGCCGTTTGAAGCCACTACCAGTACTTCTGTAGGACGTGACTATGTGTATGAGCCGTCTCCGCAGCCCAACACAGTGTTCAACGTGCTGTTTAGAAACGACCAGCTGGGGTTTCAGTCGGCCAACACTGGTTACTTTTTCTTGTTCAAACAAGGTGTTTTGCAAAATCAAGACTTCAACTTGGCTGAACGCATTGCCAACCGCACTGTAGACATCAACATTGAAGGGGTCAACAATATAGACCGTTGGTTGTTTCAACTAGACAATGTGGGCACAATCAGTCGTGAGTGGCAGTATGTGGACAATGTTTACACAGCAGCAGCACAACGCAACAATGTGTTGCAGCCTATCTACAGTGCAACTTCAAGAGCCAATGACCAAATCACCATGATATTCGGTGATGGGGTGTTCTCAGAAATTCCTGTGGGCTTGTTCCGTGCCTATGTTCGTGCTTCAAATGGCCTGCAATACATTATCAATCCTGAAGAAATGCAAAATGTGGTGTTGCCCATTACCTATACTGATCGCAACGGTAACCTGCAGACCATTACATTCACTTGTGGTATCACACGTCCTGTGAGCAACAGTCAGGCACGTGAACCCATTGCTGAAATCAAACAACGTGCGCCTGCAAGATACTACACACAAAATCGTATGGTCAATGGTGAAGATTACAACCTGTTTCCATACACACAATACAATTCAATCATCAAGAGCAAGGCCTTGAACCGTGCATCAATTGGTACCAGTCGCTATCTTGATCTTGTGGACAACACCGGCAAGTATAGTTCAACCAACACATTCTCAAGTGATGGTGCGCTGTGGCGTCAAAATATCCTGCCAACCATACTGTTCTCTTGGGACAATCGTAACGACATTGCTGATGTCATCACCAATCAAGTTCAACCTGCCTTGATCGGCCCCACAGTCAAACAGTTTTACTATGAAAACTTTCCAAGAGTAACCAGCACCACAGTGCCTACCAGTGTGACCTGGTTGCCAGGATACACTTGGAATCAAAGCACTACATTGGCCAATGAAACCACTGGCTATTTTAGAAACACCACAACCAGTGCCACATGGCCCAGTGGCACACCTATTCCCATTGGTGATACCACAACAACAATGTTCAAATATGTGATACCAGGCGCACTGATCAAGTTTATACCGCCTACCGGTTACTACTTTGATCGCAATAACAGACTGGCACAAGGCACACCTCTCTT
>Ga0181349_1001380_pt1 | contig 10432 bp, 1 predicted proteins | sample Su13VDMM110SD_FD_130106 | JGI IMG/M metagenome (GOLD analysis project Ga0181349, IMG submission 130106) | Freshwater viral communities from Lake Michigan, USA - Su13.VD.MM110.S.D | ecosystem: Environmental > Aquatic > Freshwater > Lake | place: USA: Michigan | collected 2013-07-16 | reverse complement strand
CTTGGATTAAATAAACTTAGAAATGCTCCTGCGCCTAAAAAGCCTAAAAAATCAGTTTTTGATTTTTCAGCAGCAAACAATACAATAGACAATTCTAATAGTAAATTAATACAAGACTTTGGCGGACCTAAAGCGCCTGAACCTAGAAGCGCAATGTTTGCTAAAATGGATGCAGAAGCGCTAAAGAAGCAACAAGAGGAAAAGCAGGCTATTGAAAAACAACAAACCTACCTGGATGAAACAAAAGAATATAGACAAGCGGTAGCATTAGAAAAGCTTAGTTTTGAAAATCCATATAATGTTAACTATGACATTGATAAAAAAAGTGCCACAGTCTCCGCTATTAATTTAAATAAAAAAATAAATAGATTAAACCTTGAGGCAGAAGAGTTTGGGGATGAAATAATTTTTAGAAAACTTGGTTCTACCGAAGGGTTTGGCGGAACAAAAAACGGCACTTTTTTTAGTTTATCCGATATAGCCGGAATGAATAAATTCATTTCTGAAAATGCAGATAAAAGTTACGCTAAAAAAGTAAAAGAAATCTCAGCAACAAAATATCCAGATTTATTTCAAAAAATTACTCCCCCAGTTTTATCAGAAGAAGAAAAAAGAAAACAAGCAAACTTAGAATTAGTAGGTACATTTCAAAATCTAAGTAAGGCTTATGGGTTCGATGAGGCTTTAGGGGGAAGAGCTGCTGCAATAACAAAAGAATCTTTTGACAACCCAGAAGACTATAATTTTTATAAACAATGGGCAAAGAATCAAAATAGCGTATTAAATTTACCGCAAAGTAGAATTGACGCGTGGGATAAAACGCGTAAAGAAAAATTTATAAATAAAGCTTCTACTGACTATGCCAGATCCTTAGATCCCGCTGATAGAAAAAATCTACAAATAGTAGTCCAAGAAAAAATAAATGAATCTAGATATGCTAGCGAAAAGCTAACTCAAGACATAGGCGATTATAAAATTAAAGTAAATGACTTTAATAAAGACGCTGAAGAATATAAAAAAACACCTACTGCCGAAAAATTAGATATATTAAAAGCTAGACAATTAGGTTTAATAGATGAATTAAACGATATAACAGACAGGGAAAAAGATTTACAAAAAGAAACAGATTATACAAAAGGTATTTTAGCTCCTGCGTTAACCTCGTTTAGTGCAAACTACAATAGAATAGATCAATTAGCCAACGCAACAAAATCAACTTTATCTAATGTTGTGGTTGGCTTGCGTGATATATCCGCTTATGGATCAGCCGCGTTATTAGGCACTACACAAGAAGAAATTGTAAAGGACGATAGTTTAGGTATATTCCATACTGCGCGTGAATTAGAATTACAAAAACAACAATACCAAAAAACCGTAGGCATCGACGAAATAAAAAGTTTTGACGACGCTGGTAATTGGCTAATGAGTTCAACCATAAATACATTGCCTTCTATAGGTATGGCATTTACGGGAGCGGCTGCGTTGCCATTATTTTTTGCTAGTGGATATGGGGGCAAAGCTACTCAAATGATGCAAGAAGCAGAAGACGCTAAGAAAAGACTAAGTGAAAATACTTATGCAATTAATAATACAGACGATGCTTTTATACAAGCTCAACTTCAATCACAAATTGATGCTGACAAAGATTTACTAAACCTGCCAGAATACAAAAAACTTTTAGGCAAATTAGTTTACGGTACTGCTGAGGTTGGATTTGAAATGTTGGGCACATTAAAAATACTCAAAGGACTTGGTACTGCGGCCAGAATGCTACCTAAGAAAAGCTTAAAAGACGGATTATTATGGGCAGGTAAAAACGCTACTAAAAATTTTAATAGAGAAGGATTATCAGAACTTGGAACAACAGTTACAGACAATTTTGTAGATATGGTTGTATTAGGGGAAAATAAAAATCTTTTTGAGGGTGGGCTAGAATCATATGTTCAAGGAGGTATTGCTGGCGCTGGATTTGGGGGTATTGATACTTATAAGGTTGTAAAAAGAGCCATTGTAAGTGAATTAGCGGCTAAAAAGCAAAGCCGCAGAGTGCAGGACATTGTTAATCAAATTAGCGATTTAACAGGCATAGAGGGTTATAGAAAAGATCAAAGTATTCCATTACCTATGCAAACTCCAGCTATACAGAAATTAGTCGCCGAATTAGTTGACGAAAGTAATGGTATTGAAAATGAAATTATAAATAGATTAGGTGTAGATTTAACTTTAGAGCAAGCTACTCAAATTGGTGATTTAAATAGACAAATTAGAGAAGTTAATAAAGATTTTTCAGAAGCCGCTAAAGATCCAAATTTAAAACCCGCACAATTAAAAACATTAGAGGGGTATTATAGAAATAAATTTAATGAATTAGTTAATCAAAGAGAAACTTTATTAACGGATCCCGCTATTATTGCTGGTAATAAACAAGCAATTGCTGATTCTAGATTTGAATTTGATCTTACTCAAGGATACAATATGTACAATAATCGCCTACAACAAGTTAGTCTTGGGCAAGTTGTTGGTAATTTTAGTAATTTGAACGCCGTTACTAAAAATGAATTGCTTTTTAATGCTAAAAATGAATTAGAGTTAGAAGCAGGAGGAAGCGCGAATGCTGTTACGCAAAAAGAAATACAAAATAGAGCTTTAGAGAATTACGCCGAAGAACATTATACTAAAGCAATAAAAGAAGGCATTGTAAATGCTCAAGCTTTTGCAAACGATAAAGGCATAAACGTAGAAATACAATCTTTCGAAGGGCCTAATGCTGACGAAAATATTATAAACGCTTATAATAAATCTAAGGCTACTCCTGCACGAAAGAAAGAATTTGCAAAAAATATTAAAAATGGTTCAGCGGAAGGAACTAATATAAATATAAATGGTAGAGACATAGCTTTAGTGCATATAAAAAATTCAGCAAAAAACGGCAGAACCGGCGTTGGATCTCATGAGGTATTGCATTCCGCTGTTAAGAAGGCATTTGATGATCAAAAGGGTATAGATAAAGCAGGCTCTTCTTTATTAGAATATCTTGAAAAATATAATCCAGATCTATCTGCATTAGTTACGGAAAGAATAGATTCTAGTTATAGTGAAAGAGATAAAAATAATTTAAGGTTAAGAAACGAAAATGGCGAAATAATAAAGGATGAAAACTATTATGAAGAAGCATTAAACGCTTTATCTGATATATCTGCTGATGGTGTTGAACTTCCCGCAGACTCTTTAAACGCTATTAGAAATTTTATAAATAGTATATTGCCTAAAGGATTTCCTAAATTTAAAGAAACACAAGGAGCAGACATTTATCAATTTGTAAAAGATTATAATAAAGAAGCTCATTTTGGTGAAAAGCAACCATCTAATTTAATTAGTTTTTCAGGTAAAATTATTGGTGGAGATCAAGAAGAGAAACCAACAATGAAACAGTCTATTACAAAAGTAAATGAAGTACAACAAAAAATAGATAAATTAGAAGATCAATATGACAATGATGAAATAGAATACGAAGCTTATGAAAATAAACTTAGTATTCTTAAAGAAGAATTAAAGAAAGCTCAAGCTTTACCAGAAGTTGAAACTAAACCAAAAGTCGAAAAACCAAAGGTTGAAATTAATGCTGAAGATGAGGTTAAAGAAATTATTAAAAATGATAAAGGGTCTGTATCTTCTGATAAAGTTCAACAAATATATGAAGCTAAAGGATTAAATGGTGCTGATGAGATCATAAAACTATTTAGACCTATTACAAATAAGATTGTAAACAAAAGAAGAGATGCTCCGGGATTTGAGGAAGAATTACTTAGAGACGAAATAGAAACAGGCGAAGGCGGTATTCTTTATCTTATTAGAAGTTATAAGCCAGAAAAAGGGGTTCCTTTAGCGGCTTATATAAATAAACAATTGCCATTAAGGGCTATTGCATCGTCTAGAAGGGTATTAGATAAAGAATTTAGCAAAGACGTTACTGAAGAAAAAGCGTTAATGGCTTCAGAAGCATCCACAGAGGTAAAAGAAAAGCCAAAGTATAAGAATGCATTAGAATCAAAAGTTTTTAGCCCAGAAGTGTTAAAAACAGCAACAAACAAGATAATAACCATTGTTAGAACATTAAAATCTAGAATCGATGCTCCCGTTACGTTAAATAGAACCGTTACCCCTATTATTTCTGAAATTAGGGACGAGGTTGGTAAACAATTAGACATTGATATAAAAACAATGCTTGGCGGTAAAAAAGATGGCGTTCTTAAAAAAGAATTGTTACGAACTAAGCGTTATATTTTAGAAAATATGACAACTACCTGGTTAATGGGTAAAGACGGGCAAGGAGGGATACCTCAGGCTATTCAAAAACAAATTAATGGTAAATATATTAGTTATCCAGAATGGGTAGGGCAAAAAATTGATAGAGAAAAAACAACAACAGATCAAGCAGGTAGAACATCAGGGGCTGAATTAGTTAGAAGATTGCCTAATGTTGCTAACAATATATCTGATGAAGTATTTTTATCTCAAATAATTGGTCCTGATGGTAACCTAATTAGAGGCAGAAAAGAATCTTTGTCTAAAGCAATGTCTGAGGAAGGGGCTTTTGATATAATTAATAATGACTTTGAAATTGGAGGGCCTATTTTTGATGCTTTTAAGGTTAATCAAGAAAGACTTGGAGTTGAAATAGCAGCTAACGCTGTTGTTACATTTGCCGCACAATCTGAAAGAGGTAATATCAAACAATCTGTAACTTATAATAATTTTACTCAAGAGCAAAAAAATATATTTAATAGCAAAGTTAGCGAATTAAGTTCAGGTTTAAATCCTTATTTAAACAATATTGATAACCCAGATACAGTGGGAAGAGTTTTTAGAAATGCATTTAAAGATTACTTTTCTAAAGAGGAGATTAATGGGTTGCTTAAAGATTTTGCTCCTTGGCTTAGGCAAATTAAAGATATATCAAATTCTGATACTTTATATTTAGAGGATAAAAATCTTGACTTAGATACATTTATAAAAAATGTAGCATCAATGTATGAATCGGGTGTATTAGGAGTTTTGAATATGCCGTATACTCATGAAGAATTATTTTCAAAAGATAATGTTATTAGCGCTAGAACTGCTACTATAAACATGTTCTCAAACTGGGTTGATACATTTGGCGAAGAAAAAGCAATTGAAATGATGATCTATAGCGGAGGTACTTTTAAAAGTAATTCTGCATTAGGTAATAAAAAAGGCATTGCTCTTGTAGAAGGTCAAATTATTGAGACTGGCAAAGAAGGTAGAAAATCAAATCAAATAACTCAGAACGCTGAAGATTATTGGGATAATATAGTTTATGCTTCACTTCCAGATGGAGCTTCTGAAAAAAATCAAAAGTTATTAAAAAGAATACAAAAAGAAACTGCTTCTAAAAGAAAAAAAGATAGTGCAAGTAAAGCATTTGCGGATAGAGATTTTGAAGGAAGAAAAACACAATCAAAAAAGTATCAAGAAATAGTTCAAGAAACATTTAAATATTATTTTAATGATAAAAACGGTGTTTCTGATATAGATAAAGCTATAATGATTGTTCAAATGGGTAGTAATATGGAAACCGCAATTAGAAAAGCGGCTGTATTTACTCATGTATTTGTTAACCCAACCGGAACAAAAGTAGGGGCTTTGAGATACGAACATACTAGACCTGCTTCTCAAGTTGCGGCAGAATTGTTAGCTGCCTATAAAAAGTATAAAGGCAACGTGCCTCAAGAAGTACTTGATTCAATATGGGAAACATATACCGCTGCCGTGATACCTGTAGCAATGGATGATCAACTTAACGCGGCTGGTTTTAAATCAATAATGCCGCCTGGATGGAAAAAAGGTATGCCTACTAGTTATAGATACTATAATTATGCTACATTTGGTAAAGATAATATATTTGCTATAGAAAGTTTAAATCCAAAAGACAAAGGCGCTATTATAGGCCAGGAATTTGCAAAAATTTCTAAAATATTTATTAAGCCTAAAATAAATGCAATTAAAATAGATGCTATTCAAAAATCATTAAAAAACTCTATAACTCCAAAAGGAATTTCAGTTTTTGATTTTGATGATACATCGGCGTTCACCAGTGGTAGTGTGCTATACACAATGCCTGACGGCTCAAAAGGAAAGTTAAACGCAGAAGAGTTTGCTAAAGAAGGATCAAGCTTTTTAGAAGAAGGAGCAGTATTTGATTTCTCTGAATTTAGTAAAGTTGTTGATGGTAAACCAGGACCTATGGTTGAGAAAATGAAGAAGATGATTGCTAAGTTTGGTAATAAAAATTTCTTTATTCTTACGGCACGACCAGCAAATGCGGCTGTACCTATTAAAGAATTCTTAGATTCAATAGGTATAGATATACCAATAGAAAATATAATTGGTTTAGGGAGTAGTTTGGCTCAAGCAAAAGCCGATTGGATGACTGCAAAAGCCGCTGAAGGGTATAATGATTTTTACTTTGCTGATGATGCAATACAAAATGTTAAAGCGGTTAAAGACGCTTTAGACGTTCTTGATGTCAAATCAAAAATACAACAAGCAAGAATTAAATTTAGTAAAACCATATCTACAGAATTCAATAAGATAATTGAAGAAAATACTGGGATGGAAAACTATAAAGTATTTTCAGACATTGTTGCTAGGAGAAGAGGTGTAAATAAAAACAAATTTGATTTTTATGTTCCACCATCTGCAGCTGACTTTGAATTATTATTATATAACTTTATAGGTAAAGGGACGCGCGGCGAAGAACAACAAAAATTCTTTGCGGACGCTTTATTAAAACCATACGCAAACGGTAACGATCTAATGGATGCCGCAAGACAATCTATTAAGAATGATTATAAAGCATTGATAAATCAATTTCCAGGAATTAAAAATAAAATAGAAAGTTTAACCCCGGATGGTGATTTTACATATGATCAAGCAATACGTGTTGCCCTATGGACAGAAGAAGGTATTGAAATACCTGGTTTATCACAAAGAGATCAAACTAAATTAGTAGATCTAATAAATAATGATCCAGAATTAACTGCATTTAAACAAGGTGTATTAGTTACAGGTAGACAAGGCAAAGGGTGGATTGCTCCTACTGAATATTGGGACGCAAGTACAATTATATCTGACTTACACAATTTGACTGAAGGGGCGGGTAGAAAAAAATTCCTTGCAGAATTTATTGAGAACACTGAAGAAATGTTTGGCAAGTTTGAGAATGGAAAATTGGTTGGCCCTAATATAAATAAGATTGAAGCGGTTTACGGTACAAACGTAAGAGAAGCTTTAGAAGATCAATTATATAGAATGATTAACGGTAAGAATAGAAGTTACGGAAGCGATAAAGAAACTTCTATGTGGTCTAATTGGGTTAACGGATCTACAGGAGCTATTATGTTCTTAAATACCAGATCTGCTGTATTACAATTACTTGGAGCGATAAACTTCTTAAACTTAAGAGACAATAACCCTGTTGCTGCTGGTATTGCGTTTGCAAATCAAAAACAATATTGGGCAGATTTTTCACGTATTTGGAATTCAGATAAAATAAAAGAAAGACGTGGCGGTTTAAAAGAAGACGTTGCTGCAGCGGAGATTGCTAATGCCGCGGCTGGAAGTAAGAATAAAGTTAATGCCGTTATATCATACTTATTAAAAATAGGATATACACCAACACAATTAGCGGATAGTTTTGCGATTGCATCTGGAGGAGCACCGTATTATAGAAATAGAATTAATACTTATTTAAAGGAAGGCCAATCACAAGAAGATGCAGAAAAGAATGCGTGGAGTGATTTTACTAAAGTATCTGACGAAACGCAACAGTCAGGTGATCCGAGAGATATATCAAAACAACAAGCAAGCCCAGCTGGAAGATTATTATTAACTTTCCAAAACTTTTCAATGCAACAATCCCGTATTGTTAAGAAGTCTTTCTTAGATCTTAAAAATGGCAGAGGCGATGCTAAAACACACGTTTCTAAAATAATTTATTATTTAGCGGTACAAAACATATTATTTGCTACATTGCAACAAGGATTGTTTGCGGTTGCTTTTGACGACGATGATGAAGAATTAGATAAAGAAAAAGATAAAGCAAAAAAGAAAACACTTAATGAAAGATTAGTAGATGTAGCTGATGGTGTATTAGATACAATACTTAGAGGTACCGGATTTTTAGGCGGAGTTATTTCTGTATTAAAGAATATGACTAAAAAATATCTAGATGAAAAGGATAAAGGATTTAAAGCCGACTATGCAAAAGTTATGTTGGAAGGCGCTAATATATCACCACCAATTGGATCTAAGCTTAGAAAAGTATATACTGGGCTTCAACAAACTAAATTTGAAAAGGATCTTATAGAAGAAAGAGGATGGGGAGTAATGCAAGACGGTAGAGTTCACTTAGGTCCTATGTATGGTGTAACTGGAAAACTTGTTGAAGCTACTACAAATATACCAATGGATCGTTTGGTAAACAAAATTGAGAATGTATCTCAAGCAATGAATTCGCAAAACAAAGCTTGGCAAAGAGTTGCTGTTGGATTAGGGTTTACACCTTACTCAGTAGGTATAGAGGATACAAAAGGCGATCTAGAAATTAGAGCTAAAGCAAAAGCAACTAGAAAAGAAGCGGGTAAAGTTAAAATAAAAGAATCTAGCAAAAGAGAAAGAGATAGTATTGCTAATTTATCTCCGGATGCCTACATGGATTTTGTAAGAAAGAGAAAAGAAGATAGGGAAAGAAAGAAAGATAGCATTGCTAATCTACCTGCAGATCAAAAGAAAGCTTATCTTGAAAAGAAAGCGATTGAGTCTAATGCTCGCAAAAGAGAGAAAGAAGCTTTAAAGAAAATAAAAGCCGATAGTATTGCTGGATTGTCTCCAACAGAGAAAGCTAATTATGATAAAAAAGCCGCTGCTGAAAAATTGCAAAAGAAAAAAGAACGCCATGACAAATATGTGGAAAAGAAAAAAGCGTTACAAGATAGTTTAGCAAAACTAAGCCCAAGAGAAAGAGCAAAGTATATAGCTAATAAAAAAGCGGAGAGACATCAATATTATATAGAACATAAAAAGCCATCTAAAAAGAAAAAGAATGAAGTTACTGAAGTAAGTTTTTAAATAGGAACAAGATAAAATAGGCACCATACCTAAATGTTCCATAATGAAAGAAGGGAAGCTCCTCGGCCTCCCTTCTTTTTATTTAATTAAGTATTTAATTTAACTTCTGGCTCAGACTTTTCCCGAGCCTCTAAGTTCTCTTTAGCCCGTTCTGTTAAAGCTTTAATAGCATCATCATAACCAGGCATTAATTTTACCGCTTCAAGAGTTCCAGCGGATAAGGTTGTTAAATGCTGTTGCTCTTCAATTATTCTTTGCAGAACATTAATAACAGCATCTAATTTGTTTTTCATTTCAATTAAACTTTGTTCTTTCATTTGATTAAGTTATTTCGCAACCAGCTGGCCCACATGCAACTGATTCGCTAAAGTTAGTATTATCCTGTATTTCAATTACTTTTGATAGATCAACGTCTTTTAATGTTAACATCATTTGATCGTACACTTCTTTAGTACAATCTTCAAACGGTGTTTGTTTATATGTACCGCCATGATATGGTAAAACAGATAATCCATTATAGTATTCTTTGTTTGCCCACATCCATTCCCCTACAATTTTCCACTCATCATCTCTTACCGAAACTGTACATGAAACATTATGTGTGTTATTACCTTTAATGTGACCAGGCTTAACCCAATCTTTAGATATTAGCTTTACTCTTTCAAGCGCATCTAATGTTGATTCATATCGCGTTATGGCACCATTTGGAGCTTTCTGTGGCACAGAAATGACTGACTGTAATGTTGGATTAAAATATTCATCTTCGATCAATTCTGGATGATTTATTGCAAGATAAGAATAGATTGCTTCATTCTTGCCTAATCGCATTCTTCTAATATAGTAATCATTGTGCCAAGCGTGTATGCCGCTAGAAGTACCCAACACCAAGCTTGTAGTTCCTGCTGGTTTGACCGCAGTAGTACGAGCAGCGCTATTAATATGTAATAGACTTGCGACTTCGCTATTAGTATCTTTAACAATTTTTGCAGCTTCTTCATAATTTAATTTTAAGTTTGACTCTGATGCAATACCTGTCATTGATACGCCAAGTAACGCATCTTTTTCTGTATTTTTTCTCCATATATCACGCAAGTAATGAAAATCTGAATACGATGCTTGTAATGTTCCTAAGAACGCCGCAGCCGATGATCTTGCGTTGAAGTCTTCTTGATCTTCAATATCAGCCATGTTAATCTCTGTTAAGTTACAAAACTGATAAGGACGTAAAGCAATTTCACAACAAGGATTAGTACCCCAATCTTTATCATTAGTAAGGTAAATT
>Ga0181349_1001379_pt1 | contig 10434 bp, 4 predicted proteins | sample Su13VDMM110SD_FD_130106 | JGI IMG/M metagenome (GOLD analysis project Ga0181349, IMG submission 130106) | Freshwater viral communities from Lake Michigan, USA - Su13.VD.MM110.S.D | ecosystem: Environmental > Aquatic > Freshwater > Lake | place: USA: Michigan | collected 2013-07-16 | reverse complement strand
CACGGGACCGGAGATCGTTCCCGCCGCTTTCATTGTCTCGATCTGCGTGAGGCCGTCGGCGTTGACGCGGACAGACTGCGACGGATCGTTCGCTTGCAAAGACGTGAAGCCGAGCGCGCGGGTGACGGCACGCTCACCGGGGTCGATGTAGTTTTTCCACAGGCCCGCCGCCCGCGCCGCAACGAGGTAGCGCAGATAGGCACCGAGGTTTGACCCCGTCTCGGGGCGCACGCCGTAGCCGGTCTTATCGCCAGAGCCGTACATGCTGCCCAACTTGGAGTCGATCAGACCTCCGATCCCGGTGCCCGAGCTGGGCTTCGTTCCACTCCCGAGCGCCGCCTTCAGGGCTTCGGTCACCGCCTTGATGATGCCGACCTCTTCGTTTGTGCCCGGCGCGAACGAGCCATCCGCCGGGTTGCGCTTCCGGGGGAGACAGTCGTGAAGGGGCAGACCCGCCGCTTCCAGAAGCTCCGCGTCCTGAAGGTCGCGGAACGACGGGCGCGGGTTGCGGAGCACGTCGCGAACGACGGCGCGATAGCGTTCCGGGTTCGACCGGAACCCGCCGAGGGCACCGGGGTTTTTCTTCAGGAGGGGCGACATAGCCGCCGCCGGGGGCGGCGGGTTGAACGTGCTGCCCAGATAGGGGATGCCGGACTGCGCGAGCATCGCCTGCAACGCCTTCGTTGTGAACAGGGCGGCGACAAGCGGGTCGATGCCGAGGGCTTCGGCCAGCATTTCGACCTGTGCCGCTGCCGTCTGTGCCTTGACCTCCGAGTTGTCGGTACGCTTGCCCTCGATCCACTCCTTGTAGGTGCTGCCGTCCTCGACCTTGCCCTTGCCCAAAAAGAGCAGATGGACCGCCAAAAGCGTCCCCTTGGAACTCATGCCCTTGGCGTCGAGCACCAGCTTCTCCGGCGTGCGCGGAGTCGAGCCGATGACACCCGTTCCGGGCTGGATCTTCTCGTAGGATCCGCTCGCCAGCCGCACGGCGTAGACCGAGCCGCCCGCGAAGTCGGTGCGGGTCAGGGTGCCGATGGGCAGTTCCGAGTAGACCGCCAGCGTCGGCGCGACCTGCACGGCGGGCCAGCCGACGGATTGAGGCGCCGGGAACACGATGCCCTGCTGGGCCGCCGCCTGCGGGTCGGCCACGGGCTTGAAGAAGGTATCCCAGCTTGGATAGGCGTAGTACCGGACGGCGCCGCCTACCATGATCGAACCCGGAGGGAGCGCCGCGATCTGCGCGTTCGTGGTCAGTTCCGCGCCCGTGACGAGGGTGACGCCGCTCACCACGGTCGGGTCGGGCAGGGGCGGGGGCGGCTGGACGTTCACCTTCCCGCCGCTCTCATGCGCGTAGACGAGGAAGTAAACCATCGCCTGTGCAATAGTGCTCGCCACCATGCCCGCCGCGTCAGGAACCGCGATGGTGACGGTCTTTTCGCTCTTCCAGAGCGAGTCGGCGAAGAATCCGAGCGTGACGGTGTTCTTGCCCGCATCCATGATCCGAACCGAGGCTTCGTAGCCCGGCGTCAGCATCATCGACGCGAAGCCCGCCCCCGCGTCGGTGACCACGCCCGGCACCTTCGACGCCGCTTCAGCGATCAGCGGGGCGAGGATGGCGAGGTTGTCCTCAACCGAGGCGATCTGCTTGCTCTTCGGGCCAGCGGTGACCGGCGCCGTGACCTCCGCTGCCGCCGCCGCCGCCGCCGTCTTCGGGGCCTTCGGCGCCTTCGGGGCCTTCCCCACCGTCGTGGGGTCGGAGTAGCCTTCGGCCCACGCCGTCGCGACGCTCTTGCCCAAGACGGTCGCGGTGTACGCTTTCTTGCCCGTCGCGGAAGCACCGTAGTGCGTAAGCAGCCCGAGGTCGGCGAGCTTCGACAGGTAGGCGCCACGCTGCGTGATCGTGCCCTTGTAGTCGAACGCGCTGCTCACACCCGAAGAAACACTAAACACTTGCTGCGCTACTGCCTTTTCCGCGACGTTCTTGAACAAGGCGTTCGTCATGGCGAGCTTTACGTCGTCGCCCTTGATGTAGGCGTGGAGCGCCTGCAACGCCGCGACGACGGCGGGGCTCATCGCGGGAGGTGTCGAAGCACCGGGCGCCGCAGCCGTCGGGGTGGACGTGGCGCCGACGAGCGACGTCAGCGGGGGCACCGCGAGAACCGCGTTGGGCACTTTGGTCTGGATCAAGTCCCAACCGTAGCCCCCTGGAAGCTCTACGATGGCTGTGGCATATTGCGCGAATTCCGCGAACTCTGACTCGTCCTTCTGGTTGGACGCATAGGATCCGTAGTAGGGATGCAACTCCGACCAATCATTTATTGTGTAGTGATACCAGACGGTCTTTTTGCCGTCCGGAGAGAACACGACGAGGACGGTGCTGACGTCCTTCCCATAAGGGAGCGTCTGCCATACCGTGCCCTTCGGCAGCACCTTGCCCCACGTCCCCGAAGAAGCGGCGGGCGCCGAGGCGGCGGGCGCCGAGGCGGCGGGCACCGCGCCGGTAGGGCTCAACGGCGCGAGCTTCACGACGGGACCGATGTAGGGAGCCGCCAGCAACTCGGCTTTTCCCGCGTAGAACACGGCCTTGGACATTGTGCATAGCGCCGCGAACTGCATTGCGGAAAAGGCCACGCCCGTGTAGGCTCCGGGCTGAGAGTCGGTCGGCCCTCCGACCTTCGCCCAATCCCCGACCGCGTAGTGAAACCACGCGGTCGGGGCTTCGGTCGGGTCCATCGAGTAGACGACAAGGATGGCCCCGCCCCCATCGTCATTTCGCGTCGGGAGCGCCGAGATCAGCGCGTCGGCCATCGGGGACAACCACGCCGGGGGCGCGGGCTCCGGGGCACCGGGCGCCGCTGCGGCGGCGGCGGGCGCCGAAGCGGCGAGCCCAACGAGGGCGAGCAGGCCCTTCGACGTGAGCAACGTCAGGAGGGCGGTCGCGACGCCGCTATCGTAGGGGTTGCGGCGAGTGGGGCGTAGCTGAGAGGCGCGCATGGCTATGCTCCGACCGGAAGCATGAAGGTGATGCTGCCGCCCGACTTGCCGAGGGCAGGGGGCAGAGCGGCAAAGAACGCCGAGAGGTCTGTGCTCTCATCGGCCCGGATGACGATGGCGGCCCAATTTTCCCCTTCGGTCAGGGCCACGGTCGAGATGGCGTCCCCCGAGGTGACGACCCCGCCCCCGAAACGCACAGTACGCCAGCCCAAGGGGTTGCGCTGGTAGACCAGCATGGACGCCGCGCTGCCGGAGAGTGTGCGTTCGCCGTAGACGATGACGCCGCCAACGGGCAGCGCGTCAAGCTGCCCGGTGGTCGTGAGCGACGTACCCGGTGCCATCGGGGCCGCAGAGGGCGCCATCGGGGGCGCCTTCGTCAGCCCGTAGTTCGCCATCGACAACCGGAGGAACGCGAGGATCGCGCCCGCGACCGTCGAGGCGGTGTCGGGCTTGATCTTGACGTAGGTGAACGAGGGGCCGCCCTCCAGATCCACCTTCAGCTTGTCCCCCACCAAGGCGAACTTTGTGACGTAGGCGTGTGGAGTCGTCCCTTCATGCAGGAAGAACGTCAGGTTAGGCGATACCCCGAACTGAGCCATTCCAGCCGAGATCCCCGTGAAGCCCTTCTCCTTCACGCGGCCGAGCACGTCTTCGGCGAGGGCGTGAACTTCGGCCAGCGTGATCGTCGGAGTGGCGGGCGTCGGAGCCGCAGCGGCGGGCATCGCATACTTCGCATATAGCTCAGTAACCGGCGTTTGCCCGACAACATCCCCCACAAGCAGGATCTCGTAGGTGCCGTAGGGAAGATCGCCCGCCTCTTCCATCCACCCGGAGGCGTTGAACCGCTGGAACTTCCCCCCGCTGAGGCCGCCGATGTAGAAGGCGGTGCCGCCCACGCTCTTCACCAGCGTATACACGCCTTGCGTGCTGCCCTTCTTCAGCACACTCTCGGTGCCGATCTGACCGACGAAGGGAGGCGTCGGTCCCGTCGGCTGCGGCGCGGCCGTCGGCTGCGGCGCGGCCTTCGGCGTTTCCGACGAGAGCATCCCCGCGAGCCAGCCAGCGCGGCCCTTTAGGACGTCCAGCAACGAGAAACGGCTCGCATGGGCCAACACCTTCGCGAACCCTGGATCTGCGACGAGGCTCCCGATGCGCTGGATCATGTCCGCGCCGTTCGTCGGGGTCGCGCCGTCGAACACCTTGAAGATCGTCGGGTTCAGCCCCGCCGAGAGGAAGTTCCCCCACGTCTGCGCCGCGTTCGTGTTCCAATCGGCCGAACTCTTCTTTACGCTGCCGGTCGAGCGGTAGTCGAGCGCGGCGCCTTGATCGACGCGGAGGTAGTGGAGCGGGTTCTGGTCCCCGAAATCGTCGGTGACGAGCAGGTTGTCGTACTTAGTGGCTGGCCCCTTGCCGACGACGTCGTAGTTCACCATCCACACGTCGGCGGGGAACTCGCGGCGAAGGAACTGGCGTTCGGCGGGGCTGAAGTCGCCGTTCGTCCGCTGGATGTAGCCCCCCTTCCACGGGGAGAGGAGCGCCAGTGCGTAGCCGCTGCCCTTGCTTCCGAGGACCGAGGCGTGGACGACGCGCGCATCGGGCGCGTTGATGCCGAGGAGCCGGTAGAGGTGCGATGCGAGGGCTTCGGTCTGCGCGTGCTCCGCGTTCTTGAAGAACTTGACGTAGAACTGCACCCCGGTGAGCGGGTCGGTCATCTTCCCGCCGGGGAAGCTGCCAAGTTGCGCGCCCTTCGTCGCGTTCGCCAGCCGCTTCACCACGGCCCCCGCGCCGCTGACGTGCCCCCAGATGGGATTGGGCGCGAGGGAGTAGGGGAGCGCGAGCGCAGGCCACGGGTCGGGGTCTACGGACGTCACGGGCTGCGCGTAGGTCGGCGTCGGGGCCGCGACGGGCATCGGAACCGCGACGGGCATCGGGGCTGCGGGGGCCGGAGCCTTGACCCCCAGGGTGTCGAGGGCCGCCGCGTAGTAGGCCGAGAGCATGATCGCGTCGTCGGCTTCCGGCCCCGTGCCGCTGCCCTCGTTGACGAGGAGAACTTCGCCGCCCAGCGTGTCATACACGTCGTCGGAGAAGAGCCCCGCCATGAAGTCGCCGGTCTGCGTCAACTCGCGCCAGAGGCCCGAGGCGTCGCGGACGAAGAACGTCTCGCCGGGGGACGCGCTCCCCGTCACGATGGAGCCGTCGGGGAGGGCGTCGATCTCCGTCATGCTCGACACGTCCGTGAGGCCCGCCGCCGCGCTCTTCGCTTCCAAATCGTCCATGAAGCTCGACGCCGCTGTGGTCTTCGGCGCGGACACCGCGAGGTAGGGCTTGAAAGCGTTGGCGATGTCGGCAGCGCGCGACACGACGAACGACGTGATCGACCCCGACGGGATGGGGTACTCCAGCTTCGTCTTTGGCTCGCCCCCCGCCATGATCAGAGCGATGAGGATGCCGCCCTTCGCTTCCACCATCACGCCGTTGCCGGGGGACGCCACCACCGTCCACGGCCCGACCGACGTGCCGCTCGCCGTCGTGCCGGAGAGGAGCGCGGCGATCTTCTTCGCGATGTTTTCGACCATGCCGACGGACGAGGACGCGGGCGTAAACGTAAACGCCGAGGCGACGGGGGCCGGGGCCGAAGCGGACATGCCCGCCTTCGCCAGCGCGGCGTTCCGGAGCGACTGCGCGCGTGCCGCGAGGTAGCCCCCGAGGGTCATGCCCACCGGGATGCCCGTCGTCATCGTGTAGCCCGCCCACCCGGCCAGCGCGTCCACGAACGGCTTGACGGCCGGAAGCACCAGGGCGTTCACCACCGGGAGCATGATCGAGGGGTCGGCTTTCGCCGCCCCGAACACCACGGACGTCTTGTCGTTCTTCGGCACAAAGAGCATCGAGTCGAGGTCGGGCGCCGCATTCGTACCGGGGAGCGGGAGCTTCAGCGAGCCCGATGCGCGGAACATGAGGGAGGCGCCGGGGTCAACGCGGATGACGTGCGGATCGGGCGGCACCCAAAGCATGTTGTCATAGGTGAGGCCGACGACATCGTAGTCCGCAAGCCACACGTCGAGCGGGAACGTAGCCCCGAGGTACTTTTTCTCCAACTCCGGCACCGTCGCGTTCCAGCCCGAGGCGCCGGACGCAACCTGCTTCAGCCCGTCGATCCACGGCGAGAGGATCGTCACCTTCCCGCCCACCATAGCGGAGCGCATGTCGGGCGCGAGGGCGCCGAAGGCGCGGTACAGGTGCGCGGCGACGACTTCGCTCGCGACCATGTCGGGGTTCGGCGGATACTTCGCGAGGTAGAATTCCCCGGTCTTCGTGTCGCGGAGGACTTCACCCGAGAGCCCGCCCCCCGGCTTCGGCTTGGAGTAGACGAGGCGCGCGGCGATGGCGTCCACGCCGCCCCCGTCGGCCCACACGGGGTTCGGCGGATACGACTGCAACGCTGCCCCGAAGGGCACCGCGATGGAGTCGATAGGCGACGGAGGCGGGGGGTTCGGATCCGCCTTGAAGGCAGCGGGTGCCGCCGCCGGAGCCGCCGCCGGAGCCGGCGCCGAAACCCCGCCGATGCCAGAAACCTCGACGCTCGCTCCTTCCGCTTCCAAGGCTTGCGCGAGCTTCGTCGCGACGTTCGCGACGGTGTCCTGCTTCCCTTTCCAACCGACGAGCGAGGCCCCGGAGGTGGCGGCGGAGCTGTTCGCCGCTGCCCACATGAGCGGAGGGTAGCCGTACTTGCCCTCCTTCCCCGTCCACACGAAGCCCGCGTCCTTGATGATCCCCTTCACGGCGTAGGTGTCGCCAAAGACGAGCAGGCCCACGCTCTTCTGGAACGTAATGGTGATCTCGCCCGCAGCGGGCTTGGGCACCTTCGACCCCTTCGCGCCCGCAGCGCCCGAGACGGCGTTGAGGGCCGGGGGCATGTAGGCGGGCAACGTCGCGATGTCGTTGGCGACGAGCGCGCCGAAGAGCAGGGCTTCGATGTAGTTGACGTAGGGAGCCTTGAACACCGTCGCCGTTGGCCCCGCGTAGTCGGCATAGGGGTCGGGGCTCGACGGCCCGGCGAAACCGATGCCGCCGTAGTTGCCTCCGAGGCCGACAGTCATCACCTTCTTCAGCGTCGGCCCGACATCGGGAGCGAACATTGTGCCCGACGGCTTCGGGTGGAACGTCATGTCCCACACGCTCCCCGTGTCCTTCTCGACGCTCACCTTGTCGGCAAGGCCGATGTCCTTCACGACGCGGCGGATCACGGCGGCGAGAACAGCCCGAGGGACGCTGGGTTGGACGCCGTACTTGTTGTTCGCAAGCATCTTCGCAAGCAGCACCGACCCGTAGACATCGGCAGCGGCGGGGAGGAAGGCTTCGGGGCCGGGGATCGAGGCGGGCGGCCCCTTCGGCGGGTTGGAGAGCAGCGGGCGCGCGGGCGGGTTGTGCCGCGTGAGCATGGCAGGCTGGCGCGTCGGGGGCGGCGTGAGGGGCGCGGCGCCGATGCGCCGGGGCGCCTGCGCGAGCGACGTCCGCGCCGGGGCGGGGTTCGCCAGCGCCTTGGCCTTGCGGCCAGCGGCGAGCGCCGAGCGACCACGCGCCGCCGGAATGAACAGGTCGAAGGAGGTGGGGTCAGCGCCCGCCGGGACGGCGTAGACCTCGTAGACGGTGCCCTGGAGCGACGGCCCCGAGACGAGGGCGATGCCCGCGTCGTCCCAGAGGTAGACGCGCGTGACGCCGCTGGCGTCCCGCTGCGAGATCACGCTGGGCTGGCGGCGGTGCCCATGCTCCCCGAGGACGCGCGTGACGGCGTTCTTCTCGGCGAGTTCGGAGGAGACGGACGCAAGGGCGGCGCGAAGGGCAGCGATCATCGGCTACCTCCCAAAACGGGCACGGGGTTATCCCCCCCACGCTAACGAAAGCGCGGGCGAGGACAACCCCGAAGGGAGCCGCCGAGGGCTACCGCTGTTTAGCGGCGGCTGCGGCGGGAGCGGCGGCGGCGGTTCATCTTCATCTTGCGCGAGCGGCGGCGGGGGTTCTTTTTCGCGGCGCCGAGGCCCGCGAGGCTGAGAACCTTCTTGCCCGGCCGCGTGAAGGCGAGGAGAGCCGCGCCGCCGAGGAGGAGGCCCCAAACCGGGACGCCCATCACGTCCTTCTTCAGATAGTCCATGATGCCGTCGAGTTCGCCCATGTCGTCGCCCTCGTAGTCGCCGAGGTCGTAGCCTGCCCCATAGTACCCGTACATGTGTCGCTCCAGTTGAGAGATGGGGGATCACGCCCCGTGAGAGTCAATCCACTTTTTCGCCGCGACGAAACCGCCGGGGCCATTGAAAACGGGGCCGTGCGGCTGCACGGTGTAGGTTCCAGCCGCGATGCGGATGGTCGTTCCGCCGTAGGCGACCGACCCGGCGGGGTTGACCCGCACGGACGGCTTCCACGTCGTCGGCTGAAGGTGAACCCGAAGCTGGTCGTAGGCGCGACGCTTGACCGCGTCGGCGCCCTTGGCGCGGCTCCCGCCCTTCCCCCCGTCGGCCACGGGCACGTCGGTCACGAAGGTGCCGTCCTTCGACACGACGCGCGCGAAGCGCCGCCCGGTGCGGACGTTGTAGTAGCCGGCGATCTTGACCGTCTTCTTGAAGTGCCCGAAGTCCAGGCTGGCGACGTCGATGGGCGTCGGGTTCGTCCGGAGTTCGGCAGCGGTGGCGATGGCGAAGCCGCGCGAGACGGCCTCTTTCTTCGCGATGCCTTGCGCCCGCAGACGCTTGGCGACTGCCCCCGCGACGGCGTCCCGGTGCTTCGTCCCGCGCCCGATGGAGGGGTTCTTCGCCAGCGGAGGAGCGAGGGACACGGCTCCCCCGGCGGCGTTGTCGAAGATGACGCGCCAGCCCGCCGCTTCGGTGGCACGCACCACATCGGCCATGAACGCGGCAGCGTTGCGGGAATGGCTCACAACGTCGATGGTGCCCTTGCGGAAGCCCAGGCGCACACTCACGCCGTCGCGGCCCTCTTCGTGGCGCGTGGCCTTCTTGTAGATGGGCACCCCGGCACGCTTCAGCAGCCCGCCCACCTGGGCCACGGCTCCCCGCTTCGTCATCGGGTTGCGCTTGCGGTTCGTCGCCGGGGCGGCGGGGGCCAGGAGGGCTTCGATCCCCGACGCCGCGCCCTGCATCTTCGCGGCGTGCGCGACGGCCTCCGACTCCGAGGCGTAGGTGACTTCACCGACCTTGGAGCCGTTGCGGCGCAGGATGACGCGGGTGCGCGGCATTAGCCCACCGTGTAGGTGACGCGGCAAGTGCCGGCGGTCGTGCCGTTCGTGGTGCGGACGACGAGCGTGGCGCCCGCCGCGAACACCGTGTTCGCGAGTACGCCCGCGCGCGTGATGCCGTTGACCGTGGCCGAAGGCGCCATCGCATCGGTGACCGAAGCGACCGTCGTGCGGACGCTCACGCCCGCGCCACCCGCGCCACCCGAGAGGATGTAGGCGTCCACGATGCTGACGACGCGGCTGTTGGTGAGGACGAACGAAGTGTCCACGGCGCCGCCCGTCGCGTTCGCTGGGAACGAGTAGGTCGCCGTGATGACCGCGCCCATGCCGGTCGCGGCAATGCTCTGCGACGCGGCGTTCTTCGCCACGTCAATCGCGTCCTTGTTCGTCGCCGCGAAGCCCGCGCTCACGCCGGTCAGGCTGATGCCGCCGTTGCCGGCGAGAAGGAGCGGGGCCTGAGAGGTGTTGATCGACACCTGGGCCGCGCCCGTGGTCGTGATGAACGCCAGGAGGTCGAGAAGGACGGCAGGCCCGATCTGGAGCGCGGGGTTCGCGTTCGCGGCGAGGAGCAACTGCGTGATGTAGGCGAGATTCGGCAGGAGGAGGGGGCTCCACGTCGTCCCGACGGCCGGAGCCGCGCCCGCCGTCACGTTCAGGTAGACGAGGGCGTTGCCGTTATCGACGCGAAGGCAGATCGAGCCACGCGGCGCCGACACCGTCCCGGTGGGGTCGATGTCGGTGACGTAGAAGTCCTGACCCTCAACGATGCTTGTGACGTACTGTGCGGGCATGAAAGCCTCCCCTTAGCGACGACGGCGGTTGGTGCGCGGCAGGGACGGGGCGCGGGCCAGCCACTTTTTCGCGGCGGCCAGCCCCAGCGCGGTATGTACGCCGTTCAAGGGGCCGAAGTAGCTTTGCTCGCGCTCCGAAATTCCTGCGCGCGCCATTTCGGCAAGGCTGAAAAACTTGTAGCGCGTAGTGCCGTCACCGGGGGAGTAGGTTTCGACGGCGTAGCCCGCAGCGTGCGCGTCTGCTGCGAGCGCCGACTTGCGGGTGCCGCCGCGAGCGGGGTTGTACTTCTTCACGAAGGTCTTCTTGCGCTGGGCTTCGCCGCCCTGCTCGATGACCTGTGCCGTGAGCACGCCCTTGTCGGTCGCCTGCGCGGAGTAGACCGAGGGGTGGAAGTAGACCTT
>Ga0181349_1001378_pt1 | contig 10436 bp, 18 predicted proteins | sample Su13VDMM110SD_FD_130106 | JGI IMG/M metagenome (GOLD analysis project Ga0181349, IMG submission 130106) | Freshwater viral communities from Lake Michigan, USA - Su13.VD.MM110.S.D | ecosystem: Environmental > Aquatic > Freshwater > Lake | place: USA: Michigan | collected 2013-07-16 | reverse complement strand
TTCTGCCAATTGAACTACTCCCCAGCAGGGTTAAGTTATTGAAATGATTGGTGGAGCGTCCCGGATTCGAACCGGGGAGAAGGCCTTGCAAAGGCCCCAGTTTCCCACTAGCTTAACGCCCCATTTGATCATATCTATCAGCCCGGATCTGTATTTTCATTAGAAATATCAGCTTCAGGCTGTTTCTTAGCAAATTTCTTTGCCGTCTCACCCGTAATAAAGAAGCCGCCGATCCACATCATTACTTCCACCCAGTGTGTGGGTTCCAGTTTTCCAACCCAAAGCAAGACTGTTGACAGTATCGTTGACACAACGAATGCGAATAATGCACGCCAAGAGTAGGGTGAGTTATGTGCTAGGAGATTTTTTATAGAGAACTCCCATCTCTTTTTTGTGTCACGCATATGATTAAATATCAAGTACGTGAGAATGTGGTGGCCCCTGCCGGACTCGAACCGGCAAGACATTTAAGTCGGCTGATTTTAAGTCAGCTATGGTTACCATTTCATCAAGGGGCCATGATATTTAATTCTATGCAAGATCTAAGAAAATTTATAAGCTTTGTCTTAAAAGAATCTTCAGCAATTCCTCATGTCTTAAACGACAAGTCAGATACTGAATTTGCGATTGGTCCAAAGGGTGAAGAATACCTAGAAAGCTTAGGATTTGGAACGAGGCCAATTCACCGCGTTAGAGTTAATGGAAAGACTGAGATGAAGAGCGATGTAGGCTTGCTTACTTTTAAGTTAAATACTCTTGATCTTTCAGCGTTTAATGCATATGACCAGTACTTTAAGAAATATGCGTCTGCCGAGCTTCCTGCATCGCTCTTAAAAGCGATGGCATTAGAAGAAACTACATTAGGAAAAGACACATCAAGTAATGCATCGACTGCTGAAGGTGTATTGCAGGTTGTCGGTGGAACATTAGATTATCTAAATACGAAGCGCAAGTGGTTAGGAAAGCCGCCATATGCCGCTTCAAATCTTATGAACAGTCCGGAAATGTCAATTAAAATTGCCGCAGAATATATTAAGAATCACATGCTCGCACCTAGAAAAATGCTATCAGGCGATCGAAATGTAGGTGGTTTTGATTACACGACCGATGAAATGCTCGCTCGTTACAAAACGGGTGATGATGGTCCGCGTTATGCTGAACGCGTAAAAGTTTACAAGAAATTCATCGAAGATTTAGGCGCTGTTTAAACGCCTGAAGAAGGCCAGCGTTCTAACCGTTAAACTATAGGACCAAAGTTCTTGGAAGCTCTATTAGAATATACTGTCTAGTCATTCCATTTTTCATCCAAAGCGCATCATTATTTTTGTCTTCTCTGATGTCTTGAATGTGTGCCTGAATTGCATCACTCAGCTTGTCATCTGCGCTTTCCAGAAGCCGCATTCCTTCTGCAACCCATTCACCAGTTGCATCAAGGAATCTGCGCTGGTACGGGTCACTTGCATCATTCTTTGCTGTCTTCTCGTACCAGTTTACCATGAACTGGAGTTTCTCTCTTGTCGTGTTGCCGCGTGGACGAATTGCCTGATCTACTAGGGAATTAGACATCGTTTCCTCTAAGTGGTGGATCGAGTGGGGCACGATCCCACGACCTTGGGCTTAAAAGGCCCTTGCTCTACCAGCTGAGCTATCGATCCTTGGTTTGTTTGGCCTTGTCTCCTCGGCCACAAAGATATAATACCATGCCTATCGTTTCTTTACACGGGTTGCCGCGACTTATTAATCTTTATTCGACCTTAGTAAATATAGGACCCCTAAAATCGAGAGAACAGACAAAAACAGGAGTAGGCTAGGCATAATTTCTGCGCCTTCTCGACTAAACAGCAACCACATGACAAGCGAAGCGGGAGGATTAATGATCTTATAAAGAAAGTTATCCACCAATCCTCCCGCAAGGCCTTAAAGCTTATGATTCACCTTTCTCTATAAATTGACTTTCTTGATTGGCGATTATGCCATTCTTCAACCTCAACTTCGTCGAGGTCATCTTCTGCGCAATCAGGGCAGCCAAAACTTTTAAGTGATTCTGGGTATTCCCCGTGCACTGCACAAATTATCATGTTTTTCTTGTCTTGCATAACTTCTTCTTCTTCAGCTTCGAGATGAATCATAGTCCTTTTATCGGTCCTCAATGATACTATATTACGAACTTTTAATTCTACCACACAGACTCAAACTTTCCTAGATAAGATTTAATCTTTTCGACCATGTCGATCTGTTCCCAAGGAAGATTTTCGCGACCAAAATGACCGTATGCTGCAGTTTGTTGATAAATCGGTCTAAGCAGGTTGAGGTGATTGATCAAATATTTTGGCTTGAGTGGAAAAAGAGCACGAATGCATTTAACAAGCTGCTCATCTGGAACCGTGCTAGTGCCAAATGTGTCAACATTGACGCTTACAGGTTCGGCAACACCAATTGCATATGCAATCTGGATTTGAGCTTTAGCGCACACGCCCGAGGCGACAAGGTTCTTGGCAATATAGCGTCCCATATAGGCTGCTGACCTGTCAACCTTGCTTGGATCTTTACCTGAAAATGCGCCTCCGCCGTGCGCGCCGTGTCCACCGTAGGTGTCGACGATGATCTTGCGGCCCGTGAGACCGGAATCGCCCATGGGCCCGCCGATCTCGAACTTTCCGGTGGGGTTCACGTAGAACTTTGTCTTATCATCTAGAAGATTGCTAGGCAATGTTGTCTTGATAAGCTTTTCAATGACTTGCTGCTTAATTAGCGCATGATCACGAGGATCATGCTGTGTTGACAGGACAACAGAGTCAATTCGTGCAACTTTATTATTCTTGTATTCGATAGTCACCTGTGCCTTGCTGTCAGGGCGAACCCAGTTCCAATTGGCATCAGTTTTTCGAAGTCGTGCAAGCTCTTGCATTAGATTGTGACTATACTGTATTGTTGCAGGCATGAGTTGCGGTGTCTCATTTGTGGCGTAGCCGAACATCATTCCCTGGTCGCCGGCACCCTGCTCCTTGTGGAGTCCGTTGCCCTCGTCCACGCCCTGCGCGATGTCCGGGGACTGCTCCTCGAGCGCGACCATGACCGCGCAGGTGTTCCCGTCGAAGCCCTTGTCCGAGTGGTTGAAGCCGATCTGCACAATTGTTTGTCTAACAATTTTAGCAATATCAACTTTAACGCTAGCAGGTGCAGTAATTTCACCTGCAACAACAACGAGGCCGGTTTTTACTAGCGTCTCACATGCAACTCTTGCCGTGGGACACTGCGCAAGATATGCATCAAGAATTGCATCAGAGATTTGATCGCACATCTTGTCAGGATGACCTTCACCAACTGACTCAGACGTGAATAAATAGTTTCTGTTGGTCATTTACCACTCCTCTCCTAGTCCGACCCAATCTTTATATTTTTCTTCTCCGCCGCGGGCCTTCCAGTCAGAGTCGATGGTAAGCTTAGAACTAATGCCGCCGCGAGGATTAAACACCATCACAATGCGAAGCCTTGCTGGTTCATAAGTAAACATGAAATCATCATAAATGACATTGATGAGACGCTCATAAGAGATGATTTTTTCTCTAAACTGCTGCAGATAATATTTTAAAGATTTAAGCTCGACTACTTTGCAATTTGGATAGATTGTAATAAACAAATCTGCAAAATCAGGCTGGTCTTTGACACCTAGAAACGTAATCTCAGGTGACTTAATCTTGACTTCATAACCTTTATCAGAAGGATTGGGAATGGACTTCAAAATTGTTGGATCGCTCCAAACTCTAGACAAACTAACTCCTTTATTTGATTTATGATTATAGTCAGAAAATTGCTGATTTACACAAATAAAAGCGCCTGCACACCGAAATGTGCAGGCGCCGATGCAAATACCTATTAGTTTAATTAGTCAATGGCTTCCTGAGCAACATGAACGGCAAGTTTGAAGACGAGTAGTCTGATTGCGCGAGCTTCCTCTTTGGAGACGCGAACCTTACCATCAGCATCCTTCCGTAGCGCGTCAGTAATCGATTTGACAAGAGCTACTGCATCTGGAGCGAGCTCTACTAATTCTTTTGGATCTAGTGCCATTTTTTCCCCTAGTACGTTCTATATCTATCAAGCAATTTTGACGCCGCGCACGGTCATTGGCGTATTTAACGACCAATTTCCTGCCTTGATCAGCTCGTTAAAAGAGTCCATTCTGTAAACTGTCTTCTGCACAAGCGGATTCTTATTTGAAAGAAGCCAGATTCTCCTTGCATTTACATACGCTTGAATCCATGCTTTTTCATCGCCGCCTTTTGACGGAGGAAGCGCCGCAAATCTTGCTCGAATTACAGCAACTCCGCCAGGTCCTGAATGGATACATGTATCATAGACGACAAGATGACCGAGCGCCGTGCTAAGACCGAGCGACACGGCGTGACCGACGGCCGGTGCCCAATAATTGGAATCAAAGATCTCATCCTGACATTCTTGCATGACAGGATCGGCCCCGGCTACCTTAAGCACACCCATTAAGTACTTTGCCCACGACGGAACAGCTCTGGGATCTACTTTTGCTGATTCGTTTAGCGTTAGCTTTGGAACAAATTGCTTAAGTTCTTCTGCGTGCTTTCCGCCGCGTTGAATATAAAGCTCGACAATCTTGTCAAGAGCTCCGCCACGATCGGTTGACTGGTGCTTGCCATATGAAATTCCTGCCCCGTCCGCCAAGATTGAGCATGTCTGGTACGATTGCGTGCTTGGAATTCTGCCTGTTTCAAAAATTGACAGCACGCAATTGATTGCGTGCTTCTGACTATCATTTACTGACATAAAGTCTCCTAAATTAGATATGTGAATTTAAACAGAAAATTCTTTTTCTACTTGCTTGCGAAGCGCTGCTAGATCATCTCGATACATCTTTTCATGTGTCGTCTTTTTAATCTTGTCCAGCTCCTTATTTTTAAGTTCGACTTTCTTGCAAAGGTCATCATACTTTTCTTTAGTCAATGTATGAATCGGCATTGACATGAGGTAGTCAAATGAACCCTCATTTTTATCAAAATTCATTGTTGTCAATATAGACTCGACTTCTGCACGAGGGGTGCCTCTAACGTTGATTACGTTGTCGATGATTAGCTTGATAAACCTTGATCGACTTGAAAGAAAAGTAACTTCATCAGCTAGGTCACGCTCTAAGCGTATCTTTCTTTTTTCGTAAAAGCTTAATCTAAATTTAACAAAGTATTCGATAATATCAGCAATGCTATTGAATACTTTAAGTTTTCCAAATTCGTCAAGCGTGGTGTAATTCTCTGTTTCACGCTCTTGCATTTTTAAGATGTCATCAAGCTTGTTCTTCTTGACTATCTCAGCAAGCGTTTGACGTGGAAACTTAAGAACGTAATGAATCTTGCCTGACGTGTGATCATCATATGCGTGAAGCGTTCCCTTCTCTACGAGACTTTCAAGCAATGCTTCATATTTTTCATAAGTAAAGCTGGGCGGAATTTCCGTAATTTCAACAGTTGACATATTCTTGGTGGCGTATTTACCACGAATAATCCAACTTTTCGGGCTGTCTGGAGATACATTAAATGTACCTGTAAAACTTCTTATCCAGGGCTTTAAGTTTTGGACAGGCTTGCCATCAAGCGCTGCCACACATGCATCAATAAGGTCGAGTGGATTTCTATTGAGAATGTTGGTTGCAAACCCAACCGCAATTCCTGATCCGCCGTTAAGCAAGACTGTTGGCACAATCGGCAGAAAGAATCGAGGCTCAATCTCTTCTCCCTCTTCAAACTGCGGAGTCGTTAGTTCAAAGTCCTTGTAAAGCAATCTGAAGTTTTCATTAAACTTGACGCCGACGTAACGAGCGGCGCCTGCTTCGGGTGACCTGAGCGAACCGAACTGCCCGATTCCTTGAAAGATTGGCATAGAACTCTTGAAGTCTTGTGCCATGCCGGTAATTGCACCTTCAAGCGAGGTATTGCCGTGGTGATAATATGCATTGGCGGCAACTGTGCCTGCAAGCTGGAAGACTTTAAGTGGTTTCTCATTTCCTGTTTTCCAGACTTGATTTGCAACGTGCGCGACCTTGCGCTGTGTAGGCTTAAACCCGTCAATAACAGACGGAATTGCGCGATTTTCAACCACATATTTTGCGTAATTGAGATACTCATTAGCAAAGAAATCTTCAACCTTGCGCTTCAGGATTGTCATGCTTCTTCCTCAGCGGTTTTGATTCCCATGATTCTTTCCTTTCGTTGCAATGGATCTGAGCCAAACCATGCGTCAAGAGTGTCTTTGTAGTTGCTGTCAAATTGTATTGAGAATAGATTTGGCTTTTGAATAATTTCTCTGTAATCATCATCGTCAAGGGCTGCAAGACCTTTTTTGTAGCCAACATCCCACTTCTTGATGTCCTTTACTTTCTTTGACCATGCTTCAAACTCGTCATTCGTGTAGAAAGAATGCTTTTCATTGCCCTTTTGGACGACGACAAGCGGTGTCATCACTCTACAAATTCTGTCTTGCGCAAACATTTCAGGCCAATAGCGACCAAAGAAGTTAATGAGAAGGCCCGCGATGCTATCACCGTCAGGATCTGCATCTGTGTATAGAAGAATCTTTCCGTATCGAAGATCTTTTGGCTCTTCGCCGAGTCGAAGTCCAATTGCCGCGAGGAGGTCCTTCACCTCCTGGTTTTGAATGACCTTAGTCGCAGGCATTTCCGTTACATTGACAAACTTTCCGCGGAGAGGAAACGCGCCCTGCGTATCGGGATTGCGATATTTTCTAAATGCAGAACTTGCAGAATCGCCTTCGAACAGCGCAAGAGTGCAAGAATTTCTTGTTACGCGCGCTTTTGCGTCAATAAGCTTGAGAACCTTTCCCTTTGCTAGGTTTTTATTCAGGTCACGAAGCTGCTTTCTTTCGTCTGCAAGCGCCTTTTGCTGTGCCCAATCAAGAATTCTTTGGACAACTTCCGAGGAGAGCACAATCTTAAGTGTCTTCTCAGACATCTCAAACTTTGAGCCAAACTCGCGATGATCAGTGATCAACTTCTCTTTTGTTTGTGACGAAAATGCCGGATTGACAATGTCAGATTGAACAATGAAGAAAAAATGATTTCGAAGTTCAGAAGGCTTTAATTCAAGCTTATGCTTCTTTCTTACGCGCTCTCTGATCCATTCAATGATGCCGGCTGTTACATGATCAACATGTGTCCCACCGTCCTTCGTCTCGACAGCATTGACAAATGACACCTGCGTAAATGAGCCGTCTGACGGGAGGACGCCTACCTTCCAGCGACCCTCTTCTTCATAGATGACATTGTCAGAATAGAGCTTGCAATAATCCTTAAATGTAGGAAATTGAAAGCTTTCATCGTTAAACGTAATCTTAAGGCTCTGATTGCATGCCGCAAGATCGATGCAACGCTTTCTCATAATCTGAATATGATCAGTGTCGATCTTGGTCATTCCAAATCTTTCAAGATCCGGCTCAAAGAAGATCTCAGTAAAGCTTTCTCGTGACTTTGCTACAACTGCGCCAGAACGGTCACGCATATTATTGCTGAATGTTTGAACATACACATTCTTCTTGTCCGCTGTCTCAATCCTAAACACCTTGGAAAAGATATTAGTGAGAGTCGAACCTACGCCATTCGTACCTGCAACTAGCCTTTCTTCGTCGTCATTAAAGTTAGAACCTGCTTTCAAGTTACTAAAGATCAGCTCTGGAATCCACTCATCGTGCTCTGCATGCTTGACAACAGGAATTCCACCATTGTCTCGGACGCAGATAGAATTATTGACAGGATCAATATTGACCGCTATCTCATTAAGCTTTGGATTCCGCCGATGTTCATCGACGGCGTTTGACACAATCTCATCAAAGATCTTTAGAAACGCAGGATTGTAAGTCAGCTTTCGCTTCTCAAACTTCCCCTCGTCACCGAGCACATAGATCTCTTCGTCACGCGACTTCGTCGATCCGACGTACATTCCTGGGCGAAGTAGGACGTGCTCGATGTCAGAAAGCTTTCGATACTTCTGCTCAATGGATTTGGTATTAGCCATGGTTACACATTATTTGCACACTTAGAAATGTACATATTACACAACAGGTTTAAGTTGGTGTTTCCAAGACCTGAAGAGTGCATGACCGCTATCAAGAATACCACGATCAGGTGTCATGAACTTGTACCGCCAGCCTCGAAGAGGTGTTTTTGAGACTTCAACAACCATAAGAATCGTGTCTTGTGGGTATTGGTAATTCTCGTATTGCCCTTCAGTAGAATTACCAGCAGAATAGAAAGACGAGCGGCTGAGGTATGTCAGGTCGTTCTTAGTCGTTACCAGCGTACCAACATCAAACGGGGGCTTGGGTTTGGGCAATTACCTTTCTCCTAGACCTATTATAACCTATTGTGTGTTCGATTACACGAGACCGGGGCTGGACTCACAAAAAATCGAGAGACCAACCCCAGTTTGTATCAGTTGTAAAGAAATATGATTTTAATGGTGCAATAGGACTGCCTAATTAATTACTTGACTTCATCAACAGATTGACTCATTGCATCATTCCAATCAGTTCTAAGTTTAATCAGCGGATTAAAGCTTGCCTGCTTTCGCTCGAGCACTAGCGCGCTCTGGGGTCGCTGGAGCGCGCCTTCAATCTCGAGATCCTCAAAGTCAATCTCAGTCTTGTCTCTATAGATTACGCGATTGCCGTTTTCGTCTCTGTCAGCATTGTCACCAGCCCATGCAAGCGCTGTCAAAATTAGTAAAAACATCTTTTCTCCTTTTTGTTTATCATTAATAGTGTCATTTAGTCGATTATCACTGTCAAATACTTGTCTGAGATGTGAACTCTTCGACTTTCAAAGTCAACAGTCACCATTAACTCAAACAATCCGTATGATTTAGTGTCAAGAACAATGCCTTCATTTTTCTTGACACACCAAATTGCAAGATCTGTATCGTGCTTCAGACTTACTCTGTCGCCTTTCTTTAACTTGTGCATAGAGTTTCTCGATTAAAAAGGTATTGAAGGACTTGCTTCACCGGATGGAAATATTTCATATTTGGAAACTTCATAGACACCGTGTTTTGACATAATCATAATCCTTCTAATCTTGATTTTTCTTCCATACGGGTCTATGGTCTTGACGTTGTCTTGAATTACAAGACACGGAATGTCTTTGCTGGCTTCGTTGTCCCATGTTGAAAGCAGCTCACCGGGCATGTGTGTGTTGGATTGCCACGACGCAAGCTCTGATTCGTTCATCACTATTACGTCGCTTCTTCGATGACGTGATTGACATCATTTACACAAATTACTTCGCGGCGATTACTAGAAAGAACCACCAGCATGGGATCATACGCTTCACCGTCGCCCTCGCCTAGCATTGTAGCGTATGTGAGCCGCTCAAGGACAAGACCAACTTTTATATCGTCAAACTTGACAAGCATTCCAGGCTTTATTCCTTTGAAATCACACATCACGACTCGTTTGTCAGTCATTCAACCCTCATGAGATCGTAGTCGTCCCACATATATTCTACTTTTCTTCCCCATGCGACGGTCAAGTAACCATTCCTGTCACGCTCAATGACGAAACCTGCACATGTGATACCGGGAATGTTGACCGTGTATTTTCGCATAACGAGGTCGCCGGGTTCAATCCTGCTTCGAGAGGCAGGCTTACTCAATTGCACTCAAACCTTCATGTGACGTGTTGGTTGTCTCACCGTCGGCCCATAGAATCAGTGCTTCTGGAAAAAGCTTGGGTTCTTTTTTGTCATAGCGCATCCAGTCGGCAAGCACCCAACGGGTTTTAAGCACAAGACCCACATGCTTGTGCTCGTAGTGGGGTATATGCCAGCCTGCTTCCATATCCGCATTAGGGTGTATGACCCACTGAATAAGCTGTCCGGGCACTAGCGACGGCACACCGACACACTCGTAAAGAGTAGACGGCTCGTCGATCGGCCAATTTCGCCTTTCATGGTATTCTGACAAGCGTTCGGAACCATCGTACTCGCCGTCGGTTGGGATCTTGTTCATATACACATTATATCTTGTAGGAGATTCGATTACACGGGCCTGCGTCGAAGCTCGCTCAGAATCATGCGGATCTGCTTGCGAACTATAGCCTCACGGAGCGCGCCACCAAACCAATTTTGTGTAATGCGAGATCCGTAGTCATTAACAAACCTCTCGACGCTAACTCTGCTGATAGCACCGTCAGCAATGTCACCTATGTGCACTTTCCACAGCATAGGATCTCCAACAATCGATGAATGCGGTTGAAACCAGCGCGGCAAACCTGGGCCACGTCGGTCGATAAAGTTAATGACAGCTTGACAGACAATCTGTGCCATTGCATCAAATTGTGCTGCGTGATTTGCAGGTGTTTCTCTTCCACTTTTATAAGCAAAGTCAAAAGCATTACCCACT
>Ga0181349_1001377_pt1 | contig 10439 bp, 13 predicted proteins | sample Su13VDMM110SD_FD_130106 | JGI IMG/M metagenome (GOLD analysis project Ga0181349, IMG submission 130106) | Freshwater viral communities from Lake Michigan, USA - Su13.VD.MM110.S.D | ecosystem: Environmental > Aquatic > Freshwater > Lake | place: USA: Michigan | collected 2013-07-16 | reverse complement strand
TACTTTCATATTAGCATTCATGAAGAAAATATAATCAAATTCCTCTAATTGTTTTTTAATAGAGTTAAACATATGGAATCTCATTATCGTATCGAATGGCCATCCAAGTTTTTTTTGCTCAACCCTTATTACATTTTTGGGGGATCCTATATTTACTGAATCTGTAAAAACAAAATATTTTTTCTCCAAGCCAGGAAGAAAATATTTATCACATGATTCAACCAGGCCATCAATAAAAATGCCATATTTTCCTGTTGCTATTGTTACTATTCCTACTTTCATAATTTAATATTTGCTGCTAATTGTTTTTACGTATTCGCTAACAAGCTTACCCCAGTCAAAATTATCAAGCCCATATAATCTTATTTCATCACGCATTCGGTTTGATATTTGTCTATTCTTTAATATTTGTCTCTTAATATATTCAATATCATCTAATTTGTCATTTGGTATAACCTCGATAAAAGGTAGGGAAAGATCCAAATTTCCTGTAGCATATTCACTTACTACTAGACCTAATCCACATATTAAAGCTTCACAGCATACTAAGGGATGAGCCTCCCCGTCACTCAAGAGTATAAGATTCGAATATTTTGATAGATTGTTATATAAGGTTTCCTTCGACCATTCGCCTAGATAATTGCTTCTGCTATAATCAAATCTATGATCGTCTCCATTACCAGCAAAATATATTGAATCTATATTCTGGTAAAGATACTGTTTTTTCCGATCTGTTATTTTTGCCAGATATATGCTTTTATCAGGGAATATTGGACTATCATAATAGTTAAATAGATCTGATCTTGCACCATTAGGGGTTACTACCAATCTTGATGGATCTGCACCACCGTTAATATAAACCTGCTTAATACCCTCAGATAGACAAAATATTTTAAAATCCCCATGGACGAAACCTTCGAATATTCTTCGATAACCCCCATTTAAATGGTGGGGTACTTCGAGATATCCAAAATGTGAGGTCGCAGCTTTATTTGGGCATGCTATATAATCCATAACTTCGTAGAGGTCATCGTACTGCAAATGCACGAAATCGGGATTAAATGAATTTACCTCGTCGACTATCTGCTGGAGATTCTGTGTGTTAACTATTTTAACTTCGTGACCTAATTTAATAAGCTCCTGATAATAGTCCCATATTAAAATCTCGACTGCTCCCCATCCTGTTGGAGGTATTGGCATAATACCTGGTCCTATTATCGATATTCTCATAGTCTTTTATAGATTTAAAAAAAAAATTGTTTCTTATTATTTCCCCCGGTTTATTTCCTTTTTAACAGCAAAAAGAGCAGATCCTATTACCTGGTGCATATCGTAATATTTATATTCTGCTAATCTTCCACCGAAGATATACCTAGGGTATATGGCCATAGCCATTTTTTGGTATTTCGAGTATTTTAAATTGTTCTCCGCGTTATTCACAGGATAATATCTTTCTTTACCGGGTTCCCATGAATCCGGGTATTCCCTAGTTATTATTGTGGAATCACTTTTTGTAAATTCGAAGTGCTTGTGTTCGCAGATTCTGGTGTATGGTATTTCCTCCTCCGTGTAATTTATCAAAGCATTACCCTGATAATCGGGAATATTTATTTCTTCTGTTTCGAACCTTAGACTTCTATATTCTAGTGGTCCGAATTGATATCCAAAAAATTCGTCAATAGCTCCAGTGAAGATTATTGTTTTAGCCTCGCTCTCGAATTGCTCTTTGTTCTCAAAGAAATCAACACCAAGTCTAACCTCAACACCCTCCTGCATTTTCTCTATCATCTTGGTATATCCGCCAATAGGAATACCCTGATATATGTCATTAAAATAATTATCGTCAAAGGTCATTCTAATTGGGAGTCTTCTAATTATAGAGGATGGGAGTTCTCTGGGTTCTCTTCCCCATTGCTTCCTGGTGTACCCGTATATGAATTTTTTATAGATCTCTTCGCCAACTTGTGATAGAATCCATTCCTCTAGATTTTTAGGAGAATTAGAATGTATCTTTACTGATTCCAGAATTTCCTTAGCCTCTTCTGGTGACTTAACTCCGAACAGTTGATATAGAGTAAATAAGTTTATCGGGAAAGAATATAAGTCCCCCTTATAGCTCACTTTAGGTCTGTTTACGAAGTTATTAAAACTTGCGAATCGGTTTACATAGTTCCAGATCCGATCGTCCGACGTGTGGAATATATGGGGACCGTATTTATGGACATTTATACCTTCGATTTCCTCTGTATATGCGTTTCCCGCATTGTGATTTCTCTTATCTATAATTAGACACTTGTATCCTTTTTCGGTTGCCTGTTGGGCAAAAGTAGAACCGAAAAATCCAGACCCAACTATTAGATAATCGTACATCATTTACTTAAATATATTAAGACCCTATGGTCTCTGTGCAGATAAATATAGTTCCTAAAGAAAAAAAACATCTCTGGGTCCTTTTTGATTAGGTATCCAAGAACTATCTGCTCGTTGTTTACAATTTGATTATTTAGCATCAGATTAAATAAAACCTGATTCCCCCTTTCTTTTATCTTACCGATGGATTTTTTACTCGCCATGAATATTCCTCCTGTAATATAGGATTGATTATCTCTGAGATAATCCTCGCTAATATCAATAGCACAAGAAAGATCTGGGTAGCTGCTCATGAACATCTGTAGAAATACTTATCACAGGATTCAACCAGACCATCAATAAAGATGTCATATTTTCCTGTTGTTATTACCCCAATTCTCATTTTTAATTTGAAAGTTTTTTAAATATAGGCAGATGCCCCCCGTTTAAATTTATATAAACATTAAATAATTCCGGATTCCTCTTGAAAGCAATGGCTAATGAAATCTGTTCATTATTTACCATGTTTAATTCCAGCATTTCATTTTCTAATATATTGATGACCATATCAGATACTTTTGATACTACCTTGCCAGTACCTCCGAATAATGTACCTACGAGAATACAATTGTTATCCCATTTATATTCTTCAGTGTCCATAGATGGATACATTCTTTCTGTATTCGCATTTCCCTGTATAATAAATCTATCTTTATCTAAATTTTGTAAATTCGGCCAATCTAAAGAAAGATCAAAATCAGAAAAAAATCTGCTACATCCGGCATCAATCCAGAAATAAAAATCTGAATTTTTATTTATTTCATTTTGAATCCATCCAAATTTAGAATACTGTATTATATTATATAGGGCTAGATTGCATTCTATTCTAGAATTATCCTTTATTCTCGAAAGGTAATCAGCATTATTCAGTATTTTATTTATTTTCTCCCTATGCTTGTACATTGGAATTTCTTCTAGCCTCTGAATTCTTATTTCAGTGCATCCGGGATCTCTATGTTCTTCTACGAATTTTTTAAATTTCTCCTCGGTATAAATGACCATAGGAACCTTCAATCGTAGGGTTTTTTCGAACCATTCGAGATATTGGGCCATCGACCTACCATCTCCTATATTTTCTCTACCTATGTCAAATAAGGCAGTGATTACTTTTATCCCACTCATTTGCTAATTGTTTCTGCGTATTCTTTTACAAGCTTGGTCCTATTATTGATATTCTCATACCAAATTATAGATAAAAAATGCAGTTTTTGTTTCATATATACTAGATAACAAGCAATAAAACAAGCCCAATTAAAATAGGGTTTTTTGTGATTTAAAAAGAAGATCCCAAAAATATTCAAAAACATATGGAAAATTTTCACCATTAGGAATTCCTCCGTACTTAGAAATTACATCCGAATATTCATTAAGATTAACCTCACGCCCCGCCACTTTTTCTAAATAATTAAACCCGACTAGGTATTCTCTAGTATCAAATTTGCAATAACATTTTTTATACAGATCTATATTATTATCCTGTATTGCAGTTCGGTTTGCAGAGAACATTCCTCTTATCCCTATCTGGTATTTCTGAGGTACGCCCGTGCCAAATAACTCCCTATGTAGTGTATTTACTGTACCGTAGTAATAATGCAATAGATTATTCTCGCATTCTATATAATCTGATCTGAGCTGATTTGCTTTTTCGCTGCATAGATTTTTATAATAATCAATTGGGTTTAGCGATAATAAATTATTGATAAAATTTGGACTATGATCAAATGGATTTCCCTGTGTGAATATCTCGAGATCATATAGGTCATTAAAATTTTCTATTATATGAAAAAGGTAAGTCTGTGCTTCCCTGCCTATATTAGGTAGATCCACCCATTTTATACCATTTACGTAATATTCATTTAAACTGAAATCAAGATTATTAGGATCAAGATTATTATCCTTATTATAGACGATGATATCAAAATCATCAGCCAGATCATTTATCCAATTGACATTCTCTTTATATTTTGCTACTACGAGCCTTCTAGTTTTTTTCTCCATACGTAGTCAAAATTTTAAATTTATAAAAATAATATCGTGCATTTGAGTAAGATTGTTTATATCCTGCCCGTGGTCTATTTTTTCGTAAACCTTATAACCGTTTTCTTCCATAAAAGGAATTATATCATTTATATGACAGCCATTTTTAAAGATTCTGATATTATCATCGGAATGTGAACTGCATTCTAAAGCTATAAAAAGAGGATAATTAATAAAGTTGCCTAGACTTTTCACCACATTTAGATCGTTTCCTTCTGCATCAATTTTAAGAAAATGTATCTCCTTATTAACGATATACCTTTCGATTATCTTATCGAGTCTGGTAACATTAACCTCTATGGTATTCCTTATAGAGAGATTATCTGCACCTCCTATAAAATATTTGGAGTCTCTTTCGCCAATTTCGCTTGTAATGTTTTCAAAATCCATTTCCAAAAGTGAGCTTGCTTGATCGTCGGAATTGATGAAAAATTTAGCGGTACTTTCCACCTTCACATTATCTATTGCGCATTGTACATAATGAGTAAAATCACCTAATGAGTAATCAGCCCTATGAGCTCCGTGGTCTAGTGGATCTATGCCTATTGAATATACATCTTCAAAGAAATCTTTTACGTGACGTAAAAAAGCACCTCTAGCGCATCCAACATCTATTATATTTATTTCTTTAGTTCTGTTTCTTAACTCGCTTAGAGCATTTTTATATGTTTCCATTTATTTAGAATTTAATGTTTCGAAAGTGATTGAAGTCTACTTGATCTATCCAATAAGGCCAAATATTATGATTATTTGGTTCATACAGATCAAAATTAAAATCATTAAGGTATATCTCTATATTATTATGGTATTTATGATAATGATCCGTTGCATTTTTATAAATATGAGCACCAAAATCAATTAAAATTGGTGTTATGTTATTTGTCTCCGATACATATTTTACGAGATCACTAGTATGCATTATACCATCTGTAAATTTTTCGGATATTGATTGGTGCCATCCATTTAAAAACTTTCCCATTGTTTTTTGGTTTGCTATAAAGAACCAATCACATGGACGATTTGGATATTCCCCAGAATATAAATGTCCGCCATCAACCGAGCTCTGAAAATATATATTATTACCAGATAAATCAAGATTACTAATGATACCTCTGAGATCTTTAGTAAATATTAGATCAGGTCTGGACTTAATTATTACGTCATATTCATATTCCAGACTTAGAGAATAAGCTTGCTTTATACTATATGTTTGACTTAGCAATCCATATAATATTATGGGTGTCATTATTTTATAGAATTCATCAGATTGATCACCCCATGTATCTTTTGTAAATCTTCTAAAGAAAGTTATATTAAAATGTTTACTGTCTTCTATTAAATATTTTTTTGCACTGAATTTTTCTATCAGAAGATTAGCTAGATTATGATTATTTAATTTTTCGCTAAAGTGCATTTTATAACACCTGTCCTGATGTGACTCATCCCACCATAGGTGGGAATACACGTCCTGAATGCAATCTTTGAGATTTATGTTAAATGTTTCTATACATTCATCATATGTCTTAGGGTTTCCTGAAATCAGGTATCCTATTTTCATTTATGTAAAATTAATCGGTTATCATCAAAAGTATCCTTTGTTATTAAGACCCATCCAATCAAGTCATGCCATGATTCTGTTGTTAATTCGTTATATACCGGATAGTATACATTAACACCTGAAACTAGATCCTCGATATATTCAAGTCCGCAAGTGATGTGACCAACCATATCATATTTAAAATTATCATTATATGGATTTTTAAAATCATCTATAAGAATATAGTAATCATTGTAATTATTTTTTATAAACTCTATCTCCTCCCTTAAGGGCCAAAATATAGTCCCGTTATAATCACCATGGGCATCTAACCAGAAGATTGTTTTTTTATCATGTGCATCCGGATATTTTTCTTTAATATATTCAAAAATCTCAGGTGAAGTGATCTTAACTATTTCTGCTTCCGGTATAAAACTAGTAACAACTCCGTGTCTGTAGTTATCAGGTTCACAAGATATTGCTTTTGTGTTTTTAAAATTATCTACTATAAACTTAAGTGTATCTCCATACGCAGTTCCGGTTTCTATAAAATATTCTGATTTTTTTAGAGTATCCAGCATGATATCTATAAAAATCTTATCCCCATGAAAGGGGCTTCCACATTTGTAATTGGGGTCTTTTGTTTCCTTTGAAATAATATAATCCATTTTTTATTTTTTTATTATTATTGTTAATTCGTTTTTGTAATCTATTCTATGAATGCTCTCGCTAGTATAGGTTAAGGTATTCTGAAAATCCTCAACAAAATATAACCCCCCAGGAGAAAGATGTGTTTCAAATAATGTGTGGAAAGATGTCATTATATGGGAATCCACATGACTGCCATCATCTATTATTATATCAAATTGATCCACACCCATCTGATTGCAAGATTCAATTAATGATGAGCTGTCCGATTGATCGCCGTAAAATATTTTTATCCTATTTTCTTGCACATAGCCATACTCATCAATTCTTGATAAATCGTTATCGATACAATATATTTCTGCTTTTGTGAAATATTCCTTCCATAGCTTTAAACTATCACCCCCGCCAAAGCCAATCTCAAGTATTTTTAGATTCTTATCCCTTAGTGATTTGAAATGGCTCTCGTATGTTTCTGTGTAATTATGACCTGGTGTTCCATCAGCTTTAATTGGACCCTTGTCGGTTAGTGCATATTTTAGTGACAATTCACTAAGATTTTTTATATTTTCCGTCATAGTTTTCTAAATAATGTTTATGGTATTGATGTACTATTGAGTGATTAGTTAATTCCCAATTTGGGTTTCTGTTAGCTTCTATAAAATCTATATTTTCCGAGTATTGATATCCAAAGATGCAAAAAAGTACGGTTAGTAAATAATCGCAATTGGATATTCGTTTGTCATTATATATCAGCTCTTTTAAAAGGTCGTCATCAGTATCTCCTAGTATTCTCAGAAGAGATGATGTTCTTATTAAACTTCCCCCACAAGCACCGAAATTGTAATTGGTATTAGCTGGATTATATTTTTGTATTAGTGAAAGCACATTGGGATGGATTATATTTGCAAAGGATCCTGATAGATCTGAATTAATATCGGTCCTTATTTTACCCCTCAGTAATATATCTGGTTCGTAATAAATGATATATTCAGTCTTACAATATTCTACAGCATCCTTTATTCTATTTAAGAATTCTCTGCAGCAAAAAATAAGTTTATCCTCTTCTTTGGATTCTGGGTTGTTTACATAGCCCAGAATATCTTCATACATAAAGAAGGTAGAATTGGAGCCACAGACATCTGAAAAATCATATCCGCCATCGGATGCTATATAGATAGGTGCATGAGGGTAATGATCTCTTATATTATTTATACAGAAGCTAACTGCTTCATTCTCCTTGTAACACGAGAAGAAAATTCCTATTTGATCATCGTTTAATATATTATCCATTGTTATAAACTTTTATGAAATCCAATGCTCTATTGATATATGTGTGATTTTCTTTTACCAATAGCATCTGATTTTTTATAAATTCGTGATCGTTCATTTTAGCAATACCGTCATAGAATAATTGTTTGGAGTCTTCATTATAAATCACCATACCATCGAAGAAATCATAAACTGCTTTGGAATTGGTCATCCCTAGTTGTCCGTAACTTATATTTTTCATAACCCTACATGGAATATAACCCCAATCTAGCATTGCGTTATGTCTAAAATCCGGTGCAAGATACGATCTTTTTATAAGATCCATTGATTCAGCAGCATTAAGTGGATTCATCCATGGGCAGTTGCTTTTAAACTCTATACCATTTTCTTTACATGCTTCATAGAATGGAACTATATAGGGAACGGTATCATAATAATCAGGAGCTTTTAGACAGTCAAATATTCCACCTCTGCCACCTCCAATTGTGCCTATATAATTTACTACGTTATCTCTTTTTATAAATCTATCATTAAGATTTATTTCATCTGGCAATAGATCAGTTGCCCAAGTGGTGTATATTATATCATATCCGTCCTTACCTTTTTCAAAATATGTTCCTGCGCCTATCTTCTCGGTTTGACTTCTATCAAGATGATATTCATAATTTTTATCGATCCATGAGTTAGCGTTATATCTTACGTCTATTAATCTTCCTACCCTGCCTAGATATTTCTCGTGCTTATTATCTTTATTGCCCAGATAATGAATAAAGTATGTTGCAGTATTGGAGATTGGCATATTCCTTGTTGCAAATTGTTCGGTTATAACAATGGAATTACTAAAGTCCGTACCATGATCCTTGTCCGGATCCAGCCAATAAACATCATATCCTAAGGACTTAAATGCTTTATAGTACCCATAATGTATATAGCTGTGTGTGTGCGTATATAGAGGATATCCCCAGATAATTATTTTTTTCATTAGAATGTTATTTCGAGATTTCTATGTACCACTTCCACATTAAAAAGATTCAGTTGATCCCTTAGATATGATTCGTTTCCCCATACACCACTTCTTTCCAATATTTTATTTCTATGAAAATCTATTGTGTAAAAAACGCTTGATATTATATTGGAATTTATATTATTGGATATCATGAACCAATCGTTTATTTCCCCTCGGGGAAGTTCTTTATATCCGCTGGTAAATTTGGTCAGATCTAGAGAGTTAAAATCTATTCTAACTTTAGGTGAGACATCGAACCTTGAAATGATAACGCAATCATATTCGAATTTATTTTCTTGAGCATACGTTTCTTTTAGAAGAAGCGATTGGTTGATGCTATACCACATGCTATACCCAGATTTAACTCTATCCCTTATGAAATCATCCCGATCGTATATTTTTGAATATGACCAGCATTCATCAATGTTTTCTTCGGTGGCTGGAATAAATTTATTATTAAATTCCCTTTGTTTCTCTAGAATGAATTTTTTAGGATTCGCTATGGAGGGTATTATAGAATCAAGTGATTCGTTTAAATGAAAATTCTCAAATCCTGGAGTCATCTTGTGAATATTTCTATTGTTAGGATCATACCATGAATGAAAAAAAACATCAACATCATTTCCATCAATTATATTATTTCTGAAGTGATCCCAGTTTTGTAAAAAATTACGTGGCTGCCCATACAGGCATAATGCTATTCTCATATCTTTTGAAATATTAGATTGCAGTAACTCAGATTAAATCTTGATATTCCATGATATTCAAGATCTATTGTAAATTCATCGTCAATGCTTTCATAATCGAAATCTCCAATAATTTTAAATCCTGCTAGCTCGTATATTCTTATCATGTCATCAACCTTGATGAATTCTTTTTGATTATAATAGGAGTTTTCAGTATGAGGTATAACATCGCTTGCTATTACTAAATATCCTCCTTTTTTAATTTTTCTATATAAAACATTTGCTGCTTTTTCCAGCCCAGTATTACCATTTTCACCATACTCAAAATGAGTTAATGAGCATCCATCAAGGGCATAGTTTATGGTATTATCCTCGTGTGATTCAATGTATGTAAAAAAATCTCCTATATTATGATATAGATTTTCCCTTTGGAAGCTATTCTTAACTGATATGTCTATCATATGGCCTTCTTTAAAATGCTCACACAACAGCCAAGAAAGTGAAGATGGTCCAGCCCCGCAATCTACAAATTTATTTTTCTCACCATCAGAATTCATTACAAAATCATATATGATAAAATTTTTATACGTCGAATCATCATTTTTTAGGGGAAGACTTTCTATTTCATTCTTGTACTTGGATCTAAGTGTTTCTAGATCTTTACCTTCGCAATATTTTAAATACATATTAATTATTTTGTGTTATTTTTACATTAAGCCTATAGTGATGATTTTTGAATCACCGGGATTGTTAAATATTCTTTGTAATTATAGGATTTTTTGGAACTATTGTTTCTCGATAGCTATATTTTTATCAGTGAGCATATGGATTTAATTAAATCCAATAT
>Ga0181349_1001374_pt1 | contig 10449 bp, 22 predicted proteins | sample Su13VDMM110SD_FD_130106 | JGI IMG/M metagenome (GOLD analysis project Ga0181349, IMG submission 130106) | Freshwater viral communities from Lake Michigan, USA - Su13.VD.MM110.S.D | ecosystem: Environmental > Aquatic > Freshwater > Lake | place: USA: Michigan | collected 2013-07-16 | reverse complement strand
TTATAGATAATGATTTATTTTATGATGCAGTATCAAAAAATAAATTTAATAAATTAAAAACGTTAATACATACTGATGAATATTGTGGTGAGGTAATAACAAGACATCATAATTATAATACGATAGATCTTACTAAAATATTTACTAACTGCAATCACATAAATTTTTATTGCGATCAAAATAAAAGATGGGTTTTTATGCTTCTTTATTTTTATAAAAAAATAATTAATAAAGTATATGCACGACCTGAATGGTTAATCAATAATGAAAAAAATTTAATTGATTTTTTTCATTATGTAGTATCAACAAGCAATTCAATACCTTTAGAAAATGCGACCAATATAAATGCATTTGACTTGCTTAATATAGAAAATAAAATTCATGACATTTTTTATAAAAATGAAGAAACAAAATTTTTAGTAAATAAAAATATAAAAGCAAACATTGATATCATAACAAATTTAGGTTATGATTTAAGTAATGATGAAGTTAATATAGAAGAAACAGTAGTAAATTTATATAGGAGATTTTTTAAATGAATTGGGACGTGCTTATTGATGCACTCATGGATAATATGAAAGATGCAGAATCTAGATCAAATGTATATCGTTCATTATTAGAATCTGTTGACCATATAGAAAGAGATAACATTGATGAAGTAATGGGGATTGATGTTGCCTTTGATAAAGTAGCACAGAATTTTATTGAAGAAGAAGAAGAAATTGAATACGAAACTGACTCAGATGGATACGACTATGACGAGTCATAAATAATGGATGAGAACAGTTGGAATTGATTATTCACTATCTTCGCCGTGTATTTGTATTCATGATGGACCTGCGTTCAGCATTTCTAATTGTTCGTTTTATTATCTTACATCAACTAAAAAGCATGAAGGTGTATGGACACAACAAGACGTAGACATAAATGGCATCCTTCATCTTTACTTTACTAGTGACGAGCAACGATATGCTGCTATTACCAAATGGGTATTAGAACTGTTAAAAGAAGGTGATGTTATTTGTATTGAAGGTTACTCAATGGCATCGACCGGGCGAGTATTCAATATAGCAGAAAATGCAGGACTACTCAAACACTATCTTTGGAAACATAAGTTTGAATTTTCAGTAGTCCCGCCTACAGTAATCAAGAAATTTGCAACCGGAAAAGGCAACGCAAATAAAGAAAAGCTCCAAGAATCTTTCATTGAAGAAACAGGAGTCAATATCAAACAAATACTAAACATGACGGAGAAACAATGGAATCCTTCGTCAGATATTATTGATGCTTATTATCTTTGTAAATATGGAGTAGAAAATGTTACCTGAATGGCTTAAAAGTATCTTTCGTGGAACTCGAAAAGAAGTAAAAGAAACAGTTATTGAGAACGCAGATGCTGTTGCAGAAAAAGCAGCAGAATTTGCAAAGGCAGCAATTGCTAAAGAAGCAGAAATCATCAAGAAAGCAATTCCTTCGGCGAATGGTATTGTTGATACTGTTGAAAAAGCAGCAGACAATGTTGTTGATAAGGCAACAAAGAAAGCAGCAAAGAACGTAAAGAAAGCAGCAAAGTAAAATGGATATGCCGGGACATATTCTTGTTGGTATGGATAAAAATGTTCCGGTAATACATGGCAAATGTCCTAAATGCAAAATAGGATATCGTTCCATGATTCTTATGGACTTTGTTCCTCATCCTAAAAGTGGCGAAGGAATTATATACATGGAATGTGTAGGATGTCTTTCAATTTATCAAACTAAAATTAAAAATGTGGTAAACAAATGATTGAAATATACGGAAAAGATGGTTGCGTTTATTGTGAAAAGGCTGTATCATTACTTAATGAACGTAACATGAAGTTTACCTATATTAAATTAGGTGAAGGTATTACTGTTGATGAGTTCAAGGAGAAGTTTCCGGGAATAAAGACAGTTCCTGTGATAACAACTTACGGATTTAATATTGGTGGTTATGAGGCCTTGAAAGGCTATATTGAAGAAACGGCAGGAAATTATGGACATTGAACAAAGTGAAGACATCTCTAAAGAAAATATCAATGCTCTTTTGAAAGAAGCAGTAATAGCAGTTAAGTTTAAGAAAGTAGACGGCACAGAACGTCTTATGCGGTGCACATTGCTTGCAGATCGTATTGTTCCTCATGAAAAAATAACAGATCGTGAGAAAAAGATCAATGAAGATGTAGCATCTGTATGGGATATAGAAAAGGATGCTTGGCGTTCATTCCGCTATGACTCAGTTATTGCTGTTTATAAATAATATATACGCAATAACAACATAGATGGAAAACTTATGATTGATCCTTTTTCCCCGCCTGTTATGGCAAAAGTTCTTGCCGGCCTAGGTGGTTTTATTGGCGGAGCAACCTTCATGGCATTCTACAAACCCTGTAATGTATGGGATGCTGCAGTTAGATCTAGTGTATGCACAATGACTGCCATCATCGGCGCAGCGCCAATGCTCGCCTACTTAGAAGTGGAAATAGATAGCGATTACCTTCTTGCAGCAGCAGCACTTATAGGATTTTGTTCCTGGAGTATTCTGTCACTTGCTGCAAGAACTCTTCTTAAGATACAAGACGAGAAGACGGAAATGAAACTTCCGGGATGGATTGAAACCAAAAAATAAATTATGGATTGATTATGGAATATAAGATTGTGAACAACGTTGAGAAGAATGAACTAAACCTAAAAGCCCGTGGCGGCACTGAGTTGATGCAGGAACGACTTGCATCATCAATTTCTGCTGAATTGCTTTCTAAATTTCAAATCATACCATCGAGGGTCAGAGATCTCGAACCAGATAAAAAAACTATACTATGGTTGCATGATCTTCCTGGTGACCCTGAGTCACAACATCTCAAGGATCCTGAACTAAGGAAGCGATTCTCGAAGATCGTTGCTGTGTCTGATTGGCAGATGCAGATGTATAATATGATTCTAGGTGTCCCATACAGAGAAAGTGTGGTGATCAAAAATGCCATTCACCCAATCGAAATTAAGGAAAAATCCTACGATGGGACAGTGCGAATTATCTACCACACAACTCCTCACAGAGGACTTGAAATCCTCGTCCCTGTTTTTGAAAAACTGTGTGAGCGGTTTGACAACATTGAACTTGACGTATTTTCAAGTTTTTCAATCTATGGTTGGGAGCAGCGTGATGAGCCCTATAGAGAACTATTTGAACGCTGTAAGACACATGCAAAGATTAATTATCATGGAGCCGTCTCTAATGAAAGAATACGAAAAGAGCTTAAACGATCTCACATCTTTGCTTACCCAAGCATCTGGCCAGAAACCTCGTGCCTAGCAGCAATCGAAGCAATGAGTGCTAAGAACATTGTTGTCTGTCCTAACTATGCAGCACTGCCAGAAACATGTGCTGGGTTTGCTAACATGTATCAGTGGTCAGAAGATTCAAACGAGCATGCTAATCGATTCTATCAGGTGATGATTGCATCTATCGAAGAGATAACAAAAAAAGGACTAGACGAAAATCGCCTGTCCTTTCAAAAGCATTACTATGATAATGTGTATAGTTGGGAAGTCAGAAAAGATCAATGGCGAGCATTACTCGAGTCACTTAGCCCCAATCCTTAAAGTCACCAAAATCATTGGTATCTTGAAAACCTTTGGTGTATGCAGCGATATCTTCGGGAGTCATATCTGTTTCCTTATCAATTCGTTCGCTATTATAAGTGTCACCTTTGAAGTAATGTGGATTAAACCTACGACCATAATAAGCATCTGCGCTTCCACGGTCGTAAGGTCCACCATGGCGTTTATCATATTGTTCAATCATGTCACTCACTCCCTAACTTTTGTTTCTTCGATATAGTAATACTTATGCCGCCGAACACCAGACAACTTGATCGTCTCCGTGCCAGCGGCCAGGACGACCAACCTCTACGCAATAAACGCTGTAATAATCTGCTCCTGCACAGAACCCATCTGTGCGGTCATCGGACTCAGAACGAGCGGCATACGATACTGATGCAGCTTGCGCTTCTTCCAAAGACGTATAGACGCCAACCAAATCTTCGCCTTCATACGCCGTACCAGCAGTCAACACATATACAGTCATTTCACTCTCCTTAACAATCTGGGTCAAAATCTAACCACTCATCCATCTCAGAAGGTTGCCCATCATCCTCATATTCTTCAGGATCACAACCTGTCACTGTGTAATCATCATCTTCTACGCCATCATCATACATTTTTTATGTCCTTTCAATTTATCCTATAATTAAATATAAGATCTTTTAATAATAATGTCAACCAGGTTTTTTTAAATAAATACATAATGTTTTAAGAGGTTATAATTTTTTATGAATTTTCCAATAAAAAATGATGCAGCTTGTCAATTTAAATGGACATGGAGTGTTTTATATCTTCATGAAAGAACCACAAATAGTTGCCATAGGTGTCAAAGATTTCCAATAGATTTAGAAAATTTTAAAGATTTTCACAATTTACCAGGAAAATTAGATGATAGGAAATTGATGTTAGAAGGGCAGTGGCCGACTAACAAAGGTTGTCAATATTGCCAATCAGTAGAGAAAGCTGGCGGTAAAAGTGAAAGAATGGCCTATGTCAATGATTTAGATATGGTGCCCAAAGAATTAATTGATAACCCTAATGAGATAAATGTAACACCTAGAATATTAGAAGTTTATTTTAACAATATATGTAACTTAAAGTGTTTATATTGTTCTCCTGTAAATAGTTCTTTAATTGAGAAAGAATATTATAAATTTGGACCAGTTCCCGGTAATAGTTGGGATTTGGCGCCAATAAAAGAAAAAAATAATGATGAATATATTGCTAAATTTTGGGAATGGATGAAAGAAAATTCTAATCATTTAAGAGTGTTTAATATATTAGGAGGAGAACCTTTACAACAAACAGAATTTAAAGATTGTATTGATTTCTTTAATACATATCCTAATCTAAATTTAACATTTGGCATTTTTTCTAATCTTCAACAAGAATATAATAAATTTAAAGTTAAAATAGAAAGCATCGAACAATTAGTTAAAAATAAAAAAATACGAAAATTTAATGTTGTTTGTAGTATCGATTGTTGGGGTCCCGAAAGTGAATTTGTAAGAAAAGGATTAGACTTAGTTACATGGGAAAAAAACTTTGCTTTGTTATGTAAGTCAAAGTATGTGATTCCTTCTGTTCATATGACAGCAACACCTATGTCTTTAGGAACGACTAAAGATTTAATAAAAAAAATACATGAATATAGAAAATACAAAAACATAATCATGAGTTTAAATACTGTAGATCGTCCTATATGTTTAAGTCCATACGTTTTTGGCAATAGTATATCACATCTATTAGAACCTATACTTGATGAAATTAATGTAAAGGATGAGGTGTTTTTTGAAGTGACTGAAGGCATTTATAATAAAATGAAAAAAACTGAACCAGATATAAAACAAATCAAACAGTTTGTATCTTATATGGATATTATTGATTTTAGAAGAAAAACTAATTGGAGAACCGTGTTCCCAGAATTAAATTCTATAGCAGAAAAACTTTTGCAAAATATCGGTTGACATTTTTATTAAAAGACCTTATATTCAATTATAGAATGAATTAAAAGGAACAAAACATGACAAAAGAAACAAAATTCGCAATCGTTTTGACACAATCGCAAATCGAATATTTGTTGGATGGTTTAGAACAAATCGCAGAAAAAGATCAAAAAATGGATGCAATTTTGCAACGTTTTGATGAATCTTTTGAATTGGACGAAAACGGCGATTTCATTCCTTTCGTGAAATAAAAAAGGACATTATGATGGCAAAGTCATTGTTATCAATCAAGACAAAGAAGGTTCAACGCAAGACACATTCTGAGACGTATCTCGTCAATCGGAAGTATCTTGGTGAGGAACCTACAAAGATCGTCACCTCAGTTGACATGATGCGAGCATTCACTTGGTACCACAACATGTGTGATGCCTCGGATGCAAAGCAGTATATGAAGGACTACTTTGTATCTGACAAGAGCATGACCAAGACAATCGGTCGTATTGCGGATTCTCGTATCCCATATACGTCTGCTTGGATGTGCCGTATTGCGTCAATTCAGAAGCGTGAGTTGACAGATACAGAACGTGCCAAAGTCACTAACGATATTGCAGACGCTGCTGGAGCCTATGTTGAACCAACAGAGAAGGTCAGCGAGGCGGTTACTAAACCATCTATCCAAGATCGTATCAAAGATCGCTCCCATAACATCATAGGCGAAATTGAGTCATTGATTGACTCAGGTGAGAACGTTTCTTTGTATGACTGGTTGCAGAAGAACGAGATTCCTGCAATGTATGCATCTAAGATCGTCGAGTTCTATCGTCCCGTCTTTGATGAGTTCACTCAGGCACATGCTGGCAAGATCGATGGTTACGAGAAGTGGTCAAAGATGCAGTTGAAAGAGCGTGCTGTGTTCTATGGCAAGATCGTATCAGATGCTGAACGCTATGGTGATGTTGCTAAGAAAGTGCGTAAACCACGCAAGACAAAAGCACCTAGCTCTGCAAAGATCCTGCAGTTCTTCAAGTATCAGAAAGAATCGAAAGAACACAAGATCGCATCTGTTTCACCAGAATCGGTCCTAGGTGCTCAAGAACTCTGGGTGTTCAACTCGAAGTATAAGATCCTTTCTGTGTTCATGGCAAAGGATCGAGCGGGATTTGGTGTCAATCGTCAAGCAATCACTAACTATGACGAGAAGACGTCTAAGTCAATGCGTATCGGTCGAAAGACAGACGAGCAGATAAAGAAGGTCACTGCTGGTGGCAAGATCATCCTGCGTAAACTTGCAGCAGACATGGATCTGCCTATTACAGCACGACTCAACGAGGCAACAGTCCTCCTGAAGGCAGTGAAGGGTTAATCCCTTCACTTTTCTATGATCATAAATAAATTTGTAGTCATAGAAAAAGAAAGAATCATATGACAGAAAATCTCATAAAATTCCCAACACAATCAGAAGAAATCTTCCCATCAACGCATGAAGAAGCAATGGATAGGTTGATAGAAGTGAGAACAGAATACTGTGATGCAATTGCAGAAGATGCTTTCGATGTTGTGATGCAGGTTCTGTCTTCCTACAACATGTATCCTAGAAACGATGAAGCACAGATAAAAGATATAGTATTTCTAGAAGAAGCAATCAAGTCAGTTGTTTACCGTTACAAGAGATTGCCGCACAATTTCCATGACATTACTGAAAGTATTATTTCTATTACACCTGAAGCGCAAAAAGAAATAGACAAGAATAGGCAAAAAGAAAAAGTAACGGTTGATTAATTAAACAACAGTCTATATATTAATAATATAGATTAACTTTGGAAACCTTTTAAAATGATTATCGTGGACTTTAACCAAGTAATGATATCCAATCTCATGGCACAGATTGGCAACCATACAAACATTCCTTTAGACGAAGGACTGTTCAGACACATGGTCATCAATTCTATTCGAAACTACAAGCAGAAGTTTGGGAACGAGTATGGTGATATCGTCATTGCATGTGATGACCGTAACTATTGGCGTAAACAAGTATACCCCTACTACAAAGCAAACCGCAAGAAGGCACGAGACAAGTCAGAGCTTGATTGGACAATGATCTTTGAGTCATTCAACAACATCCGCTCTGAGATCAAGGAGTTCTTTCCTTATCGTGTCATTCAGGTAGAGACTGCAGAAGCAGATGATATCATTGCAACACTAGTCAAGAACCATGCAGATCAGAAAGTGATGATCCTATCAGGTGACAAGGACTTTGTGCAGTTGCAGAAGTATCCTAACGTCAAGCAGTATGATCCTGTTCGTAAGAAATCAATCTCACATGACAACCCGTCTTACTATCTCTTTGAACATATTATGAAGGGTGATTCTGGTGACGGTATCCCAAACATACTGTCAGATGATGATGTCTTTGTTGTCGAGGATAAGCGTCAGAAACCATTGACTCAAAAAAAGATCGATGCTGCTTGGATCTCAAAAGAATACTTAGTCACAAGAAATTTTCTTCGTAACCAACAAATTGTTGATCTTGACTGCATTCCGTCACACATTAGCGAAGCGATCTTAAATAAATATAATGAACAAGCAGGCAAGGACCGTTCTAAGTTGTTTAACTATTTTATAAAATACAAACTGAAACATATGATGGAAAATGTGGGTGATTTTTAATGGCAAAAATGGCAATGTCTGAAATACTTAAGCGCTGTGCTGAATTTAAGAAAAAAGAAGAACGTGTATATTCTCTCCAGCAAAACTGTGATGAGCAAACAAAAAAAGTCCTTCAGTTGATGTTTCATCCTGAAGTAAATTTTTTACTTCCTGAAGGCAAACCTCCTTTTAAATATTCTCAATTTAACGAAAATAATATGATCTACTCTGAAGTAAGGCGCCTCTATATTTTTATGGAAGGTGCTCCTGGAACTGAAGGCATCAATCAAACCAAAAGAGAAAGATTGTTTATTGAAATTCTACAGGCAGTTGCGCCTGATGATGCAGACCTTCTTATTGCAATGAAGGATAAGAAAAGCCCGTATCCTGGGTTAACTAAAGATGTTGTTGTTGCAGCGTTTCCGGAGATGTTCCCTACATGACTAAAGTTACAAAATATCACAAGTTTGATGTTAAGAGTAAGAAAAAATCTTTTAATAATTTCTATGTGGATGAAGAAAATGTGACTATTAAAGATATTAAACGAGATCAAAACCATAAGCGATACCGAAACTATGATAATGTGCTTAAGACTAAAAATGTGAATGCCTTAATGGAATACGAGGAAATCTAGAATGTCTAACGAAGTTTGGTTTGCTATTTTTTATACATGTTTAGTAGCTGCCATTAGTTTTTTCTATAATTGGGTAGGATATCGTGAAGGTATCCATGATACAATCCAGGCACTAAGAGAGCATGAACCAAAAGCAGTAGATCGTGCAATAATGAAATTAAGAGGAAATGATGACTAATCAACAACAGCTCTGGGATAAGCCTTTGACACCTATGCTTGATGAATATTTTAACCCCAAGCATGACAAGCCAACCATGTCTGATCTAGTAGAACAAGAGATGAAGACAATAGGCCTTGATGCAAAGAATCCTAATGACATTAAAAAGTATTGGGAAACGAAGGGCATTACTACACATGCCTAACTACACATTCTACAATAGGAAACTAAAAAAAGAAGTTATCGTTACTATGCCTATTGCAGATCTAGATAACTTCATCGTAATCAACCCTCAACTAGAACAAGTAGTAACAGCTCCTGCAATTGCAGATCCTGCCCGATTAGGTCTTAGAAAACCTGATGCGGGTTTTCGTGATGTTCTAAAGAGAGTGAAGAAAGCAAGCGCAAAGAGGAATACTATTAATACCTGGTAATGCACATAACAAGGATATTAAATGGAAAGAATCTCACGCTCAGAAAAAAGACAACAAAAACAAAAGAAGCGCAATGAGGATCAACATCAACAACAAAAGAAACAAGCAGCATTTATCCTAAAAGACATTGAACCAATCACTCGAAACCAAGAATTAGTTTTTAGGGACTTCAGTAATGGAAAACACTTACTTATCCACGGACTACCAGGCACAGGTAAATCATACATCTCTCTCTTTCTCGCACTTTCAGAAATTGAAAATTTTAAATCATATTGCAACATCACTATCATCAGATCAGTCGTCCCATCTCGAGACATGGGATTCTTACCAGGATCGATTAAGGAAAAATCAAAGATTTATGAACTCCCATATCAAGCGATCTGCGCTGAGCTCTACGGTCGTGGAGATGCCTATGAAGTTCTTAAGAACAAAGGATTGATTGACTTTCAAACATCTTCTTTCCTTCGGGGGTTGACAATTGATAACAGTATTGTTATTGTTGATGAGTGTCAGAATATGACTTTTCAAGAACTATCAACCATCATCACAAGAATAGGCAACAACTCAAGGATCATCTTCTGTGGTGACTACAGACAAACAGATCTAAAATATAATGACGAGAAAATAGGCATCTTTAGTTTCATGGAGATCCTTCACAACATGACAAAATATTTCTCATGTGTTGAGTTTCAGATTGAAGATATTGTTAGATCAGGACTTGTTAAAGATTTTATTATTAAGAAAACATTACTTGAAAATAGACAACATGAAAAAGTGAATATACCTTATGGATCTCATGGCGGATATAACCCAACCCAAGCAGTTCACGCACCTATCTAATGGATTCATCTTTGAACAACTAGAACAGATCAACTCAGACACCGGAAGGACATACAAAACCCCTTCCGGTGTTATCTATCCATCGATCACTACAGTTGTCGGTGATGAGTCAAAAGCATCTATTGCTGCTTGGCGAGAACGTGTTGGTCATGAAGAAGCAATCCGTATCTC
>Ga0181349_1001372_pt1 | contig 10452 bp, 20 predicted proteins | sample Su13VDMM110SD_FD_130106 | JGI IMG/M metagenome (GOLD analysis project Ga0181349, IMG submission 130106) | Freshwater viral communities from Lake Michigan, USA - Su13.VD.MM110.S.D | ecosystem: Environmental > Aquatic > Freshwater > Lake | place: USA: Michigan | collected 2013-07-16 | reverse complement strand
CGTTGCTACGAGCAGCAGAAAGGTGCAATCGTTGCCGACATCGGCGCAGGAGCATCAACCCTGTCTCGTGACGTTGCCTTCCGTGGTTACTTCGCACCGAAGATGATTGACGCAAATCAATTCATGAAAATTCCACAGGCTTAACTAGACCTAGCTAACAAAAGGGATATTGCAAAATGGCCGCGTTTACTCTCACGCACACGCAACGTCTAGACAACGTGGCTATTTTGCAGACCCTTGAATCAACAGACATTGCGATAGGCCAGACAATCATTGTTAGCGGCAACGCCGATTTTAACGGCACCTACATTGTGTATGCCGTACCGCTTTACCTATTTGAAGGCGTTGACGAGTACGGCGACTACCTTTTTGACACTAACGATATTATTCCGAATCAATTATTGGTCAATCAGGTTGCAGACGATTCTGTCCGTGCAGCTGCAACTGGCACAATCACCTGGACACAAACCTGCACCTGGGTAGTAGCACAAAACGTGCTGGACTGGCTCGGCATTGCCACAGCAAGCGCAAATGACACGACCTTCGTTACCACCTGCACGGCGGCGGCTAACGCTTGGGCGTTCCGTAAGCGCGTCGAGGCGGGATACCACGACGCGCTTGCAACGTCCCCAACATCAGCAGCAACACTAGGAACCACGATGTATGCCGGCAGCCTGTACCGCCAGCGCGGCAGCGTTGATTCTTTTGCTTCATTTGAGGCAATGGGCCAGACAGCGCCGACTGCTTCACTAGGCGAAATTATGCGCCTGCTGGGCATCAACCGAAGCCAGGTTGCATGAGTGCCACAGGCGTATTTGCAGAGGCTCAGGCGGCCCTAGCGACCCGTTTAACGGCACTAGGGATTGTGAACACAGCCGACCCACGTAACGCGCGCCCAATGTCGGTTCTTATTGAGCCACCATCGTTCACAGCGTTTACATACAACGTCTTAAAAATGACGTTTACCCTTCGCGTCTTGGCCGCCCCCCCAGGTAACCAAGACGCGATTGATTACCTGTACACCACCATTGACACGATCATCAACACCACCACCATTGATGTACTTGACGGGCGACCTTCAATGACAACTATTGGCGGGCAAGACATACCTTCATACGACCTCACCGTAGCTGTGGCAACTCAGCGAGCATAAAAAAGGAAACACATGGCAACCACTACTTTTCTAGGAAACGCAACAATCAACATCACCCCCACCGGCGGTGCCGCTGTTGACGTTTCAGACCAATGCACAAAATGCGAAGTGATGGTCGGCTTTGACTATCTCGAATCAACCGCAATGGGCGACACCGGACACCAAGCAGCCCAGGGCCTACAAAACGTCTCAGTCAACATGGATTTGTTCCTGTCTTACGGCGCCACAGAAATTGAAGCATTGCTGGCAGCTATCCAAACCGCTGGCAGCTGCACAATCGTCGTATCACCATCAGGCGCCACAGAGAGTGCCAGCAACCCAGAGTTCACGATCACGAAATGCACCACAGAATCCAACATGGCCATCATGTCAACTGTGGGAGAGCTCAGCGTTGCCTCGCTGTCGTTTACTAACGGCACCTGGGTACGCGACATCACCCCTTGATCTGAACCCTTAACCGTGCGAAGGAACCAATGCAACTATCAATCAAAATCAACACAGGCGAAGAAGATTTTGTTGTCACAACAAACCTTTTTCATATCGTGCAACTGGAACGCAAATATAAAACAAAAGCATCAGATCTAGGTTCAGGCGTCTCAATAGAGCAGCTCGGATTCCTAGCCCATGAAGCAGCAAAAACTGGCGGGTTCTCTCCCCCACTACAACTAGATGACTTCCTGAAGAAATTGGTCACGCTAGAAGTTTTGGAGAACGCGCCAACAAACCCCACCAACGGGGATCAGTAAGCCGATCACTCGCCGAAATACTTGTCGAGACTGGCTACTGGCCCCCATTTGATTTCACACTTCAAGACTTGAACACCGTGATTGATGTTCTTAACAAACAGAGAAAGGCCAGACAATGACGGTTTCAACAAACATTGAAATGGTCGGCCTAAAAGATGCTCTCAGGGATTTGAACAAACTGTCGCCAACCTTGCGTCGCGGAATAACTACAGAATACAAAAGCATTGTTGCCCCTGTTGTTAATGAAGCAAAAGCGCGCATACCTGACTTGCCGCTCTCAGGCTGGCGTTACTCATGGACAACTAATAGCGGTTTCAAAATGTTGCCCTGGGATCCGAATAAAGCAGCCAAACAGGTTAAGGCTGGCGTCTCTGGCAAAAAGCCCAAAGAGTTTCAAGGCCGCACAAGCAACCTGGCGGTTTTCTTTATCCGATGGTCAGGCACGGTTGACACCGTTTTTGATCTCACGAGTAAAGGTGTGATGGGCAGAAACCTTGGCGCTAAATGGGGGCGCCCATCGCGCGTGTTATGGCCTGCATATGAGAAACACAAAAACGAAGTTGAAGCAAATGTTTTAGAACTCGCCCAGGGCGCAATGAAACAAGTTGACAAACTAACTAGGGGGCGATGACTCATGGCAATAACCATTCCGATCATCACAGAATTTGCTGGCGCCGGCATTGATAAAGCAATTAAACAATTTAAGCAATTAGAAACCAATGGCGAGAAAGCATCGTTTGCTATTAAAAAGGCTGCTGTCCCTGCAGCTGCCGCGCTTGCTGGCCTCGGTGCTATCGCCCTTGACTTTGCGAAGGCCGCTGCTGAAGATGAAGTTGCTGCCGCGCAACTAGCAAAACAACTCAGGAACTCGACAGGCGCCACTAACGGCCAAATTGCGGCAATAGAAAAATACATCACAAAAACTTCTATGGCTACAGCGGTCACCGATGACAAGTTGCGCCCAGCCTTGACCAACCTTGTGCGCGTTACATCAGACACCGCACGGTCACAAAAACTGTTGACCACCGCCCTTGACATTTCGGCAAGTACGGGCAAAGACCTTGAGTCTGTGTCAATCGCCCTGGCAAAAGCAGAAATGGGCCAGTACACCGCGCTAAAAAAACTGGGTGTGCCAATGGGCGCAAACGCCACAGCCCAGCAAGACATGGCAAAATTTGGCAAAGCCTTAGCAAAAGTGCAACTTGAATATACCCAGGCACTTGAAGACACCACGCTTACAGAAAAAGACCGCACAAAACTTTTAGCCAAAGTACAAGAAGCACAAGAAAAACTAAACAGCGTCACAATTCAAGGCGCCGACTATGTCATAGACCTAGACAAAGCATTCGGTGGCGCAGCCGACACAGCAGCAGGCACAGCAGCAGGCGCGTTTGCTCGAATGAACATTGCTTTAAGCGAAACAAAAGAATCAATCGGCGCGGCCCTCTTGCCCGTTGTTCAGGTCATGGCCGACAAGTTCGCCGCCATTGGACAACTTGCACAAGAAAACTCTGGCCTGTTCGTCACCCTGGCAGCCGTTATTGGCGGAATTGCTATAGCGGTTCTTGCAGTCAACACAGCCCTCAAGATTTATGCGGCATACACAAAACTTGTGGCAGCTGCCACGTACCTCTGGAACGCCGCCCTAGCCGCCAACCCTCTAGTTCTTCTTGGCATTGCAATCGCCGCTGTGGTTGCTGCCCTAGTCATCGCCTACAATAAATTTGAATCGTTCCGCAACCTTGTTGACACATTATTTGACGGCATGAAAACAGGCTTTGCTGTCGTAGTTAACGTGATACGCGGCTACGTCGAAACCCTTGTGGCAATTTACAAAGGCTTGTTTAACGGCATCGCAGACATATGGAACAACACCGTCGGCAAACTTAAATTCAAAATACCAGGCTGGGTGCCAGGCATCGGCGGCAAAGGCTTCGAGGTTCCACAGATCCCCAAACTTGCTGAAGGCGGCATCGTCACAGGTCCGACAATCGCCATGATTGGTGAACGCGGCCCAGAGGCCGTGATCCCTCTCACAGGCCGTAGCGCCGGCGCAATGTCAACCAACGTCACAATTAACGTCAACGGCGGTGACCCACAATCGGTAGTCGCAGCGCTACGCACCTACATGCGCCAAAACGGATCTGTGCCCATTCGCGTAAGCAACATTTTCTAATGACTCTCGCCCAGTATTCGGCCTCTTACAGCGTTGATGACGGCATCACCTACACCGTCTTGAAAGACTTGATGTCAGTCAACTTGTCGGTCGGCGTACAAGCACAGCTGCAACAACTCAGGGCCTCAACCTGCAGCATCGTTTTACGGTACCCAGACGGCTACGACGATCCGATCACCGACCTTGTGCCAGGCACTCGCGTACTCATCAAAAACATTGTCGGCACAGAATTTGATGTGTGGGAAGGCAAAATCTCTGACGTCTCAGTCACCTGGGGAATCCCCTATGTCAACAACGTAGGCAACGCAGACTTTTTAGAAATAAACATCGAAGGCTTTTTTGCAGATCTTGGACGTATGGACGGCCTTGACTACGCAATGACAGCCACCACACTCACAAGCCAATTCACACAAGCAACCACACAATCAGGTGTCGCCTGTGCCTACATACCCACAACCGACGGCCGGTTAGGCCCAGCCACCACCGTTAGCGGCACCTGGGCCGACTGGGTGGCACAAACCGCGCTATCAAATAATTGTCGTATGCGCGACGGTTTAGAAATGGTTACAGGCCGCGTCAACATTGTGAGCCCGTTTTCTATTACTGCTTGCACCGTCAACTTTAGTGACACACCATCAGGTGACGACCAAAAATTTGATGTCATAGATTTTGACAGCCTGGCCGACAACTATTACACCCAGGTATCGGTCAACACGGCGTCATTCGGTACGGCAACAGTCACAAAAGCTGGGGAGACAGTACCGTTTCGCACACTCACCGTAAACACGCTGAGCCCGTCCATAAGTGTCGGCACAGATTTTGCCAACTATCTGTTAGGCAACTACCAAGACCCAGCCCTGGCGCTTAGCAGCTTGTCAGCAACAGCTGAACAACAAACCACAAACAAACTAGACCAACTTGATTTGTTGGGTGTTGCTAACTACCCAGGCAAAAGCATTGTTGTCACTTTTCGTGGCACCAACTATTTTTGCATTATTGAAGGCGTCACAATGAGTTCAACACCAGCAAGCACAAGATTCACTTTCTATGTTTCAGGCCAAGACCTAAACGCTTACCTAATTCTTGACAACACCAAACTCGGCAAACTTGACGAAAACAAACTGGGGTACTAATGGCTATAAAAACATTCACTACTGGCGAAGTGTTGACCGCTTCAGACACAAACACGTACCTCGCAAACAGCGGGCTCGTGTATATAAAACAACAGACCGTCGGCAACGCAGTTGCAACCGTCACCGTCTCGTCGGCATTTTCTACAGATTTTGACAATTACCGCATTACGTTTGCAAGTGCAATACCTAGTGCAACTGATTCATTTAGGTTGATGATAGGTAGTGGCGCAACAAACGACCACTACTCAACAATGAACTATGACCTTTTTAATGGGGCATCTACAGGCGTGATACGTGTAAATAATGGTGCAAGTATTTATGCTGTGTTGAATCAAGCAGGAGACAAAACTAGCCAATTTAGTTGCGACATTCTAAGCCCATTTCTTGCACAACCAACAGTAATAACAGGCGAAGCCTATGGCAGAGGTTATTACTGTGACTTTGGTGGAACAAGGCTTGCTTCAACTTCCTTTACAAGTTTCACTATTACATGTGACGGCGCAGGAACAATGACAGGCGGAATTATTACAGTATTTGGATACAGAAAGAGTTAAAAAATGACAAACCCACTAATACAAATAGACGACGAAATACGCGAAATGACAGACGAGGAATACGCGCAACATTTAATAAACATTGCAGAGGCGCAAGATGTTGTGGCGGATTAGTTTTGTAGCCGTACTCTTGGCAGGCATTCTCACAGCATGCGGCGACCGTGAGCGCGTCAACTGTGAACCACGCACAAAAAACAAAGCGCTGAGCGCCACCGTGCTTGGAACAACAACTACAACACCAGCGCCACAGTACGGCACAGGGGCCAAATGCCCATGAGACAAAAACCAAGATTTACCAACGAAGAAATAAAAGCCCGCATAGTTTTAATTGTCGCCATAGGTCTAACCGCTTCATTTGTTGGCTCAGTATTCACAATTCTGTACGGCCTGCTATTCGTTACACAGCCGCAACAAATGGCAGAGCTAGACGCTGCACAAGTATCTGTACTCTCGAGCATGTTGCTCACACTCTCAGGCGGGCTCATCGGCCTATTGGCAGGAAATGGTTTGCGCGACAAACCAAAAGACAAAGACAAACCCGAATGATTTACACCGGCAACACCGACGGTGCAGCTGTAGGCAAACGCGCCGGCACCGAAAAGTTTGTGGACATCATCAAGAAAAAAGGCTTCACTAACTTAGGCACCTGGGCCGTAAGAAACATGCGGGGCTCAGACCGCCTGTCAGTACACGCCACAGGTCGTGCAGCAGACATCGGCTACAAAGACAAAGCCACAGCTGCACTCTGGGCAGAATGGCTCGTAGCCAACTACGAAACATTGGGCATCGAAGAAGTACACGACTACGCCGGCACCACAAAACAAGGCTGTGAAAAATGGGGTCGCGGCTGGCGCTGTAACCGTGACGGAAAACCCGCTTGGAAAGACTGGACAGAAACCGCAAACGGCGGGACGCCAGGCGGCTTGTGGCTACATGTAGAACTCACGCCCGAAATGGCAGACAACCCTCAACTACTGGTTGAGCGTTGGAAAACCCTCACCAAACCCATTTAACTTTCCGTTCACCTTGTAACCTATTTGTAATAGGCAAATAATCCATTTGTGTCTAAAGTCACGTCAACATTTTGACTTGGGGGCCAATATGCCAATGGACGAAACGCACTTGTCGGTCATACTTGATTTGCTCAAAAACGGGGAAATGACCAGCGAGAAAGCCACCGCTGCAATCGCCCGAATGGCCGAACACCAACACGTCATTGACCACGGCGAAGAAGCCAGATTCAAAAACCTGTACCGCGAAGACATGGCACCATTCACCATTGACAACTACCACCGCCCATGGCTAGTTGAAGACGTGCAGATGCTAGTCACCATGAGAAAGGCCGGCACAGACTTTGCCAAAATAGCCCGCAAACTCAAAAGAACAGAGCGCGGCATTAGGTCACGCTGGGCATTTGAAATGCTGCTCGAGCGCGAAGCCAACCGATCTACTGCCCTGCCGGTCGCCTCTGAAGTCATCGAGCAATGTTTTGCAGAGCTGCTAGACGAACGGCCTCAGGATTTAACGAGCTGGTACGTCGCCGCACGTAAAGACGCTAACACCCCCCGCCCGCAGAGCACGACCTAGAAGGTGCTTGACTAAATCACATGTATGAAATATGATGACAGGAAATATAAACCCCTGTGACGGGATTCACGGAACGCTTATTATGGGCGCTGTCGGAAACGGCATATTCCATAAGGCCTACTAGATCCCGTTTTTTCGCAAAACCGACCTTTTGATGACGGGAAAAAAAATGAAAAATGACCGAAAGTGTGAAGCATGCGGCCTGCCAATGCTGTGTGGCCAAGTGCGTACTCACGGAGTTTGCGATCCATTGCACCCAGCATACGCCAAAACCTATGACGGATTTGCCAGGGCCTTAATTGGCTCACAAACCTCAGCCAACGCCAAATGGTCACCATTGCAACAAAAAGCTGTTGACGCCGCTATTGAGCGCGTAGCCAAAAAACACCCCGAGTTCACCGCTGACCACATTTGGCTGGAACTAGGCGAAGGGTTCCCTAGCAGTAAAGGCATGGCCGCGCGACTCACCGCAGCTGCCAACAAAAAGATCATCGAGCAGACGGGCGCGCTGGGACATTCCACACGCCCAGGCAACCACAACCAGCGCCTCTCAATATGGCGCTCAACATCTAAAGGAAGTTCTATGAATCCACTCTTTGTCCCTCTAGCCGGCGCAAGCCATTAGGCGAACCGTAGTCACCGTGCTGACCATCGCTCTTCTAATGCCGGCTACAGCCACAGCGGCGCGCCCTGTCTCATGTCCTACCTATGAGAATTTGGCGCGCGCTGTCGGTTGGCCTCGCACGGAAATGAAACGCCTCACATATGTGCTTGCCAGGGAGTCATCTTGTTTTGCGCGCGCCTGGAATAAGCAAGACCCGTTTTCTGGGTCGTATGGCCTAGCACAACTCAACGGCTCAAACAAGGGTTTCTTCATCAAAGAAAAACTTGTGCACAAATCAATGACCGAACTGTTCAACCCAAAAAAGAACCTGACAGCAGCTCTAGCACTTTGGAAACAATGCGGCTGGGCCTGCTGGGGTTTTAACAAGAAAGGAAAAGTAAATGAGTATCCCCGCAGAACAACTGTCGCTCATTCTCGAATTGTTCCTTAACAATGAAATGGAAAAGCGCGACGTCATTAAAGCAATTCAACGCCTGGCGGTGAGCGCTTTTGAAGCAGAGAAATCTGCAGCAAACTTCAAGGCGCGTAACGCTGCACAAAATTGGTCTAACGCAAAAGACTATTCACGTTGGACTGAACGCGATGAAAACCGCATGATGGAAATGCGCGCCCAGGGCTACGAGTACGAACTTATTGCCCGTGAGTTACGCCGTACCACACGCTCTATTCGCACCAAATACCTAGAGGTACGCGACCGCGAAGCAGTCGAAGCCGCTACCCGTTTGATTAAAAAAAGGAAAAACAATGCTGTCCCAGCCGCTACTGAATGACATGAAGAAACTGACCACCGATATTGAAACGCGGATCATTTGGAATACCGCCTTCAATGATCCTGACGAGGACACGCAGTTGCTTACGCGTTGTGCAATCGTGTTGGCCGCAATCATTGGCATTGTGCATGAAGAAATCAAATGGCAAGAAGTCGCCGACCGCATTTTCCTAGATCGACACGATGATGCTGCCAGCTGATTATGAACCCGTAGATTTTCGTATCCACAGGTTCTATGACCGGCACCCTGAAGGCCGCATTCTCACCGAACTGCATTCAGTAATTCGTAACGATGACGGATCGGCGCGCCAATACGTTTTCAAGGCTGAAGTGTTCCGTGACATCAAATCACCGATCCCAGACGCCACAGGATTCGCTGAAGAAACCGTCGGCATATCTACAGGCCCACGCGCTTCCCTACTAGAAACCTGTGAGACATCAGCAATCGGGCGCGCCCTGGCAAACCTGGGTTTCTCACCTAAAGGCTTTCGTCCTAGCGCGGAAGAAATGCAGAAAGCCTCTAGACATGCCCACCCTGCTGCAGCTCACGTTGATGAGAACGCGGTGCCGGCTGAAAAAGCATTTGGCGCAATGGAAAACAAAGGCAATGTTGTGCGCGGATTAGCAACAGAAAAACAGATTAGTTTCGCAAAAGCGTTAGCCAAAAAGAAGGGCTATGAAGCCGAATTTGATCCTGACATGAGCATCGGTGAAATGGCGCGCTTTATAGACCATCTCAAAACCATGGCGGATATCAAGTGAGCGAAGCAGAGTTTCAAACATCGGTCATCTCTCTTGCTCGAATGTACGGCTGGCGCGTCCAGCACTCAAGGGCCGTACAAATGGCCAACGGCAAATGGTTAACACCCATTCAAGGCGACGCCGGCTTTCCCGATCTGATCTTGGTGAAGCCTGGCGCACGCGGCGGCATTATCTTCGCTGAACTCAAAAGCGATTTGGGCCGTGTAGCCGCCCATCAACGCGACTGGTTGCGCGCCATAGACGCTGCAGGTGGCGAAGTGTGTGTATGGCGCCCAGCAGACCTGCAGACCATTGCGGAGCGTCTCAGCGCCCTTAAAACGAACGTGAGAATGAATACATGACCTTTGCAGAGGAATATCAAAACGAACTTGTACAAATAAAGAATTTCACTCAACGGCCACAAAATGCCAGAGATCCATTAACCACCGAACAAAAAAAGATCGCACAGAAACTCTATTCGCGTCGCCAGCATGCTCGATCTCAATACGCGTTCAATTACATAAAAAGAAACCTTCCAGAGCTTCACCAAATAATTAAAAATCAGGTCGAAAAGGACATTCCGCTATGACCATCATCAGAGCACCACGACCACATTCCAATTTCACGATGCTGAAAAATGAGATTGTGCGCGACTCAAAGATCACTTATCGTGCGCGCGGACTACTCACCTACCTGCTGTCACAACCCGATCATTGGCGCACCAACTCTGACCGATTGTCATACCCAGAAACCGAAGGCCGTGACGCCATTCGAAGCGCGCTCAATGAACTGTCCAATGCCGGCTACCTAGTGCTACTAAAACGGCAGCGCGCTAACGGCACCTGGGTAACTGAATGGCTTGTGTATGACGAACCGACACCTAACAGGTCTGTGGACGATTTGTGGACAACTCTAGAACCATGCTTTCCACCGACGCCTGAAAAGCCGACGTCGGTTTCTCAGGCGCT
>Ga0181349_1001371_pt1 | contig 10452 bp, 17 predicted proteins | sample Su13VDMM110SD_FD_130106 | JGI IMG/M metagenome (GOLD analysis project Ga0181349, IMG submission 130106) | Freshwater viral communities from Lake Michigan, USA - Su13.VD.MM110.S.D | ecosystem: Environmental > Aquatic > Freshwater > Lake | place: USA: Michigan | collected 2013-07-16 | reverse complement strand
TGGTATCTAAACAAGCTGTCTTCTTTTTGGCAGTCATTACACCAACTAGCCAGCGTTCTGTACTTGGTCTTGTGGTACTCGCTTGGTTGCTTGATTACCTTGCACATCGTGCATCGGGCCGGTTGATCCATCGGCCTCTTCGTTCTTGTCGTTTGCGGCACGTGCTGCTTCCTCTTGTTTGCGTACGTACAACGTGTTGATGCGCCACAGCATGTTCTTCGCTCGGTTCTTACCCTCAAACTGCAACACCATGCCGTGTCTCCTAATCAACCCTTCGCGCAACATCTTCTGCAACTGCGCTCCCGCCGTCTGCACCTTGATGCCAAGCTGTCCGGCTATGTTGTGCGTGGTGATTTCTCTGTTTGCCAATCGCACTTCACGCATTGCTACGATAACTTTCCTAGCCGCGACTCTCATTTGAACCCCGGATAACAAGTTACCTCTACTACTGCGGGTACGATCTGATTGTTTACCTTGCGCTTTGAGTTGATGATGATTGGGCGCATACCTGCCTTCTCACATTCATTGATGCCATGAATGACCTCAGCGCGAGTGAGCGGCGGCACTTCCTTGTCCACTGCCAAGGCAGAGCTAGCTTCAGAGTTGGGTAGTACAGAACATCCCGCTAGCATTGCACCGGTGATTGCCAAGCTTGTGATCGTCGGGATGATGAACGTGGGCTTACACGGGTCAGGCATGGTGGTACAACCTGCCAATGCTGCGCTTAGTACTAGCGGGAGTTTCATTATTTGGCTACCTGTATAAGTTGAGTTCCAAGGTTTGACTTCTCACGATTGAACACCACGGTGATGTCCGTGTTCGCTGCCTTAGATGGCGTGAACTTACCGTCCAAGATAAACAGATTGCGTTCCTTCAGGTACTTGATACAGTTTTTGCGCTTCTCGTCATACCTGCGTGGGTCACTTGGCTTGCAGTTCAATACGTCGATCAGGTCAGGCTGCAATGCGTCATACACAAACAAAGAATTAATCAGGTCTGCTAGTCTCATGTTTCCCCCCGTTGATTAAATAGTTATAGTGAATTTGTTGAGTTGATAGTATTCAAAGCCGTAACCATGACCGTCTCCTAAGCCATGCCCAAGCATTTGGTGTATACCTGCGCCATAACCCCAGCCAGTGTGCCAGCCGTGGTAATCGCCAAAGCCATAACCATCGCCGTCTATGGATAAAAGTGTGCAGCTCATAGGAGAATGATCACGAGGGTATGTGCCACAACCGTGGCCTTGTCCAAACTCCCAATTTTCACAGACTGGATACATTAAGTCATTCGGCATACGCTTTCCCCCGTTGATCAATCACAGTCCCCAATCATCCTTCACCGGCACAATAAAAATAACTGAAGCAAGAGGCACTTCAACCGGATCAGAAGGGCGCAGATCGACACGCTCATCTTTTGGGTTGGCAATCACGCCACCAAAACCGATTGCATTCCACCTGAACACATGCAACGCATTTGTGATACGGACGCTTTTCCCGACCACCGTATCAATTTGCTCTGTGTCGCCAGCAAAAATCCAGCCGGAATTGATTACTACAACCGCACGATTTTTTTGGCCCATCTTCAATCTCCTTTATTTGAATGGTGGGGTACTCGCTGCGTCCGGCGGCAATTACTTTGCTCGTTTAAGAGTAGGCCTGTTCAATCCCACTCCCAGCATCCGCTTTCCCCCGTGGATCGTTACTTCATGCGCAGTACTTCGACAGTGTTGCTTGAGCGTGAGACAGCCGTGGTGAATGAACCGCTACCAAACAGCTGGCACAGCTTTGCACATATTGAACCGCGCACCCGTTCCAAGTCGTACGGAGGGTTAGTGATCTTCACCACTTCGCCGACTGCCATGTCATCAATTAGTGGCTTAAGGTATTCATTGATTTCACCCATACGATGACCTTTGGGGAAGACACGTTTCTTCTTTGCCGGTGCAACGGGTTCAGGCTTGGGCAGCTCGCCATACACCCTGCCGTCAAAGTGTAGCTCGTACTTCGCACCGGTTGCTTTGAGCATGACCAAAACACGTTCGAGTGTTTTCTCTCGTATATCCATCATTCTTCTCCCTGTTTTTCGGCGATTGAAATCAACTTGTCAAGGTAGTGCCGCGCCTTCTTCAGGTCTTCGACACCGTTCTTCTTCTGATGACGGGCTACATACTTAACCACGTTGCCACTGAAGTACCCGAGGCCCCAGTCATGTATGGCATCCCACACTTGGATAGTGTTGTCCTTGTAATGGTCACCACCGACCTGCACCTCGTCAGGTGTGAAAATACCATCCACCTGCACTCCAGTTACTTCGGCGATAGTTTTGGGGCTGTTACCGTTTGCATGCAGCGCCCGAGCCACGTCTGTTTGTGAGGGCACTGGTATCTGTAACCCCGCCTTCGCAGCACTCATCATCACGCGATGGAACCTGCCTACCTTTTTCTTCTTAGCCGCTGCCTTCACCGTATACACATACGCAGGCTTGATGCTCAACTTCTCTGCGATCTGTGCTGCGGTCATACCCTTGTCCAACATTGCGAGAATCTTCTGACTCTTCGATTGCTTCTTCATACTTACTCCTGTTGTGATTGATTACTTCTCTACCCAAAACAAACGATCAGACATCTTCATACCTACACCATCAACATGATTACCCGGCAGCAGCGTCTGAAGTACCGCCACCTTCTCACGTATCAGTTCAGGTATATCAGCAAGCGTATGCGTAGTAACAGCGTCGTTACCTACCGGATACGCAGTGCGGCGTATGTCCTGCACCGGAACAGTCTCGGCGAACATGTTCTGCCCCTGCCCGAGGAAGTGCACAAGCAGCGCATCGACACGCTTACCCTTCTCAGCATTGGAGACCTGCACTGCCTCGTCACACTCGGCGGCGACAGCCCGGAACTCCTCGGTGCTGAACTGCACACCTGCAGACTTGAGCGAGCGTATCTCGTTGAGTAGCGCAGCCTTGTTTATCTGTCCGAGCAGACGCTCTAACGTGTTGCCCTTGTTCTCACCAACTTCATAAGACTTGGCACGGAACTCACGGTAGCAACGGGTTGCTAGCTCAAGGGTGCTGTAGGGTACAAGGTTTATCAGTGCGTTCTTGATCGCACGATTAATGTTGGCGGTCAGGCGCATGCTGTACCGCTCGTTGCTGGTGCTGTACTTCTCATTGACGATAAGACGCGAGTCCACCATGTAGAAGTCTTCAGTGGAGGTCTGCTGATAGCCACAGTAACCGATACGCCCTACTAGGTACAGCTGTCCCGGCACACCGGCATACAGCTCTCGGTATATGCGAAAGACGACACCGTTACTATTTGTGTACGTTGACCACATCTCACCCGGGTAGAACTTGAGTGCAGGAAACGCTTTGCGTATACCCGCTACGAATTCGGCAAGCTGAGATACAACAGCTATACCATCAACGATGTCTTGAGTAGGATCACTATCGAAAGTATCCACACCGCCGCGTGACCCAATGAGTAGGCCGTTAGCGTCATACTGCTGCGCATTAGCTATCGCTTCTTGTTGCACGTGTTTGTACGACATGATGCCTCCTTAGATATCGATATGCACTGTTTGCCCAACATCGGGTGATGCGTTCTTGTTGTCAGCGATGCACCATAGGACTGGAACATTCCAGTTACCCCACGATCCAACGTAGCCATCAGTTAGCATCAACACACACTCGGGCTTGAGTGCATTCTCTTCTATGTATCCCACGACACAGCGAGGATCAGTACCCCCGCTACCTTCCGGCTTCGTTGTCCGGATCAGATCATCAAGGTTCTCAGCAGTGTACGTCTCATGCCTGCAAACCTTTGTATCCCAATACAGTACATGAACTTTTTCGGGATGTAAAGCTTCGAGCGCACCTTTTATTTCGCCTAAGAACTGCGACAGGAATCTAGCATCTATCGATCCTGACGTATCAATACCGAACACAATCTCACCAATATTTTCTTGCACACCTGATGGTAAGTACTGGTCTGAACCTATACCACGTCGATTAAATCTGCGCCACGAAAGGTAGTCACGCCCTGCCTGCTGGGTATTGAGCCAGTCCCGCACCACCTCACGCCAATCGACCTTGCACTGCATCAGCTCGTTGATATCACGCATCCCGCCGCTACCTTCCTTACCTGCGAGAAGCTTGCCTTGGCGCAGCGCGTCATCGATCTCACGCCCGATCTGATCGACCTCCTCCTTAGTCAGCTCAGACGCAGACTCCCAGTCATGTGAGTCGAACCCCTCACCCGTATCGCCCGGACGTCCACGTGATGGCTGATCTTCCTGATTCTTTTTTAGTATCTTGTAGACCTGACCCGCGTCCATGCCACGATACTGGGTGTCGAGCAGCCCGACCTTGGGCATCTTGATGAACCCCTCGCCTGCGTCAGTGTCGACCAGCTTCACGTTGATCACGTAGTCACACGCTTGATTAGCTAGCCGTGCGTTCTCTTTCCACATCCACTGCCACGTGGTGAGGTGGCGGTACATCTTGTGATACGTCTCATGCAGACGCACGAAGCGCAGCTCCGGGTCAGTCAGTGTCTCCACGAACTTGCGACCGTACCGCTCGTTGCGCCCATCAGTACACGCAGTGGGTATGGTGTCGTCCACCGTCACGTTACCGTACAGCAGCACACCTTGGATGCCGCCGTACTTCTTCTGCGGGTGTGCCAGTATCTTGAACGCAGCGCGTTGCAGGCGCTGCTCTGCGGTCTCTGTGTTACCGAATATCAACATAGCGTTCTCCTTACACTTTGTCAGCGTTGAACAGGTGCTGGTTCTTCAAGCAGTACTCGGTGTACTTCTTGTTGGTCATCACCACCTCGCGGTGCTTGTACTTCTCGTGGCGCACACCGATCACGAACATGCCCTGCGACTCCGGATCGAGGCGCACAAGGTAGTCCATCCATGCGTTGACCCACGTGCGATCCAGTGTTGCCATCGTGCGAGCCACCACCATGCACACCGCTGCAGCCGAGGCAGGAATCTTGGCGGTCTTGGGTGACTCCTTGATCTCGTCCAGTGTGGGCAGCTCGGCGGACATGTTGATGTAGCTACGCAGGTCAGACGCAGCACGTAGACCCAACGTACCCACCAGTGAAGCTTGGAACGTCACGTCATCCATCATGTGCATGCGGTGGATGTAGTCAGACGCTGCAGCCATAGACCGGTGCGTGACGAACGCGCCCTGCGCCAAGCGATCCGGGTGGTACGGGTACGGATTGCCCCCTGCCGAGTCATCCGCCTTCGCATCGAAGTCCTCAAAGGACTGGAAGATTTGCGGTGTCTCCATCGCCCATGCGATCAGCGTGTGGTGTACGCCTGCATTGATAGCGAAGTCGTTGATCCACTCAGGCACAGTCGACTTGCGCATACGCACCACGGTGATCCGGTTCCGGGCATGCGGCTCGATCATGTCACCCACGTTCTCGCGTCCGAGGTTGGTGGTAGCGAACACGATACTGTCCGGGTGCAGCTTGCGTGTACCCAACGTGCGCTCCAACATCACGCGCAGCGTAGCCAGCTTGATGCCCTTGTTCTTACCCCACTCGTCGAACATCAGGATGACAGGCTTGTCGAGGTGCAGACCCAGCTCCTCGTTGGTAGGAAACGTCACGTACTCGTTGCCGTTCTCATGCGTTACCACCTTGGGCACACCCAAGTCCATCAAGTCCTTGGTGCTGCAGTCGAAGTACACCTTGATGTGGTTCGGGAACTTCTCGCCCAGTATGTTCAGCAGGGAAGACTTGCCGCTGCCGATGTGACCCTGCACCATGACGGTACGGTTAGTGCCTGCGGTGGCAGCGATCAGCTGCGCGGTCTGATTGATGTTCAGCTCATACATACGTTCTTGGTTCATGGATACTCTCCTAGATTAAAAGTTAACTACAAGGGTTACCAGTTCATAGCCGACAGGATGCCGTCGACCTTCTGCTTCACCTGCTTGCGCACGTCAGCGTTCTCTCGCAGCACCTCGGCGTTACACGCACCGAGCAGGTCATTGATCTGCCCACGCACGTGGTCTACCTGCTGAATCTTGAGCACCTCGTTGAACTTACCCATGCGGTCAGTCCACTCGCGCACGTTCTCGACCAGTGAGTTGCGGAATATCTTCTTGTCACCCTCACCGCCAAAGTCGAGGCGCTCACTCATACGCTGCAGCACCTCCCGGGTAGACGCACCCATGTCTGCAATGATGTTCTCTTGCACCCGCTGCATATGCTTACCAAACTCTTCCTTCATAATGGTTTGTGCACTGCCTGCGATACGGTCAAAGTCATTAGTCTCGGGCACAGGCAGACGGGCATGGTGGAACTTGAACTGGCGGTGTATCTCGTGCGCCCCGGGGTACAGGCTCGCATCAAAGGTGTCACCCAGTGCTGCTTGGCAGTGACGCAGGATGCTGTCGTAGTTGTGCTCGATGTCCTGCACCACAGCCCAAAAGTCGTGCTCGATCTTGGTCATACCCTCGACGTAATCGGGCAGCATGGCAGTCACCAACAGACGCTGGCCGCTGTCGCTGAACGGGACGGACATCCTCCGATGCCAGTGCCTGCCGCGCATCTCCACCGTTTTGACCTGCGCGAACTGCGCCACGTCCGGGAACAGGAACTTGACGTACTTGCCCGAGTTAGCAGACGCACGTTTGTAGATGTGCACCTCGTCGGTGGTCAGGCGGTCTAGGCGTGTCGGATTCCACGCACCTATACTCAGCTCTGCAAGTACTGCCGCGCTGCTGATGCAGGGGAGGGGAATGTCGAGGTTGAAAGTTGTTGCGTTCATGATTAAGTCTCTCCAAGAGAAGGTTAGATACCGGACAATGTGACACCGTTGTCACAACGTCCTACTAAGTACTGTGACTACTTACTACGTACTGCCACTACAGAACACAGTATACCACTATCTGATACTAAAGTCAAGCGATTGATAATATACATACGGTACAGAACCACAGTATGATAGCCACCGCACACACTAACAACACTTCAAGCAGTCGTTTCATACCCCACCCTCCCGTATCCACTGCGCCTGACCCCGGCGCGGGTCGTTCATCGCATCCTCGTGCGCTCGGTTATAGCCACCGCTTTCCGGGTTCTCGTCGACATCAACCCACCACGCACCCGTCCACTGCCCGTCCTTGTACAGACACGCACCGCTGCTCTCCCTGTGCGGGAACGGGTACGCTGTGCACCTGCATGTGTACTGTTTCATCGCTTGTCCTCCGTTATGCCGGTCACTTCCATCTCGCCACTCGCGGAGATGATGTCGAACTCCTCTTGCATCTTCTGCTCCGCATCATCGGCATCCTCTGCCTCCACCGTGACCATATGCCAGTAAGTGGCAGTCACCATGCCCGTGTAAGTTTTCATCACTCCACCCCCTTCTCCACCACCAATTCAAAGCTAGCACCCCAGTCAAGTGCCTGTAATTCAACTATGCGGTGATACCTTTTCACCTCACCATTGCGCTCATATGTGATCACGCACACATCCGCGTCGTCGTTGTAGTCCTCCAACAACTCCCGCAACTTTTTCATCTTCATCTCACACCTCCTCGATTAATGTCATCATGCGAATCTTGTACTTACTGCGCATACCGGCAATGGTGTCGCCCTTGATGCACAGCTGCATGTCACGCTCGGCATCCAGCTCCTTGCGGTACACACCCACCACCTCGTCGTCCTCGATCAATAGATACACGTACATGTCACACCTCCCTTAGTTGTTAACCACAAACCCACTGACATCTTTTCTAGCTTTACCCTTAGCGTACAGTGCCACCACCACACCACTCGGATCGGCGTGGCGCAGGTCGGAGTCGTCGCCGTCCACGCACTTGAATGACTTGCGCTTGCCGTCCTTGGTGTTTATCTTGAACGTCTTGGGTATGTTGTTACGGTCGCGGAACACCACCGCGATACGCTGTAGCACTGGGTTAGCTTGTGCCTTAGCCACAATCGGCGCGAACGCCGGGACATCGCTGTAGCTGAACGTCAGATCGTAGTTGGCAGGGAATCCGCCACGCAGCTCTCCCGTCACAGCGTCACGCAGCTGCACTAACTTACGGTTTGATATTTTGGTGTAGTCGTAGAACTGCACACCCGGGAACGCTTCCATGATGTTGCTGAACCGCACCCAGTTAGGTACTTTCCTCGTGCCCATGTTGCGAACGCATGGGATCAGCTCCCACCGGATATCAGACGTGCCGTTCGGACGCACCAGTGGTATGAGTCCTGCCCGGTCTGCCTTACGGATCAGTGCCTCGGTACTCCACACTAGGTCAGCCATGAACCCGGCGCGGTCGGTGAAGAATCGGCGCGTCTTGGCAATACGTGCCTGCTGCACACTATTAAATGCACCGCGCCCCGCACCGTTCAGGCATGGGGTCTTGCACTTGGCTAGCAGTGCCATCGGGCACACGTTGATGGGTAGTTCCGGGGTCGACGCTAGATCGGCAGGTGCTAGGTACATCACGCCGGTCATGTAACCGTACTTCTGACCCTTGATCGTCTTGGGGTTGGTGTCGATGCTGAGCAATTGTTTCATGGTAAACACTCCAGTTATGTAGGACATTGTGACATGGTAGTCACGTTGTCTCAGTGTTACTTTTTCAGGATGTAATGCTAAGTCGTTGATTGGGCAGCAATGTTACGTTATTCGCACTGCTCGATCAACTAAATGCATCATACCACAAGTAGCAAGCTGTGTCAAGTAGCTATAAAAAGTATCAGGGAGTGAATAGTACTAGTGAGGAGTGAAGAGTACCGTAGTGTACCTGATGGTGGCGCGTAAGTCCTTGATTTGCCAGCAATGTTCCAAAATGACAGTGTTCCAAGAAATAGGAGGGCAGGGTAGAAATAAGGGAGCAGTGTTACAAATCGGCATAGCCCAGCCCACAGACAAATTTAGGAACTGTCCATTTTTTTACCCTAAAAAAAGTAACAAAAGTACACTATACTATTTACTACTATTTAATAGATTAATAAGAGAAAAATAAACAGCTGCTTACCAGCCGTTGCCACTGCTTACCACGATTTTGAATTGTTCCAAGCAGTGTTACTTTTCTATTTACCGGTACTCTATGCTCCTAGCTACATTCTGATAGTTTACGCACGATACTCCACGCTACTCAGGTCACTGGCATATCGTGCTATCAGCATGGTTATTCTTCGCCCTGCATTTGCTTCTGGACATTGTGACATCGCGGTCACGTTGTCCGCCGTCGATCAATGCTCCACGCTACTCAGGTCACTGGCATCTATGCCGCATCGGCATGCCCTCGTGCTAGGTTGCCATGCGGCTTACTTGTTAGTCAAAAAATGGACGAAAAAAAAGCCGCCCGAAGGCGGCTTAGTTTGCTGCGGTAAAAATCAAGGGGCATCGGGTAGCATGGTGCTGTTCATCCAGTGCCCCTTGTGCCGTAGTGCAAACATCATAACGGCATAAGCCGGTGCACCTTGGATGCCAAACATCATGCACCACATACGGGCTTGTTTAATCGCACTGCGAATCCCCTTTTCCGCCCGGGTCTGGCGAATAGCGCCAACTAAGTTAACCCATATGTCCAAGTTGTTTATGTATTCGAATGCATCCTTCAAGGCGGCGGCGCGGCGAGCTTGCTTTGTTCCGGTATAACGTGTTGTGTATTTCATGTTATTCCCCTTTCATCATGTGCAAGGCGAGCAGGGCGGAAAAGAAGCCGCCGAACCACGTTGCTGCAGTCCAGATTATCGCGATATCCTCGTACGATTGGACTGCACCAGCATAAGTAAGGCCAGCGGCCATTAATGTAATTGCAACTGTTAACGTCTTATCCATGCGATTCTCCCAGTATGGGGCGGCTTGCGCCGCCCCGTTAACTTACTTGGTTACTTTTTTAGCGGCTTTGGTGACAATCCCGAGCATACGTTCCAGACTTTCAAGCAACTGCAGCCGGGCGGCTTTTTTGGCGGCTTTCACCGCCTTGTCCACTGCAGTCCACCGGGCGGCTTGCTTAACTTTCACCGCCTTGTCAGCTTCGGATGCAGCCTGCATCGCCGCCTTCTGCAGCGTACGCGCCTCACTGGCCTTACCCAATTCAAAGGCGGCGGCGGCTTCCTTCATGATCGCCGCACTGTCTCCCTTGTGCTTCTGAAGCACGGCTTTCACCGCCTTAGTATCTTCAGCCCGGGCGGCGGCTTTTTTCTTGCTCTCCGCCGTGACGGCTGCAGGCTTTTCCAGCCCATAATTTTTATTCATCCGGGCGGCGAGCCGCGACCAAGCTTTACGGCTTGCATCATCGCTACACTTGGCGGCGGCTTTGTAATCGCCTTGCCATTGTGTGCTGACCAGATTCCACAAAGTAAACGTAGGCTTTGTGCCCATTGCAAGGGCGACCGTCTTAACTGATTCATCAGCCTGTATTTCAGAAGCATGGAAAGCAATCGCGGCGGCTT
>Ga0181349_1001363_pt1 | contig 10474 bp, 14 predicted proteins | sample Su13VDMM110SD_FD_130106 | JGI IMG/M metagenome (GOLD analysis project Ga0181349, IMG submission 130106) | Freshwater viral communities from Lake Michigan, USA - Su13.VD.MM110.S.D | ecosystem: Environmental > Aquatic > Freshwater > Lake | place: USA: Michigan | collected 2013-07-16 | reverse complement strand
CTGTTTAGATTTACATAAGCAAAGTAATGTTCCCATGCTGCAGAGTTGGTTTCTCCCCAACTCATCATAGTTATGATACTGCGTTGAATGGCTCCGTCTGCAGGTTCTACTTTGATTAATTCTGCAATGTAGTTCTGATACAATTCATCTCTGCACCAATGATCCAGTTTAACACCGCTCTTGACCACGTAGTCTACAAATCGTTCAGGATATATAGGCGCTGTATTAACCAAGAAACTACCAAACTTTACAAAGGCTGTGTAGAAACTAGAACTAGCAAATTCTTCAAATGTCTTGGGCTGTTGTGCTTTTTGTGTGAGCTGATAAAATCTTTGGAATGTCAGCAATCCCATTAGCACATGTTTTTCATTGCGACTGAGATGTCTGCGCTTCTGTTCACAGACATGCACTACCAAAGTCTTTTCTTTGGCAAATAACTTTTCGCAATGTTCACATTTAAAATTTAATTGCATTGACTTCTTTTTTGTCCCATCCAAGGTTTTGACAATAGTCTTTGATTTCTCGATCTGTGGTAATGACTGCAAGTGTAGCAAGGTCTGCTCTCTTCATGGTTGGAAAAAGTTCTGCAAGGAATTCTTCTTTTTTATTCTTTTCTTTCTTTAACGCAATCCACTCATGAAACTGTTTGGCCTTGCTTTCATGACTGCAAGAAGCCAAGGTCAGCCATTGCAGTTTGGGATGCTGACTGACATTGGCCCAGTTCTTGTTGTAGTATTGATTAACTGTGAGTAGATAGTGTTCTTGTATTTCTCTATCTGTGGTGGCAACACTGCTGATATATCGGTTGAGATTCCACAAATCTCCTTTGATTTCTTTGCGGCCTTCTTCAGTGGCGGCATCCCAAAGTTCTTTAATTCCCTGATCAACACAGGGTATGATATCTTTGAAGAGGTCTACGTGTTTATTTTTTGCCATGATCTTTACTTAGATGATATACTAGTTTAACACGTTCCATGGCTTCTTGCAAGGCCTTATTTGTCCGAGCGGCTCGTCGAATTTCGCCCCAAAGTTTATCTTCCCTTAGATGCTCAAACAAAGTGCGCCCGTCATTGGTTCTCGGATCAACTTTGTTTTCGTACTGGTATCCAATTAATACACGCTCAGTTTGGTCAGTTTCTCTGGCATAGATTGCTTCGCCGGTCCGTTCGTAGATATATGTCGCACCAGGAGTTAATGATCCCATCTTAAACCTTTAATAAATCTTCCATAGTATACAATTGTTGCATAAAAGGAGAGGGATTTTCAAGTACACTAGATTCAAGATCTCCAGCTCTTCTAGGACATACTTGAACTTCAAAATCGCAATGGTTAACTCGTCGATATAACTCAATCATTTGCTTAACTGTTGTTCCGACCCCATGACCTAAATTTTCAATTTGATTTGTTGAACGATCAATTGCTTGTTCTAGAGCACGACAAATTTCATTGACATGAGTATAGTCGCGCACAGCAGAACCATCTAGAGTGTTGTAATCATCACCGAACAAATTAAACACTCCAGTCTTCTCGGCATTCATCAAATTCCACATAAGCCCATCCGGGTTGGTAGGTTTTATACCATCTGATCCTGTGACATTATAAAATCTAAATGTAGTAAACGGAATACTTCGTTCTTTGCAATACTGATCTACAATTTCTTCAGAGGCTCGTTTGCTGATGCCATATGGGTTATTCATTGGTCCTGCTGAACCTGTGCTGGCATGAATAAATCGTTTGCATTTTAACTCTTGGAGGATTCGCAATGTGCCTAGTGTATTTGTTTGATAATACACGATAGGATTTGTTACACTTTGCCCTACAGATACTTCTGCTGCCAAGTGAATTATACAATCGAATTCAAAATCACTCGGCCATAGAAAATATCCAGGCATTGTAATGTTGTTCCGAGCCTGCTCTTTAACAGGTAGTTGTGGTACATTTCTATCTAAACCGTATAATTCTAAGTCTTGTCGCTTGCTTAACAACTTAGTCAAATGAGACCCGATGTATCCAGAATTTCCTGTTATTAATATTTTCATTTGTCTTCTGCTAGGTACCTATTAATTAGTGCTTGATATTGAGGTTTAGAATGTTTCCTTTCTCCTTTAGCAGTCCATATCATCTGATCATTAGACATTTTAGTACCAGTCCATTCTAAAAACATAGTTCCTAATCTGTTTTCTTTAATCATTTCGTCTAACACGTCTTGGTCCAAAAACCAGTAGATATTATCTATAGAAAAATGATGCACTAATCTTTCTCTAAATTCATGCCTAAAACTATCGTCGCCGAATGTCACAGTACTAGCCAATGCCCTATTTCCTTTTTTAAGAGTCACTTTACTTTTATTAGTGTCTTCTAAGAATTTTTCTTGTGGGATGGGTTTGTTAGCTATTACGTCACAATCAAAAGACAATATTTTTGCAGTATCTTCAAATATTTCAGGAATCCGTATGAATCTTACACAAGCACACAATGTTCTAAATTCTGGATGATTCCTATCAAGTATTTCGTTGGTATGCGTGACTCCTTTTTTATCACACCATGCTGCTTGCTCTGGAGTTTGATTGTAAAAGTGTACATGGATTTTAGACCAGTTGGCATGTTTTAATAAACTGAGAGCCAACACTTTTCCATACAGATCGAAGTAAACATTATCTGCAGCGAAAAAGAAAAAGTTTCCGGTTAGTTTTTTATCTATTTTTAAATTATCTAATTTCATAAGTTGGTAATCAATGTTTTTAAGTTATTATAGATTAGTGTCATCTCATTATCAGTAATATGTTCTACCGAAGAAATAGAAACTCTATGATAGTTACAAGTCAATGGTAAATCAAAAGACATCGACTCGCTTTCTAAGGTTCCAAAACCCCACGGGACGTTGAACGATAAAAATTTTTTATTTAAATTAGTATAGTTTCGTCCAGTTTCACAAAAACAAAAAGGTCCTGAATTTTTTCCAACTATCAAATCGCAGCCTTCACTTAGATACGAAATCTCTAAGAGATCACAGATATTTTGAGTACGGTCTTCCCACGGGGCTCTTTTAGATTCTTCTTCGGTATCTTTTATTATGTCGTCAGTGAATAGAACATTACTGCAGGGTGTTTGTATTTTTGTAGTGCAGATAAAATGCACTAATGGATATTCTTCTGCTAATTGATTTATCTGAGATGACATATCATATTGAAATGATTGAAATGATTTAGGAACGCCGTTGCATAATATTACTTTTTTATGTTCTTTTGAAGATTCTAAATAAACATCTATATTTTTTAAATTAAGGAAAGATGGATCTATATTAGGCAAGTACTTCATCTTGTTCGAAGATAATTCTAGACTTACACCAAAGGTCTTATTAATTTCCGCAAAGATGATTGACCACTGTTCGTGCATCGCACTCATATTCAGACCACCAAATTTGTTCATGGATTTTTTGTAAGCTCCCATCCATGTATTGATGTAAAGACATCCGTTTTCAAATTTGAATCTGTCTTTTTTTCCAAAGTTCAACGGCTGTCCTTCGTATTTTATAGATATATCTCTAGTTAGTTTTGGATGATTGAAATGTAAATACCCAAATTCAAAATTTCTTAATGATTCTGTTATCGCTATGACATAACCTCGATTTGTAAAAATATCGCCTCTGTGATAGTGATTAAAGAAAACAATTTTAGGCACTAGTGTCTATTCCTTTATACAGTTTAACAGAATCTTCTCTTAAAGATTTATTGTATATAATTGCATCATCGACTAATTTATTAATGGCTTGAACATACTTTGGTCTTTTGACTTTAAAACAAATGTCGCATTTTCTTTTCAATTCGGCGATTTCTTTGTCGGTTGTGGCAGCTTGTATGGCATCTTCTAACATCCACATTCTAATATGTATGATCGCTAACTTTTCAACGATCTCACCTAGATTATCTGTCGCTACAAATTCGGAATCGGGGAGATCTCTTTCCGACAGCGTATTCTGTACTGTTCTTTTAATAATTTCTTCAAATGTTTGTCCTAGATCACTCATGTATATTCCTTATAATATTTTCCAAGAATTCCATATCTCTATCGTTGACAAAATGACTATTACCTATATAAACGCCCTGGGTATGAACAATATCAACAGTATTCTTTTCCTTGTTTAAATCCAATGTATAGTTTTTTAAGAAAGGCTGTTTCATAAGATTACCACTAACCACCGGACGATATTCTATTCCGTTTTCTTTAAAAACTTCTTTCATATTTTTCATTATAGATTCTGTTTTACAAATAAACGGTAGGCAGAAACTACTATTAGAATCAGTGTATGGAAGCTGATAAAATAGATTAGGATAGTTAGAAAGAATTTCTACAAATCTCTTATAATTCTTTTTACGCTGTACAATCATAGAATCTAATCTTGCCAGCTGAGATAATCCAAGCACTGCACCTACTTCGTGGTTTCTAAAATTATATCCGTCTGTAATGAATAAGAATTGGCGATCAACATCTGGATTGTCATCAGCATATTTGCCGAAATTAATTGATTCTCTAGCAAGCCCGTGACTGCGTTTCATTTTCATTAGGTCGTATAATTCCATATTGTTCGTAGATATCATACCACCCTCGACAGTACTCATATGATGACCAAAATAGAAACTAAAGGTAGCTCCTAAACTATCTGATCCTCTTTTATTGCCAGCACTATCTGTGCATCCATGAGATTCACAAGTGTCGTCGATGATCAATGCGTTAGGAAAAATCTCTTTTAATTTTTCATTATCTGCAGAAAATCCCAACAAATGTGTAACAAAAATTAATTTAATATCTTTGTGTTTCATTGAGATTTTTTTAGCATCTTCTAAATCAAAACTAAAGTTTTGTAGATTGATATCACAGAATACAGGTTGTAATCCTAATTGTAAAATAGGACCAACATTAGTTACCCACGTACAGGCAGGTAATAAAACTTTGTCGCCTTCTTTCAATCCGTACAGTTCTTTAATAGCAGCTACCAATAAAAAGTTAGCGGTGCTTCCAGAAGAAACATATAAAGAGTGCTTGGCGCCCAACCATCGACTCCATTCGTTTTCGAAAGATTTTAGTTTTTCACCTGAAGTAAATTTTTTTGTAGTTAACACAAAGTGGGCTAACTTTAATCTATCACTGAACGTGATAGTTTCTCCCATTAACGGCCATTTCATACTAGTCCTTTTTCTTTTTTGTACCAAGCGATAGTGCGTTTTAATCCCTCGTTAAATCTTACTGTTGGATTCCACCCAAGTTCTTTTAACTTGCTGTTATCCATTTTTCTTCGAGGGGTACCATTTGGCTTATCTGTGTTCCAATAAATTTCTCCATCAAAGCCGAATTCTTCACATAGCTTTTCTGCTATATCTTTAATGGTAAATTCTTCGTTACTTCCTACATTAACAAAGTCTGGTTCATTATAATTTTCCATTAGCCATAAACATGCATCGGCTAAGTCATCGACATATAAAAATTCTCTTGTAGGCGAGCCATCGCCCCAACATTCAATAGTCTTTTCTCCCTTATTCATGGCTTCATATATTTTCGTAATGATACCAGGAATTACATGACCGTGTTCAGGAATGAAATTATCGTTTATACCATACAAATTCGCAGGCATACAACTGATAGCATTAAATCCATATTGTCTGCGATAATATTGGCACATTCTTAACCCTGTGATCTTGGCTAAAGCATAACCTTCGTTGGTTGGTTCTAGTGGCGCTGTTAGAAGATATTCTTCTTTGATAGGCTGCAGGGTTACTTTAGGATAGATGCAGGCCGAACCTAAGAACAATAATTTTTTACAACCAGCTTTATAAGCAGAGTCGATAACATTTGTCTGGATCGCTAGATTATCATATATGAAATCAGCAGGGTGTGTCCAATTCCAATTGATACCACCTACCTTGGCTGCTGCAAGAAAAACATAATCCGGTTTTTCTTTTTTAAAAAAATCTATAACATCTGCTTGTATAGTTAAATCAAGTTCTTGTTTAGTACGTACAACAATGTTAGTAAATCCTTGTTCTTGTAGTTTTCTGCAGATAGCAGATCCTACTAATCCTCTATGCCCTGCTATATATATTTTCTCGTTCTTTTCCATAATATTCCTTTACACTGTACACATTTCATGAACAAGCATATCAAAAGTATAATTAGGCTTCCACCCTAACTTTGTCCTTGCCTTAGATGCATCTCCTAGCAAAGATTGCACTTCTGCTGGGCGGAAATACTTTTCGTCAACTCGTACAACAGTCTTGCCAGTTTTAATATCTATACCTATTTCGTCAATGCCTTGACCTTGCCATTGTATTTCCATATCGAAATACGGTGCACATTTTTCTACAAATTGTTTTACAGAATATTGCTCCCCCGTAGCAATGACAAAATCGTCTGGGGAATCCTGTTGTAACATGAGCCACATCGCTTCGACAAAATCTTTAGCATGTCCCCAATCTCTAAGCGCAGTAAGATTTCCAAGATGCAGACACTGTTGTTTTCCTGCTTGAATATCTCTTAGTGCATTGGTAATTTTTTTAGTTACAAAATTGAATCCTCTCCTTGGAGATTCGTGATTAAACAAAATACCAGAGCAAGCATACATTCCATAAGCTTCTCTGTAATTTTTAGTAATCCAATAAGCATAAACTTTAGCCACACCATACGGAGATCTAGGATAAAATGGCGTTGTTTCCTTCTGCGGAATTTCTTGAACTAGCCCAAACATCTCCGAAGTAGACGCTTGATAAAGACGACAGGTCTTATCCATGTTCAGTAATCTAATTGATTCTAATAATTTTAAAGTTCCCAGCCCGTCTACCATAGCAGTGTATTCTGGAGTTTCGAAAGACACTCGGACATGACTTTGTGCTGCTAGATTATAAACCTCATCCGGATTATATTTTTTTAATACATTCATTAAAGTTAAGGAATCAGTTACATCGCCATAATGCAATTTTAAATTTGGATTATTGTAGAGGTGATCGATTCGTTCGGTGTTTATTGAAGAACTTCTTCGAATTATTCCATGGACCATGTATCCTTTAGCCAGCAATAGTTCTGCTAGATAAGATCCGTCTTGTCCAGTAATGCCGGTTATTAATGCTGTTTTATTCATAGTTTTCCTAACCTAATGTTGTCATATTTAACTTACTTCAAGTCCCGTCTTACATGAATTGGAAACTTTTTTAATGAATCCCAATCTCCTAAAAATTTTATTTCGTCTGACTTATAATTTTTAGGGTAAAAATATTCATATGCACTCACTGTATCTGTAATGCCTTCTAACTTGCTTAAAATAGAAAATATGGATTGATCGTGTCTGTGATCTCTAAAATCTTCTTCGTTCGGACTTAGACTAGGAGCGTCATTGATTAGATTAAAATTGGCATAGATTATTGATCTCCAATTTTTTATAAATTGTTCAACGTATCTATCTTTACGCATGAATATTATTCCCGCACCTCTTACCGGACTTTTTAAGATATCATCGCGACCTCTTACTCCGAAATGCTCTATGAGATCTCCCTTGCACCACATAGATTCATGCCACTCAAATAACGGCCGTCCATCATAGATAAGTGGCGGTTCCGGTTTTTTATTTTCAAAAATTAAAATTCCTTTTTCTGATCGTTCAACCATTAAAAAATATTCTAATAATCTGTCACGACCTTCTATGTTAAGATGACATCCGGCATCAGTGTATTGCAACAGATCACCGTCTTCCATCTTTTCTAATGTTTGTAAGATAATCTGAGGTTTCCAAGACCAAAATCCGTAACCTCTGGTTTTTTTGGCTCGTAACCAATCACCTATTTTCAATTTAAAGTCGGAGTCGAGATCTTCTTCGGTGTAAGTGATGATATTGTCATAGACAGCCATATCGGCTGCTTGGGATCTAACTCTCTCCAATGTTTTTAGATACCTAGAATCAGCGAAAGAAATTAGATACTTCATAAAATCCCTTGGTATCTTTCGGCCATGCCTCGAAATGTGCTTTTACTCATTCTATCTATCTTTGTTTTTGATAAAATAAGCATATCCACAAATGCTTCTATCATTGCCTGTTTGGGTCTATTCATATTAAAAACTATGTTCCTGCCTGCATCATCTGTGACATTGTCTCGCCAATGGCCGTCTTGTAATTTTTCAACATAGGTTGATTTGGGGAAGATAATAACATTGCTTAATGTAACAAACTTGTCTTCGATTGATTTGTCATCAGAGCAAATAAAGTATCGCTGTTGCGGCGAATTTTTCATATTTTCAAATACAATGTTTTCGTCAATATGATTTTTAGAATCTGTTTTTCTTATATGTACCCCACGTACAGTTTTGTCAATTTTATTTTCAATAACAAATTTTTCTACTGCGCTTCTTATAGATTCCGCTATGCCTAAAGACTTTAGATATTTTGATATATCTTCCGGGTTACGAACATAGGACTTAGGAAGTTTAGCGCACGAGAATAAGGCATCTGAATTTAATTTTCTGATTTCTTCTACGGCAGACAACGAATTTTCAAAATAATTTTTACTAATTGTATCTTCGGTAAATTGCGAGATAAAAAAGAAAGGTAGTCCCGAATCATGTATTTGATTTACCAACATTGTCGCAAACTCATTCGATTCTAATTCTATAGAACTTCTAAAAAGTTCATGAAACTCTGCCCGGCACCAATTATTAATAGGCCAACAGATAATCGGTTGATAGTTCAAGAGTTCTGCAGTTTTTAATCCCCCGACTAAACTGCCTAATCTATTTCCTAGTCCGTGATCACACAGAATGTATAGCTTTTTCATTTAATCCAAACTAATATCATTTTTTCTTTTTTGTTTATTTCGGCCCATTCGAATTTTTCTACTTTAGGATGATTAGAAAGAAACTCGTTAATGTCATGTAAATTATAAGTGTTTACATATAGATTTTCGTTATCGTCAAATCGAATAGTTTCTTTCTCTTTTGGTTTCATGAAAAAAAGATGAACAGCTAATTTAGATGCACATCTAATCATTTCATTTAACACTGGTCTGAAATCAGGATTGTGTTCTAGAACGTGCCGCGACATCACTAATTCGTATGAAGTATCGCGAACAGGAATCGAATGAGCATGAGCTTCGATCATATCTATTCCTCTAGATTTATTAAACTGACAAAGATGAGAACTTGAATCTACACCAGTATATGTAATACCTAGTTGGTCGTCTTGAAATCCGAAATGTTCAGTTGCTGGTCCGCATCCAACATCAAGACAATTTCTAAATTTTATCGGGCTTGATTTTAACCACTGCCTAAAGAATACTTTAGAGTGTGCGTTCTTGTCGCCGATCGCTGCAAAAAATTTATCAGCAAATTCTGGATCTTCTTTAAACTTTTGATCCCAATGTGTTTGTTCTATAACTTTACTCATTTGTATCTCCTTTTGAATATCCCACAGTATCACGTTCGATGTCGTCGTGGTCAAATTCTGCCCAGTATAATTCAAAGGCAACACAGTCAGTGACAGCTTCAAATTGATGATATTCGCCAGGAGCAACCTTGGTGTACTCGCCGGCTTTGAGTAATGTTTCGTCTACTAGGTCATAATTATTTTTCCAAACACGAATAATCATTTCTCCAGATTCTACAAAGAATCCGTTCCACTTAAATTTGTGTTTATGTTTAGAACATACACCGCCTGCCTTGGCTTCGATACGGTGGAATTCTAATACACCGTTGGCTTCTAATAATTCAGTCTGTCCCCACACTTTTCCTGCCTTCATAGCAACTCCTTAATATGTGTATTTAATCAGATTAATTTATGCAGTTGTAAAACTTCACTCTGTCTACTAACTTCTTTGACAAAAAACACACAAGGTGGGTTAACTTCTTCGCTAAGTGGCACAGTAAGCAGCTGCCCGTTTTTCATTTTAGGAAAATACCAACGTACATCTTGATAGATATTAACAATTTCTATAGGCATGAATTCTGCTCTAAATCCTTTGATAGGATTGAACACTAAGGCATCAAATCCACGCTCATTAATTGAAGTTAACGGTAGCACTTCGGGGTCGAGCCCGCAGTCTTTGTCACCTACTACCATGCACCAGTCTAAGGGCATTTGCACTTCATACCCGCCTATGTTCAGTACTATGGCAGGTGAGTTGAATGATTCCAAAAATATCAGCGGCATGAAAAAGAAATCTGGTTCTTGAGGATTTGAATTGTCTAGTACCGAAAATCTCGTGTCTTCATCTACCTCGTCCGGTAGTTCGTTTAAATCAAATGCTTGATTGTTTAGTGTAAGTATTCTCATATATTAACCTTGGTAATGGTAAAGGGGTATTTGGCCTCTTTATAAAACTTTTTTCTTTCTGTAAGATGTCTCTTGCTATATTTGCAGGCGCTGGTTATGTCCCAGATTTCTACGTGATCTTTGTCTTCTGCTTTTCTAATGCCTCGCCCAATGCTTTGTATAACGCGG
>Ga0181349_1001362_pt1 | contig 10477 bp, 11 predicted proteins | sample Su13VDMM110SD_FD_130106 | JGI IMG/M metagenome (GOLD analysis project Ga0181349, IMG submission 130106) | Freshwater viral communities from Lake Michigan, USA - Su13.VD.MM110.S.D | ecosystem: Environmental > Aquatic > Freshwater > Lake | place: USA: Michigan | collected 2013-07-16 | reverse complement strand
TTGGGTACGAAAGTCTTCTGCAGGCTGTGTTGCGGATTCGTCTTCCACAGCTGCCGAAGGGGCGAAGTCAAATAAAGATTCAAGTTTACGAGTCATGCCCTATTTATGGGTCAAGACTTGCCGTTATGAAACATATCGTTCTCGGTTATGACTCTAAAAGTCAAGCCGTTGCGTCTAGCCCACTTGGTCGCCGCATCCCATTTGCAGTAGTTGATTGCTACTATGGCACGATCCTTGTTGCTCATTTTTGATTCAATTACACTCTGCTTTTTGGGTTTGATTTCAATCAATTCAGCCTTGATTGTGTTGTCTCTTGTGCGATAAGTGATCAAGAAGTCTGGAATATACTGTGTCATCTTGCCTGTGAGTGGATGACGATAGGGTATGGCGATGCTCTCACTTGCCCACTGCAACACATTGTCATTGTTGTCACAGAACTTCATGAAGCTCAGTTCCCAACCAGATCTGTAACGTGGTGTGCCATTGCCCGCATATTTCTCACGGTTGATCACAGTGTAAGGACCTTGTGCCCAGTGACTCATTGCAGTACGTTTCTGGCCTGATACAAATTAGGTGTAACTGCAACTCCCACCCCTAACAGTGTGGCTCGGCTGCGGATACAGTTGAGATAGTAGGCCAGGCTGGCGCTGAGATCCACACCATTTTTACCTTGAAATTCTTTCAACAGTGTGATGGCAGGAATACCAGTGTTTTGTGCCACTCTAAACAGACTCATGGTAAAATTGCCTGCGGCTTGACGAGTGGTCATTACACTCAAAAAATAACTGTGAACCACGTCATATTCATTGGCTGGCACGTCTACTTCATAACTGTAGAATTGATCAAACAGTCTCACTGTGAGATCTTTGTTGGGGTTGGTATAATTTACAGTACTCATAGTTTAAACCAGTCTGTTTCCTGCGTTGTCTACGTTTCGGCCAACAGGCGGCGCAGTCTGTGGTGCAGTCTTGGGTGTGGGGAACAACCAACCATTGGCCTTGTTGGCCACTTGTCGTGTGGCACCCGGCAAGCCTTGCTTGAGAGTTTCGGTGCCCAGGGCCACTGCTTCACTGGCCACAATTGCACCAAGATTTTTGCCTTTGAATGTTTTGTTGAGTCTGGCAGCTTTTTGTGCAGCACCAATGTAACCCAACACATTGCCACTTTGTAGGTCACCAAGGATGCCAGCACCTGCGTCCAGCAAACCACCTTGGCCAAACACTGTGGCATTGGCACCAGGTCTGGCAATGGGACTCACAGTTTTGTCATAGTGTGCATCTGTGGCAAAACCTTGTACGTTGGGATCACCACCTGATTGTGCGCGACCCAATGCACCTGAGTAAAATTTTACAGTTTCATAAGCAACGGTCATTGAGTTTTGCATGGTGCCATTAGCTTGAGCATAGTCGTATTGATCACCGCCCCAGGAAGTGATTATGGGATTGATCAGCACATACTCAGCAAACTTGCGTTGGTCCATGCCGTAAATTCTAATATCACGGAAGAATGGGGGTTTGCCTGTGGTGCCAGCGGTCATGCCATCGTTGTAGGCTTCGCCAATGTAGCCCCAGTCGTTGACATTGCCAATACGCTCAGCATCGTAGATGTCTCGATCATTGTAGCCAAAGCCGGCTTGTCGCAATGAGCTGATGCCGTTGGTACCATTGGTGTTGTTGGGGTCCAAGTATCGCTGTGTGGGATCTTTGTAGTAGTAACTCATGTAGTAGTACCACAATTTTCGATTCAAGTCATTGCTGGTGTCATGAAATGTGATGTTGACAGGATCGTAGTTGAGTTTTTTCTGTATGATTCTTTTGCGATTGTATTGATTCAGAGTTTCTACATCTACTTGGAATTTAGGCAAGTCAATGGTTTTCACAGTGAGACTGAGATTCATTATGTCGTCAGAAGAAAAAACTGAATTCAAAAAAGGAACCTCCGCCACGTTGAGTGTAAAACTCACATGGAACAGAAACTTGTATCGGGGTTTTAGTTCGTAGGCATTGGTGGTGAATGTACGACTTGCGTGTTGGTAGTCACGCAAGACGTTGTTGCCAATAAAGCCACCAACAAGTTGTTTTCCAAAACTCTTGAAGTCTACGCCTTGGGTGACTCCTTTGAGGAAGTCTTGTCCAAATGCCATGTGTTAAGCAGCCTGGCCTGCGCCTGTTACTACATCACCAAGAGTTCTACCAACTTCAGTACCAACTCCAGTGCCTTCAGGTGTTTGGTTCGCGTTGTCGTAAGCAATGCTCATTTCAATTGTGGCTGCTTCGTTTGTGCCATAGTTCAAATCACCGTAGTTGGCACCTTTCAAATAGCAACCATACAGTTCCCATGTCTCTAACACCACTGGTTCGTTGGCACCGTTGCCACCGTCTAACACTTCAACTTTGGTTGTAAACTTGTAGTCAATGCCGGAAGCTGCTGAACTCATTTCCAAAAAGTCCATTTGTTTCTGCAACTGCTCACCAATCAATCGGCTCACAGCGCCTGATGCATCATCGCGCAGACTGCATGTGATATCAGCCCAGGTGTGACGTCCTGCCAATTTTAATGTTGAGTTGTAAATTGGCAATGCAATTTCTTCAAATGTCAAATTGGGTCTAGCAATACTCACCACTTGCTTGGTTAGTTCAGTTCTTGGTGTGCTTACACCAAAGTTTTCAAACATCACTCTAAAGCGATATTTGAGTTTGGGCATCAACAGACCTTGAGTGGTCGAGCTTTGGTCACTGGCCAAGGGTACTGTCATTCTCTGTAATGATGAAACTGCCATTTGTTATTTCTCCTGTTGTGTTTATTTACCTAAAATGGAGGCCTTCAGAAGGCCTCCTGTTTTATCCTGCTGCTGACACGCCTGAAATTTCTCCAGTGTTCTTGATACGCAAAGGAATGTAAATAAACTCCACTGCTTTCACCGGTTCAATCGCAACATCCACGTATAATTCATTGCGGTCAATACGTGCTGGTGTGTTGTTGCTCAAATCGCAAACAACCAAGTAGTCATAGATGGCACGTTTGGCAATCAAGTCAATCATCAAACTGTTGATGGTGTTGCTGATCTCGTTGCGGGTGATTTGATCATTGGGTTCAAACAGGTATTGTTTGCCAATTTCTTCCAGGCGTCCACGCAAAAACACAATCAATCGTGCAACATTGATACGATCCAGGGCTGTGGTCAGTCCTTGACGTGTTTTGTTGCCAAAGTTGGTGATACCAATTCCAGGAATAAATGTAATTGGATTGATATTGCGTTGATATAACACATCACGTATGCCTTGACCCACAGCAGTTTGCACAAACTCTCCGGTGGCACTGTCGATGTAACCAATTGCTTCTGCATTGTCAATCACGCCGCGGCGTGTGCCAGCAGGTGCCAACCATGGATAGCTCACTGCATCACTGCGCAATATGGTGCGTACCATCATGTGAGTTGGTGCTGTTACCACTGTATTGCCACTCAAGTCGGTGGTTTGACATGAAGGATAAAACACAGCAGCATAAGCACTGCCAATGGTCAAGCCGTCTTCAGTTGGAACGCCCAGTCCGTTGTTGTTGGTAGCATAAGTTTCAAGATCTGTGCCATTTGCAGCAAGACGCATGGGAGTATCACCTACCACAAACAATGTGTTGGCACGTTCATTGCTGAGTGCAACCAAATTGACCAACAGTTCAGGGTAAGCAGGAGCTGCAATCAAGTTAAACTGATTTTGTTCTTCTCTTGCTGCCAGGCTGGTGTCAATGCCTGATTTCATTGCAGACACAACCAGTTTGCGTTGTGCTAAACGTCCAGCGTACATTGATCCATTGGTTTTGTTGCCGGATGCTGTGAGCCAAGTGCTGGTCACAGCCGGCAAGGTATCATCCGGGAATGTGGTCGAGTTAAAGTAATTGGTCTGGAAACTTTTGACATTGTATCCTGAACGGCGTGTGTTCCACAACAACATACCTTGGGGGAACAGTGCAGGATCAGGTGCATCCAAGTCCAAGTAGTTACTGGTCAGCAAACTAATAATGGTTGGGAATGGATCAGCCACAGGATCTGTGGTGCCATTTGGTGCCCAACGTGCATCAGCAAACAAAATACCGTTTGAGCTCACTTGGTCTGTGTTGTCAATGACTACCCATTGATCAACCCCACTGACCTGTTCCCAACGATACAACAATGGGTAGTTTTCCAAATCGCTGCTGTCAAGCCATAAATCACCATATTCCAATGGACTTTCAGCCACGTCATTTTGGGTCGTAGGTGCTGTGGCAGCCACAATAGGTCCAGATGCATTGGTATCAGTCAAATTGAACCCACGTGTGTCATTGCTGACATTTTGGTATCCAACCCAAGAACCATTGTTTTGAATCATGATATCCACATCGTCAATGCTGCTGTAATACCACAAACGTCCATCTGCAGGATCTTGGTCAGGCGCATTGTCACTAGCAGTGTAGGTAAATGTAGGCACTGTGACCCAGTTACTTAAAACTACAAAGCCAGCGGCAAGGTCTGGTCTACAGAATGTTGTCCAGCTGGCTGTACTTAATGTATAATCAGCTTGAAATCCTGCAGTGGTAATTGGAGTACCTGTTGTATTATCAAGTGTAATAGTTCCACCTTGACTGTGTGTAAACACAATGTTGCCGGCACTGTTTACACTTGCGCTGACATAAGGTATATTGGCTGCACTGACCGCGGTGATAAAGCCTGCAACGGAAGTAGCTGTCAAGCTCACAGTGTATGGTCCGTTGAGTTCTTCAGATCCTGCCTCTGTAGCCATAACATCAAATGCATTGCCAATGGTGAATAAACTGTCACCGTTCTGTCCTGGAGTGGTGATGCCTGTGACCACCGTGGCACCAAGCACTGCTCGTTCCAACAGCAAGAAACTGGCATTTGAGTTGGGCGTAGTTTCAAATAGTAGGTTATTGTACGCCAAGTAAGTTGTGCCTACTGTGATATTTTTTCCACCGCCCACAGGATCTAGTGCATACAATGCAACCACATCATCTGCATACACATTAGTGGTCTGCGGGACAAAAATATCCAAGGCAGCACTGTATACTTTGACTTTGACACTCATGCCATTGCCAGCAGTGCTGATATTTTGCCACACACTGCCTGTGGGTGCTGGCTGTGTTTGGCTTGTGGACCAGCGTGGTGATTGGTAACTGTAACCTGGAAAGTAATTAGGAGCACGATACGAAATGGCCTCTATACCCAGCGTGGTCAATAGGCCAGCACCGCCGGCACCGGCTTCAATGCTGACCACACCACCGTCGTCAGTAGACAAGTCGTTGGTGGCAGCACTGTCTGCATAAATTGTCAACTTGTTGCTAACGGCAGCCGCTGTCACCCCTGGAATGTTTGCGTTCACAATGGCCTGGGCAAAACCAGCCACGGTCAGTGCTGTGCCGCCTGCGCCCACAGTACACGACTGTTCGTTAATAAAAATTTGTAGACCAGCAGTCAATGCTCCCGACACTGAATTTGTGCCTTGCACAGTGGGCCAAGAATTTTTCCACTCGTCAGTTCCCAAGAAAACCCAATCATTGTCTGAATTTTTGTAATAAGTGAGATTGTTGAGATTGACTGCACTCACAGCGTAGTCACCAATGCTGCCAACGGTTTGCAACGGTGCCCAACTGACATAGTCATTTTGATCAGCTGTGCTGTCAACCACATCTGCTGTGTCAGTGATTACAATAGGCACCTGGTTGGTGAAAGTGTTGGTAGTTTGATTCCATTCAAAAATACCCCAGGTACTGGTGCTGGTGTCTAACCAGTATGTGCCATTGTTGGCATTGCCTGTGGGGCGGCTTAAACTGGCTGTGAGTTCAGTTAGATCAATGTCCACACGCTGAATATACGCACGGTTTGTCACACCCAGTGCTGAGTACGCTGCCAACAACCCATATTCGTTGAGTTCATACCCGTTGATAGGAGTGCCAGTTGTGGTGTTGTAGAAGAATGGCACACCAAATGTGGCTGCCAAATCTCGTTGACTGGTAATAAGATAAGTTTTGTTTGCATTAGCAGCGGTTGTACCGGCTGCCACTCCAACTCCAGCAGCGTCAGCTTTGTTTTGTGCTGTTGCTACTAGAAAGTAAGGGACTGTGTTTACTGCAGAAGGGATATATTGACTCTCGTCAATTACTTGTACTTCTACGCCTGGTGATACTAGTGCCATGGTTGATTCCTTTTCAAGTTATCAATATTTATAGGTATACGCAAAAAAGGTGTTTTACAGCCGCCTATATATAGGACCGCCAGCTAAATATCCGTATGAGACCCATGTGCAAAGTTTGCAATATTCGACTGAGAGCCATTGCCTATCACAAATATGATCGAGTATACTACCACTCTCGATGTACCTTTTGTCTAAGAAAAAACAAAAAACTAAAACCTCCTGTGCCCAGGTGGCAAAGCAATGGTTACAAGAAAAAACCCACATGTGATCGATGTGGGTTTAGGGCTAGACTAGCAAGCCAGTTATTGGTGTATCATGTTGACGGGGATCTTAACAATGCTACATTGAAAAATCTTCGCACAGTGTGCAGAAACTGTGTGGAAGAAATTTCACGAACAGAAGTTATTTGGCGCCCTGGGGACTTAGAACCAGACGCATGATCTGCTGATATAAGTCGTCTAGTGTGCCGTTGTTGTTCAGTACTGCATTGAATTTTGTGCCAACCCAAGCTGTCTCAGAAGCATGTATGCCCAGTTGTTCCAGGCGGCGGCCACTCAGTGCCCAGTTTGTGTTTCCGTTTGGTCCGCGATTGCGACTCTTGGCTGCATCATACCATTCAGGCTCAGGCCCACGTACCACACGCACCACAATGCCGCCGGCTGCCTTGATTGCTTTGATCTCATTGGGGAATCTACAGTCACTGATCACAACATCATCTGTGCTGTTGCGCAGTTTGTTTTCTAGGCTGGCAATCCAGATGTCATCGTGGAATCCACGTCGACAGATTTCTGTGCCCCAGTTTTGCAAGATCCAACGTGGTGTCAAATGTGGCATGCCCAGGCGTTGAGCCCACCATGTATCCACTTGCTCACGCCATTCTCGGGCTTGGTTGGTGCGCCCTTCCAGCATGGTTCGGTCCCAACCAAACACTGCACTCACAGCATCTTTGAGTGTGTTGGCAAAACTTTCTCGTCGAAAGTGATGTAAATTTACCAGGTAGTCTGCTATGGTATCTTTGCCTGAGCCAATGAATCCACAAACGCCAATGATCATGCAAGTTCCTTGATATTTAAATGTACCAAGGTTGTTTGTAACATATCAATTTGTCTGCGGCAGTCTTCTAACGCATGATGGCTGGTCATTGGCCGGGACAACCCTGGGTACAAACTATATACCGTTCGTGCATCACGGATCTTATAATATTGCCAAGGTAAGGGCTTACTGTAACTCTTGTAGGCATGCTCCAAGATGTTGGCATCATATGTGGGACCATTCATCCAGATGCGATTGCACTTCCAGCACAACTTATGCAGTTCATCTAATGCTTGGTCCAGCGGGATACGCCCATCTTCTGCAAAGGCTTCGTCCTGTGCGGCACCTTGGGTGGCCCACCAGTTGATGGTGCCTTGTTCAATGGTGCGGTTCTCTTGACTTTCAAGATCTATTCGAGCATAGTACTTGTGCTCATAGTAGCCTGAGCCAACGGGATCAAACGCCTGAGCCGCAATGGTTAAAATTGTTGCTTCAGGTCCTGTTGCCAAACCTTCAATGTCGATCATTAAGTCCATGATTAAAGTAATTTTTAAAATAAAGAAACTGAGAAAAAACTGCGGGCTTGATCAAGTCTAACATCATAGTGCCATTAAATCCTATAAAACTTGTAACAAATGTTTGATTATCTGTGGTGTGCAGTTTAAGTGCTTGATGCAAAAAATCTTCAGGAATGCTAAATCCGTCGAGTTTTATTGCTAATATTTTAACATAAAGATCATCAGTTATGTTACCTTGATCATCCATAATTGTATCAAAATTTGCATTTTTTCCCTTGAAGTGCAATGACACGTTGGTTGGCAATACCACGTCAATTTTGGCAATAGATAGGTACTTGTTATTGATCAAGGTTGGATTCACATCAACTACTTGGTCGCCATTGATTACCTGTACCTGAATAAATTTGTTGTTGAGATAACTGAACTCAAAATCAATTTCAACACAACATTCATTGATTTTTGGCATTGATTATACTTTCTAGCAAATAATGATTGTCCAAGTTTTCTACTACTTGATAGTTTAATTGTTTGCTAAATTCGATCAATTCAAGCACCCACTCACTGCGAATTTTAGGAGTACTGTTGATTGATTCGTTTACCCAGGCCTGCGGATTATCTCCAATCATTTTAACACCTAATTCTTCTTTGTGTCTATCTAAATAAGTGTTGGTAAAAATTCCAAGGGAACCTCCCCATTGAATTATCAAAATATCTTTGTACTGAGTATGCTCAGCCAACCATTTTTTTGCAAAATCAATATCTTTTCTAATTTCGTTTACATATCCAACCAGGTTAAGCATTATTATTTTTATATTGTATTTTTTTGCTTGTTCTAAATGAAAATCAAGAGCTGTATTAGAAAACTTTTTGCCCATATGATATCTGATGTGTTCGTTGAGATTTTCTACCCCTACAATGAGCCCAGCAACTCCACTTTTTGACAACAGTTCCCAATCTCTCAACGACGATTTTGTTGTTTCCCTAAAAATATAAAAACCAGTCCAGTTGAATGAATTTTCCGGATTTTGTGTATTGTGAGCAGCCAACAACTCAATCAACCTATTAAATTCTTTGAGATTTCCATTGGTCAATGCATCTTGAAATTTAAATGCTCTAATTTGATACTTTTTGTTTTGTTGTATCATTTCTTCAAAAATATCGTCAGCGGTTCTCCAGGTAAATTTTTTCCAGTTTTCAATGTAATCACAAAATTTACACAGTCGCACACAACCTCTGCTGCCTAATATTCCCAGCATTCTTTTTTCGTAAACATCAAACTGGTAATCGGTGTAATCTGGCATTGGCAACTTGTGCAAATCTTCCTGAGAGAGCTCTTTCCAGTCTGGGGAATTGATACCAGTATAATCAGTATTACCTATCAATAATTCATGCAATGCATGTTCACCATCTCCTCTAATATGGTAATCAATCAATCCAAGGCCAGTGAGTTCTTCGGCCAGGTCGGAAGGTCCTGTAAAGTTGTGTTGGAGACACCCTGGACCACCAATGATAATTTTTATTTTGGGATTTAATTTTTTTATAAAATAAGCCAGCCACCGTACACTGTTTTTACACACATAGCTCATTGCACTCAATCCGACAAATTTAGGATTATAGGACACAATTTGTGTAGCCACGCTTTCAAACATGTCTAACAACCACAATTCAGTTTGATCATTACAGTATTGCTCAAAGAAAAATCTTATTAGTTCATGTTTGTGTGGACTCTGATTGATTTTTTTATGGATTTCGCCGTTGAGGTCTACTGCCAAACAACTGTATCCGGCTTTTTCAACCACTGGTTTTAGTGCCGCAGGAGCCATCAATGCAAAATTTGTATCTACCCAAGGCACGGCCACAATTATCACGTCTTTGGTATTACCGAGCGGATTTTGCAGGCAATCAATGTACATTAATACTCCTAAAAAGTAATTTTATATTAATTTTTAAGAATTGTCAACCAATAACAAATGTAAGTGGCTGACTACCATCCACGTACATTTTGAGTTGTTCGATCAAGCTGTCCATTTCGATCTTGGCTTCACTCTTCATGGCTGCACCGTTTAGAGTACCGCCACCTTGTGGACCGGCGATAGTGCCAAATTTCTCACGTGCTTCGCCAATTATCATTTTACAGTTGGCCACCATGTAGTCTCGGATCCACTGACTGATTTGGTAATCACTCAGCAAGTTGAATTCAGGTTTCAGATTGTAACTCCACAACAACACAGTTTCTCCTGACCCTTTGGGATCACGGATCAGTTGCAGTTTTTTGGTAACTGGATTCCAGGTGTAGTTCATGTAGGCGCCAAACATGCGTCCAGCCAGTTCAACGTACTGACTGTAGAAGTCGTAAGTGGCCAGGCCACCAGCCACGTTAAAATTCATAAGGTACACGTTGAGAGAGGCCTGTGCAAATGGATCAAAGTTTGACGCAAATGGTCCTGAACTGTCACCAAATGTTCTGCGGAATATTTGACGTACTGAGATTACTTCTTGGGGTAGTTCGTAGATGTTGACATCTGCTACCAACTGCATGAAACTGTAACTTTCCTCGTAGGCGTTGTTGGCTCGCTGACGGTAAGTGCCAATGGTTTTTTGGTAAGCTGCTTCGTAGTGTGCAGGGTCTAATTCAAGATCAATGATGTCACCGCCTAACTGAAGCTTGACATACTCTATCAAGTTTTGCTTCAGTGTGGGCAGTGATTGTTGTTGCTGTTCTGGCATGTGGGACTCCAAGTC
>Ga0181349_1001360_pt1 | contig 10483 bp, 9 predicted proteins | sample Su13VDMM110SD_FD_130106 | JGI IMG/M metagenome (GOLD analysis project Ga0181349, IMG submission 130106) | Freshwater viral communities from Lake Michigan, USA - Su13.VD.MM110.S.D | ecosystem: Environmental > Aquatic > Freshwater > Lake | place: USA: Michigan | collected 2013-07-16 | reverse complement strand
TTTACAATAGTTTAGAATCCTAGTATGAAACTATAGATTGTATAAATTGTATAGATTGTATATTATATATTATAATACTATATAGTATATAATACTTTTATGAATTTTTTTTTATCAAACAATCTATTCTTACTACTACTAACCTTTTTACTCTTTTTTACATTATTAATTCTTCATTTACTTTACGGATGCTGTACCATAACCTTAACTCCAACAGATCCAAAGGATATAAGCATAAAGGAAGCCAAAAATTCCCAACAAGCATATCATGTATATCAAGCAAACCAAGCAAAACAAGCAAATAAATATTGTCCAGAAAATCATTTTTTTATACCAGACCAATCCTTGAGTCGTGAGGAAATAAAATTTATAGCGCAAAGAGGTGGAAATAATTTATAAATTAATTGCGTTATAAAGTGTTATATTCCTTTTATAAAGTTTACCAATAATTATTTGAATAAGCACTTCATCTTTGTCTTTGTCATACTTTAGTATTTTAAAATCACTTAGTTTACTACTTAAAAAATCGTCAATGTTTTTACTTATTGTTATAGTTAGTTTATCATTTTTAATAACATACTCGGCATACCCATCTAAATTCACTAATCCACTTAGTCTCACTAAAATTTTATTATTTATAATTTCTGCTTCTATATGTTCCTTTCCAAGAAAAGGGATCGTAATAAAATGTTTATACGTTCCATAGGTTGGAATGATTGTTGTAAGCCCCATTACTATCGCTAAAAAATTCATACTTTCTAGTATAGTATACTAAATAGTATTTAATAGATAGTATTTAATAGATAGTATTTAATAGATAAATTGAAATACTATTAGTATTTTATTTCTAGAATAGTATAGAGTATAATTATCATTATGTCGCATAAACCATACAAACTATACAAACCATACAAACTTGTAATTGTTGAGTCACCCTCTAAGTGCGAAACCATAGAACACTATCTTGGTCCAGACTATAAATGCATCGCAAGTTTTGGACATTTACAAGAACTCACATCGCTCAACGATATTGATATTAGTAATAACTTTCAACCAAGATTTCATCCAATTCAGACGAAATGTAAACAAATAGAGACGTTACGTTCCAAAATCATGAACGCAGACGAGGTTATTTTAGCAACGGATGATGATAGAGAAGGTGAGTCCATTAGTTGGCATATATGTACGTTGTTTAATTTATCCATCCTTACTACAAAACGAATTATCTTTCATGAAATAACTAAGTCCGCATTACTGCATGCGATCAATCATCCCACAACTCTAAATATGAACATTGTGAATTCTCAATTTGGTAGACAGATTTTAGATATGATTGTAGGATACAAAATTACACCCGTGCTGTGGGAAAAAATTTCTAGAACAAAGAAATTATCCGCTGGTAGATGTCAAACCAGTGCGCTACGTTTAGTGTATGACAATCAAACTGAGGTACAGAAATGTAAAGGTATAAAAAGTTATCAAACAACAGGTTATTTTACAGATAAAATGATTCCTTTTACATTAAGTCATACATTTGAAACGGAAGACTTAGTAGTAAAATTTTTAGAAGATTCTAACTCTAGTACTCATAGTCATACTTTAGTAGTAGAATCTCCAAAAGACTCGATTAAAAAACCACCTCTTCCATTTAATACTAGTAGTTTGCAACAGGCCGCAAGCAATGATTTTCATTATTCGCCAAATCATACGATGCTACTATGTCAAAAATTGTATGAATCTGGCCACATTACTTATATGCGAACCGAGACAAAAAAATATAGCAATGAATTCATTAACACTGCGATAGCATTTATCACAAGTAGTTATGGTGAACCCTATTGTAGTCCAATAATTAATTCGCTTTCAATGAGTAGTTCAAGCAGTTCAAGCGTTCAAGCCCATGAAGCCATACGTCCTACAAACATTTCTCTCCTTCCTACAAATACGAACTTAAACAAACAAGAAAAACAACTCTATACTCTTATCTGGAAAAATACAATGGAAAGTTGTATGGCAAATGCTACCTATAAAACAATATTAGTAAAAATTATTGCACCACAAAAGTATCATTATTCTTATACTTGCGAGTCAATGGTATTTTTAGGTTGGAAAATAATTGCTTATAATAACAATAAAAATTCAGTGATTGATGCCACAAAAACCATGGCATATGAGTATTTACCAAAAATTAAGAATAAAATAGTAGCCTATAAAAAAATTGTTTCTAAACTAAGCTTAAGCTCCCTGAAATCGCATTATAGTGAATCCCTTCTCATCCATGAATTAGAAGACAGAGGTATTGGACGGCCGTCTACCTTCTCTTCCATCATTGAAAAAATAAAAGATCGGGGCTATGTCCGCTTAGAAACAATCAAAGGACAAGTGTTATCATGTAAAGATTATTCGCTTGAAAATGATAACGTAGTTGTCGTAGAAGAAGAGCGCCAGTTTGGAAATGAAACCAATAAATTAGTTATTCAAGCGACAGGCATTTTAGTCATTGAATTAGTATTAAAATTATATCCATCACTTTTTGAGTATGACTATACTAAAAAAATGGAATCAAATTTAGATAGTGTGGCGGATGGTAAAAAACCATATTGGGAAGTATGTCAAGAATGCTTGAGCGAAATAAATGCCTTGAATGCATTGAATCTGTCAAAGGGACGCGAAGACATTCGCATTGACGCAAATCATCTATATACTATTGGAAAACATGGTCCAGTAATAAAATGCATAACAAGCGACCCACCAACGTTTCTATCCGTAAAATCAAACATTGATTTAACCAAACTTAAAAACCAAGAGTACAAATTAGAAGACCTTATTGAAAAAAAGGTAGTTCTTAATAAACATTTGGGCATGTACAATGGATTTGATGTACTATTAAAAAAAGGCAAATATGGATTCTATGTATGCTGGGATAACAATAAAAAAGCAATCACAACGACGGCCACTGACATGGATGGATCCAACATTGTTTTAGCCGATGTAATAAAAATCATTGAAAGTGATGCCGCAACAAAAGAAACAACTACAAAGGAAACAATTGTGAGAGAAGTCTCAAAAGACATTTCAATTCGGAAAGGCAAGTATGGCGAGTATATCTTTTATAAAACCTCTAAAATGTCAAAACCAAAATTCATTGCCTTAACGACGTTTAAAGACGATTATTTAACATGTTCTTCTGCTCAAATACTTCAGTATATTAAAAAACAATAAAACAATTAAATACTTTTAATACTTTTAATACTTTTAATACTTTTAATACTTTTACTACTTTATAAAATAATAACATTATTTATATAATGAAGGATATGTTGATCAATACTGCTTTTATAATGATTTTTTTATCGATTTGTTTGTCAATCATTGCAAATAATTCACAATATGGTCAAGCGGATCCAGTTTCTAATAAAGCTTGGTTACAAACCAGTGCCGCTAGTTATTATTTAGCCGCTTTTTTAATACTAGTAATCTGGGGGTATTATAGTTTGAAAATCAAATATAATGCAGGGTTGTTTGATAACTCTAATAGGGAAGCAATAAGCCAAGTATTAAGCCCACTTCCTGCGGCGATTACTGGTCTTGTGTTAATTTTTGCTGCCTCGCAATTGCTTATTTACCAAACTAGACTTGTTGAAAAACGTGTCGTAAATGAATATTATGAATGGTCAAGAACCTTTACATTTTTACTTATTCTTCAATTGATTTTACTAGTGACTTCCGCAACAAATAATTTTCAATTAAAGTCCTATAATTATCTTATTTATGTACTATGTTTAATTAACGTTATTATTTTAGGAATAAAACACATATTGTTACATTTCTTTTCAACTGATGGTTGATTTATCCTTCGTTTTTATCCTTCGTTTTTATCCTTCGTTTTTATCCTTCGTTTTATCAATATATAAATTTATAGGTTAATCCTATCTTATTATTATTTTCCCAAATTCCAGAAATTTTTAAAATTAAACGATTGTGTTTTATGTATTTTAAAATATATAAAAATTGAACTTTTATTTTGTTCATTTTTTCAATTGTTGTATTATACTTAGTTAAAATAGAATTTTCAATGCTTTCTAGTTCATTCGAGAACCTAGAGGAATCAAAGTGATTGTCTAAACTAATTTGTAGATATAATCCATTTAAAATTAAATTTTTATCCGAATATATAAGTCTTACAAAATTACTATTGTCAATAATATTATTTTTAATTGGATCATAAAAAAAAGTATTATTTATAGAAAATGAATTAACATCAATAATTATATTCATACAATAATTGATGTTAATAAAATGTTTTTAAGTATTTAAAAAAATCTCATATATCTTATTAAATGAAATTAACAGAAACGCATTTTACAGACTATACAAATAAAAAAAGTTTACATGTGTTACCAGTATTTGCTGAAGGAAAGAAGCTAACCAGTCTTAACAATCTTATTATTTATGGGGCAGAAGGAATCGGAAAATATAGTTATGCTTTACATATAATAAAACAATTTAGTCCAAGCGAATTAAAGTATGAGAAAAAAATTAATATTACTAATACTAGTACTAGTACTAGTACTAAAAGCAACAACAATAACACTAGCAATAACAACAAAAATAACTTTTTTTTTAAATTAAGTGATATTCATTACGAAGTTGATATGGCATTAATCGGTTGTAATTCTAAACAATTATGGAATGATATCTATTTACAAATTGTGGATATTATTAATGCCAAACAACAAAAAGAAGGAATCATATTCTGTATAAATTTTCAGTCTATTCATTCAGAATTATTGGATATTTTTTATAGTTATATGCAAACGAATTTTAATAGTTCAATCGCAATTCGCTTTATCATCATTACAACAAATATAAGTTTTTTACCTGATAATATTATTAATTGTTGTGAAAAAATAAGACTTAAACGACCTTCAAAAAAAGTTTATAATTCAACATTAAACATTACTTTTGATCGTACATTTAATATTAATAAGATCACAAATATTAAAGATATTATAACTGCTAGCAATGCAAACCCTAGTAAACCTTTAAAGAATGAAACCATGGATCATACATCCTTGGAGGATCATGCGTCCTTGGAGGATCATACATCCTTGGAGGATCATGAAACTTTGGGTCCTTATAATACTATTATGCAAACGTCGCATCACGCATTAAGCAACGTAATTGTTAATTTTATAGTAAATTATAATAAATGTAATTTTTTAGAGTTGAGAGAAATGCTGTATGATCTATGTATTTATGATATAAATCTTTATTCTTGTATAAGTTACATTATTCATCAATTACTATTAAAAAAAATGTTAACCAGTAAAAAATTAAATAAAATTTTAATAAAATTAATTGACTTTTTAAAATTATACAATAATAATTATAGACCAATATACCATTTAGAAAGGTATATACTATATATAATATCAGTTGTACATGAATTTTGAAGAGGCTTGCCTTATTCTTGAATTACCTAATACTTTTAATTCTCAACAATTAAAACATAATTATTATTCTTTGGCATTAAAATATCATCCCGATAAAAATTATGAGGTAGACGCAACAAGTAAATTTCAAACAATTCAGTCGGCGTATAATTATTTAAATCAAGCCAATCAAGCCAATCAAGCAAATCAAGCCAATGAAGAATCGGATACAAACTATAGTGATCTTGTTAAAATCATATTAGATAGCATCCTTAATAAAAAAATATATAATGAAAAAATTATTAGTTTGTTAACCCTAAAATGTAATGAACTAACAATTGCCTTTTTACATACATTACCAAAACATAGCATCCTTGACTTACACGCAATGATTACACACTATTCTAAACTTTTAACAATTTCTCCAGAGATATTAACTATAATTAATAGAGTTAAAGAAACCATTGACCGATCAACTCGTACTAGTAATACTACAAATTGTGAAGAAAAACAAATTATACTAACCCCTTCTTTAAATAATTTATTAAATGCGGATTTACATAAGTATATACATTGCGGCGAAGAACTATATGTACCTTATTGGCATCATGAACTTATATATGATTTGTCAAAATGTACTCTTATTTTTAAATGTGAGCCAAGTTTACCGGAGTTTATAACAATTGATGAATTCAATAATTTATATATTACTATTACGATCAATCTTTATGATATTCTAAACTTTAAAAATATAGATATTTGCGTAGGTGAAAAAATGTATGTTATACCAATCAATGAATTAAAAATTATAAAACAACAAACCTATTCAATAAAAAAACAAGGCATTCCTTTAATCAATACAAAAAAAATTTATACAATTACATTAAAAGCAGATATTCATTTCAACATTATTTTTAAAGATCTTTTAATTTAGTGTTACTAGTGGTATTGATTTAAGCAGTGGGCTTCTTGCGAACCACTTTTTTCTTAACACTTGTGTCGGGTTCAGACACGGCCACTGGTTCTGGCTCTAGTTCTTGTTCTACTTCTGGCACTGGTACTGAGGCGGGCACTGGCACTGGCACTGGCACTGGCACTGGCACTGGCACTGGCACTGGCACTGGCACTGGTACTGAGACTGGAGGAACTTGAACCGCATCTTCGTCGTCTGAATCTTCCGCATATACAACAGGCACTTTTGTGTCTACCTCTTCCTCTGATTCTGTGCTTGCTTTAAGCATTGCTTTCTCTGCTTCAGAAGGTGGTGCGAATAAACATTTGCCTTTTAGTGATACTTTTGGTTGAACTTGTGCTTGAAATAACTTCCAAGTCACCCCAAACTTACCATTGGCAAACCATAGTCCACCACATTGAATAATTGTTTTAACATTAATACTTTTTGGTACAAGTTCTGTAGGAAGAATTCCATTTTCATTTGGAAAGAGCGGATTTCCTTTCATATCATAAAGTTCAATTTTCCATTCACCTTCCCACATAGGTACTTTAATTCTAAGGGATGGCTGACGAGTATAATCAAATTCTCCACTAGAAGCGTGGCCTTCTGGATACTTTGGATATTTTAGCATTGGCGTCCATAGAGCATCACATACGTCAGCGCTCATTTTTGGTTTGTTCAACCAATCTTTGCTATTTGCCATTGCATCCGTTTTAAGCTTTTTTTCCATTTCTTTCATAACTTCCAAAAACTTGTCTGTCTTTTCAGAGTTTTCATTTTTAAAATCATCATTTGGAAATTGCAGCGACATATCGTAAGTTCGCTTTCCACTTGCTTCATCAACATATTCATTAATTCCCCATGTCAACATTAGTGGCGTCTGTAGCATTAGACTCTTTTTTGATTTAGAGTTAAGAATTCCAATACTTTTTCCACCGGAAGGATTCACCTTTGGTTTGGTGTAGATAAAGTCCTTCTCAACATTAAAGTTAGTAACATCAATCATCATCTGCTGTGCTGTCATATCCGCCATCTTAAATTGTTCTAACTAAATGTTTTTTTTTGAAATCAATTTTTTTTTAGAAATCCAAAATAAATCCAAAATAAATCCAAAATAAATCAAAAAATAAATCCAAAAGAAATCTTTATGTATCTTTTTTTAATTTATTTTTTGGTAATATAATATAGTATTATAATAGAATGACAGCCGCTTGTATATTTAAATATAATGATTCAAACTTTATAGTAAATTATAAGGATGAAGACAATGAACTATCACTTAATTTTGAAGGGATATTTGATTTAGAAACCGCAAAAAAAAGATTAGCAAATGATTTTATGAAAGATGGGTATGAACCTCCAAAAATAAGTGAATTACCGCAAATTATTAAGGAAACTTTTAACCTTGAACAGGAAGGTAATCATAAAAAAAATTTAAAAGACATTGAAGAGAGCGGAGATATTGCGCCTCAAGGAAATGAACGATTTTATCAGCATGTTTTGAAAACAAGCACAACCGGTGAAATGAGCGATGAGTATGCCTCACATGCTAAGAACGTCGTTTATGAAAGTGGGATGGGTCCGAATAAACTATGCATAAATCATAATCTAGACTCTTTTAAAATTATAGGCACCCCTGCGGCACTTTTAGACCCAGCATCAAAAGTTGATCCGACACATTTTTTTCCAAATACATCCATGCCATCAGTTACTTTTGACAATACATTTACGAGTCAATTTACGTTTCCCTACAATTTAGAATGGTCTTCTTCCGTTGAACCGAGTGAAAATCAGAAGACCTTCAATGTTAACATTAAGTCGGAGGATCCTTCTGCGGGTTATAAATTTGAGGAACGTACAAATGTCACATGGCATGATGCGAATCCTATCGAGTCTGACATTCTTAGAGGGTTAGTGGTTGGAAATAAAGAAAAAAATACAGAAATAAATAAATTATGGAAACAAATTTCTAAAAAAAAAAAAAGTACTCCTCACTACAAAGAATGTTTAAGTAGAATCTATAAATTATTATTAATGAAAGAATTGGGGGATGTAGCACAAGTATGGATGTATTATGCCTTAATTATAGCAGCGTTATTAAAACATCGTGAAACAACAAGTTCACCACCGCAGTCGCCAAAAAGCAAAAAAGCCTCAACCAGCAAAAAAGGGTCAACAAGCGCAGCAAGCGCAGCAAGCGCAACAAGCGCAACAAACGCAACAAGAAAAAAAGTCTCACCAGGCATAAGAGGTAAGAAAGCAGCAACAAGCGCAACAAGCGCAACAAGCGCAACAAGCGCAAATAAATTTCCTGATATAACAATTAAAGAGATTCAAGACTTTATCAATGACTATTTAATGATTACGACAGATAGTGTTGTCTATTTTTTATGTAAAATATTAAACATTCCTGCGGTATATACTGGGTCAAGAGAAGGAGTAAAAAGTGGACATTGTTCATTGAAATATTTTAATGTAGGCGAGCCTGACTACGCGTTAAATTTAAAAAATTTACTAATGCGGGAGGTCCAACGAATCAAACAACACAATACTTCTACGATGAATTGTATTCGGCACATTTTACAAGTCAAAGATAGTGGTACTGGGTTACTTAGTCTTGATGTGTTTAATTTTCATATTAAAATTGACTTTCAAGAGGCACCTTCTTCCAGCCGTGCTCCGCGAAAAGGAAAAACTCCGGCGCGGCTTGCAGATGCTCCGCCTAAAATTGGCGTGAGAAAAGCCGCGCCTATTGGCAATGATGTTATATTAAATGGAAATGACATTTTTTTGGGTCAAAAGCCAGAAAGGAAAGAAGACATTAATACCAAACTAAGAACCCGTTTTTTAGACTTAATTGAAAGTATAAATGTCTTAACTCAAAGGTTGGATGAAAAGGTTGCCGACTTAGAAACATCATTAGAAACCATTAAGGTAACAAATTCCCTTGAAATGAGAGAAAACTATACAAAAATAAATAACGAGTTAAAACAATATAAATGTAAACAATTTATAACAATTTTACCTTTTGTTGCGCGTGTGCGAGGAGTGAAATTTATATTTAATTATACTGAGTTTCTTAGAGTTGATGAAGAAATGACATTTTATCGTCCTGAAGCATTACAAAGTACTCATTTAAGCGGAGCGGCGGTTAAATTTGTGAAAGGAATGATCCCAACCGAATTTTATACAGCAGAAGAAATAAATAATGCTTATGGAGACTATGATAGTGAGGAGGGAGAGGATATCATAGAAGACGAAAGTGAGCACAGCGACAAATACTTGATTGCTGGTGGGTCAACAGCGACCTCTGGTAAGTCACATATGACCTCTGGAGGGTCAACAGCGACCTCTGGTTGGTCACGTACAACCTCTGGTGGCGGAAAACAATACATTGGAACAACTTCTTCCATTGGATACTATGAATCCTTACTAATGTATTATATTTATACGTTTTTTTTTAATGCGGGTCATCTAAAATGCCCCTCCAACATTGACGACGACATCCTTTTAAAAAATCCGCACAAATCGTCTCTCTTTGCCAAGTATTATGATATGTTCATATGGCAGTGCGAATCGGCGGATTGGAACATTGATGAGTTAGAAGATGCTAACCACTTTGAAAAAATATTTGATACCTATACCGATCACGAGATTGAAATGTTTGGCGCGAAATTGTCAAAACATATTCATTTTTTTAATAGTGCGATCGACTCCGATTTCCTTAAATTACCACCCGTGTCACCTAGGTTTACAATTGATCTAGATACTCAGCTCACACCATTAGGTAAGCCGGTCGTTGCTGTAGAAACTCCAGGGGTTGTTGATATTGTTGATGTTGATGTTGGTCGTCTAGCACGAGGAGACCTAATGAACAAAAAAAACAATCAAAATAAAAAAAACAAAAAAAACAAGACTAAAACGTTTAAGACTATCAAGACTATCAAGACTACAAGGAGGAAAAGAACGAAACTAAGGAAAAAGACTACTAGAAAGATAAAAAATAAATAATGCGAATGCGAATGCGAATGCGAATGCGAATGCTGATTGCTGATTGCTGATTGCTGATTGCTGATTGCTGATTGCTGATTGC
>Ga0181349_1001358_pt1 | contig 10486 bp, 15 predicted proteins | sample Su13VDMM110SD_FD_130106 | JGI IMG/M metagenome (GOLD analysis project Ga0181349, IMG submission 130106) | Freshwater viral communities from Lake Michigan, USA - Su13.VD.MM110.S.D | ecosystem: Environmental > Aquatic > Freshwater > Lake | place: USA: Michigan | collected 2013-07-16 | reverse complement strand
TTAATATATTGTCAATTTCTCAATGGACTTTGAGAAAAGGGTTTGATACATTCATCAAAGCATATTCTGCTGAATTCTTTAATAATACTGATGTTTGTTTGACGATTAAAACATATCGGAATGAAGTTTTTAATCCAAATAAACAACAAGAAAAAGATATCATATTGAACGAAGCAAAATCATACAAGAACAGTATTTCAAGCTATGGTAAACCATGCTCAGCCAAAATCAAAATCATTACCGATGTTATAGACAAACAAAGTATAAACAGATTATATGATGAGGCAGACGTATTTTGTTTAGCAACTAGAGGAGAAGGTTTTGGTCTAACCATATCTGAGGCTGCATCAAAAGCCCTACCATGTATCGTACCAAATATTGGTGGGCATGTAGATTATCTAGATAAAGACAATAATTTTTTATATAATTCAAAATTAACAACAGTCATGGATTGTTTTTCAAATCACTATTCAAGCTTAAACATGAAATATATTCAAAGTGATTTTGATGATTTACGTTTAAAACTACGAACAGCATATGAAATGTGGAAAAGTGATAGAAACAAGTTGATAAGAATGGGTAAGCAATCAAAGATTTATGTTGACAATTATCTTGATGATGTTATCATTACAAATAAATTCATAGAAATTATGGAAAGGATTAATAATGAATAAGACAGCATTAGTAACTGGTGTAACTGGTCAAGATGGTTCTTACTTGTCTGATTTGCTTTTATCCAAGGGATATAAAGTAGTTGGTTTGGTTCGCAGAACAGTTACATCAAACGAAGAAAAGTATCGAAATATATCTCATTTATTAAATGATGAAAATTTTATTCTTGAATCTGGTGATGTAACCGACTCTTCTTCTATCTGGAGGCTTCTGGACAAGCACAAACCAAACGAAGTCTATAATCTAGCAGCACAATCACACGTTGGCGAGTCATATCTCTCACCTATCAGCACTTCTGAAATTGATGCTCTTGGTCCTCTTCACATTCTAGAAGCAATTAGAAACATAGATAAATCAATTCGATTTTATCAAGCATCAACATCTGAGATGTTTGGCGACCTTCCCGGCCCCCAGAGCGAATCAACTCCATTCTCTCCAATATCTCCATACGCTTGTGCTAAAGTCTTTGCTCACAACATGACAGCTACCTATCGTAAATCTTATGATATGTATAGCTGCTCTGGTATTCTATTCAATCACGAATCTCCTCGTCGTGGAGAAAACTTTGTAACGCGCAAGATTACAAAAGCCGCTGCTCGTATCAAGCTTGGTAAACAAGACGTTCTAGAACTAGGCAATATTGATACTCATCGTGATTGGGGCTTTGCAGGAGACTATGTAGAGGCAATGTGGCTAATGCTTCAACAAGATAAGCCACACGACTATGTTATCTCTACAGGAGAAACACATACTGTTAGAGAGTTTGTAAATCTAGTATTTGATATGGCTGGGTTGAATGTAAATACACAGATGAGAATCAATCCAGCATTCTTTAGACCACACGATGTACCACATCTTCTTGGTGATTCTACGAAAGCCAGAAACGAACTTGGATGGGTTCCTAAGACTAATTTAGCCGAGCTAGCTAGAATGATGTATGAACATGATTTAAATATGGAAAATAAATGAAAGTATTATTAATAGGTACTAGCCGCCAAGCAACTCTTAATGTTGGCTCAAATGGTTTAGGAAGACATACATATGATTTTTTAAATAAATTTCAAAGTAAATCAGAGGTTAGTTTAACAACTCTGCTGCATAAAGACTCAAAATTAGAATGGGATAATATACGACAATTATATTATTCAAATGAACAAGATGATTTAGTTACTATAAAACATCATATTTTAGATGAAAAATATGATGTTGTTATGGACTTTACACATTTTCATCTTTTAAGTGCAATTTATAATCTTCCAATAATAAATTTTATTCATGATGAAGAATGTAAATATAGTCCACCAAATTGTATGTTGGGTAATGAATGGCAAAAACAAAAATATACAACTGGTAGAATTTTTAGAACTGGTATAGATATTACAAAATATGAGCTTTATGAAAATAAAGAAAATTATTATAGTTTTTGTGGTAAATTAGAGAATAGAAAGGGTTATGATATTGCTAATAATATTTCCAAAGCTGCTGGTATCAATACTATATTTGCTGGCCCCGATGTAGAAGGTCGTGCTCATACTCTAGATAATTGGATTGGAGAAATAGCTGACCATAAAAAGTTTTGTGATTTTGTTGGCAAATCAAAAGCATTATTTTATCCTAGTAGAGCTGATGCTGGTGGAATGGGAATTTGGGAAGCTATGGCTATGGGAACCCCAACAATAACCACCAGACAATCTGGTGCCCAATGTAATGTTATTAATGGTGTAACTGGATTTATTGTTGAAAACCAGAGCGAAGCTATTGAAGCCATTAAACTTATTGATAGTAATTTCCTAAAACCATCAAAAATTAGAGAAACTTGTCAAGATAGATGGGATTTTAATAAAAATTTTGAATTAATATTCAAACAAACAGAAAACTTTTGTAATGGAGAACGTTGGTAAAATGATTAAAAATAGAGCAATGTTCATAAAAAATATAATAGAACATAAAAAATTTAATAAATACCTAGAAATTGGATTAAGTCATAATCCACTTGCGCCATATCGGTTATTAAACAATATTGAAACAAAACATTCTGTCGATACGGACTCTTCAACAGGAGCCGACTTTGTTGCTGACTCAGATACATTTTTTCGAGCGTTAGAAAGTGAATTTTTTGCTTCTTTAGAAAAAGATTATAAATGGGATGTAATATTCATAGATGGCAATCACAACGCAGAACAAGTATTTAAGGATTTAAATAATTCTATTAATCATTTATCTGAAGATGGAGTTATCTTTGTACATGATATACTACCATCTGAATATAGTCGTACATTAGAAGTTGAATTACCACACGTTCCTTTATCTTTGTGTGATGCTTGGAAAGTTATACACTATTGTTTGAAAAATCGACCAGATATACATATTTGTTCGCTAGAAGAAGGCGACCCTAACCCTTGTGGATTAGCTGTGATAACAATGACTAAGAATAATAGAAAACTATTAAATCTAAATGAAAATTTATTTTATCAATTTTCGCAGATATTACAAAATAAAAGTAGGTTAATGAATGTTATATCAGAAGATGATATTTTGAATTGGATTGATAATCCATACTATCATTATCTGCGGTGATTTATGAATAAATATGAAGAATTCTATAATAATGGTTTTCAAGTAATAGAAAACTTATTAACAAATGATGAAATTTGTTTATTGAAAATAAAATTGAACGAAGTATATGAAATTCAAAAAAATGAATTTGGATTTGATAACCTATCTTTAATAAACGAACAAGAGATGGTTCGTGTACCGTTTCTATATGATGAATATTTTATGAACTTATTTTTAAAACCAGAAATAAGAGAAATTGTTGACAGTACTTTAGGTAAACATGCTATTTTGCATCTACAAAATAGCATCATAATACCACCAAACCAAAAACATCATCAATCTTTTTATCATAGAGATATTATTCATCAAGATTTTGTTTCTTCCAAGCCACTAGGAATAAATTTATATTTTTGCTTGGATGAATATAGCAAAGAAAATGGAGGAACTTGTTTTATTCCAAAGTCTCATAAATTAGATAAATTTCCTACCATAGATGATTTTGAAGAAATCAGTCCAACAGTAAAGGCTGGTTCTGTTATATTATTTGATTCTATGATATATCATAAAGCTGGTACAAACAGCACAAATGAATATAGGCATGGAATTAATCATATGTTTACCTTGCCATTTATCAAACAACAGATTAACTTTCCTCATGTGTTAAAAGATAAATACGTAGATGAGTTTCCAACCAATAGATTATTAGGATATCATAGTCGTGAATTTTATGACGTATTAGATTTTAGAAACTATAGATTAAAAAGAGTCTTGAAATGAACAAAGTTATAATAACTCAATCAAATTATATCCCTTGGAAGGGATATTTTACAACCATGAGAAAAGCAACACACTTTGTTGCTTATGATGATATGCAGTATACTAAGAGAGATTGGAGAAATAGAAATAAGATTATTACTCCTAATGGTCCAAGCTGGTTATCTATTCCTGTTAGAGTTAGTGGGAAATTCTATCAAAAAATAAATGAAACAGAAGTTAGCGATACTAATTGGCAGCAAGAACATTGGAATTTAATTGAAGTTAATTATAAAAAAGCTCCATATTTTAAAGAATATAGTCAATATTTTAAAGAACTTTATTTGAATTCACAACATACTAATTTAAGCGAAATTAATATGAAATTCTTAAAAGTATGTACCGAATTGTTGAATATTGATATTAAGTTTCTTGATTCTAGAGAGTTTGAGTTGCGCGGAGACAGAACAGAGAAACTAGTTAACATCTGCAAAGACCTAGATGCAGACGAATATTTCACAGGTCCAGCAGCTAAGGCGTATATGGATGAATCGTTATTTGAACAACAAGGTGTAAAGGTTACTTATTATGATTTATGTGGCTTTTCAGAATATAAACAACAATGGCAAGGATTTGAACATGGTGTAAGCATATTAGATATGTTTTTTAATTTAGGTCCAAGTACTATAAGCTATTTCAATCAATTGGAGCAAAACAATGACTAAGAAAAAATTAATATTATTTGGTGAAGGATTATATACAGAAATAGCTAATCAATACTTTACCGATGATTCAAACTATGAAGTTGTAGCCTTTACAAAAAATGATGAATATATTAAATCAAATACATATCTTGGTTTACCTATGGTTAAGTTTTCAAACATTGAAAACTACTATCCACCATCTGAATATGATATGTTTATTGCCATTAGCTACACTAGCATGAATCATCTTAGAGAAAGAGTATATAACGATGCTAAAACAAAGGGGTATAACTTACCTTCTTATATAAGCTCTAAATGTAGTTTTATGACCAAGTATGAAATTGGTGACAATTGCTTTATATTTGAAGATAATACCATACAACCATTTGTTAAAATTGGTAATAATGTTATTTTATGGAGCGGAAACCATATAGGACATCACAGTATTATTTCCGACCACAATTTTATAAGCTCACATGTAGTAGTATCTGGGCAATGTTTGGTTAAACCAAACTGTTTTATTGGCGTTAATTCGTCAATAGCCCACGGTGTAACTATTGAAAACGAAACCTTAGTTGGTGCTGGCTCATGTATTACTAAAAACACCGAACCAAAATCTGTTTATGTACCAGCAAAAAGTGTTAAATTAGAAAAAACTAGCGATATGTTTAAATTATAAGGGTGTTAAATAATGAATTGGAAAAAACTAGGTCAAATATATACTGTAAACAATAAAAACCCTCTGTTAATAACACACGCTTCTAATCCATTAGCAATTCATATAAATGATGATGTATATAGAATATATTATACTGGTAGAAATAATCAAAATCAATCCTCTGTATCATACGTTGACATTGATGTTGTATTGAATAAAACTATCTATGACCATAAACAAACCATCGTTGAATACGGTGATAAAAACTCTTTTTACTCACATGGAATTAGCGTAGGAAACATGTGGGAACAAGATGGAAACAAATATATAGGATTTATGGGCTGGCAAATACCAGAGGGTGGTCATTGGAGAGGTGACATAGGAAAATTTGATTTAGATACAAAACAAATAACTATGATGTTAGGAATTTCAGAAGAAGACAAAATTAGTTTATCATATCCATTTGTCTTGGAAGAAGATGGTGTATATAAGATGTGGTATGGCTCAACAATTAATTGGTCATCTTCAAACGGCGAAATGATTCACATTATAAAATATGCCACATCTAACGATGGAAGAAATTGGAATCATAAAGGATTATCAATTCCTTATGAAATAGGTAAAGCTCAAGCATTTTCAAGACCATGTGTGGTTAAACTAAATAATAAATATCACATGTGGTTTAGCTATAGAAGTGGGGATGGAACTCCCTACAGAATCGGATATGCATATAGTATTGATGGAGAGAAATGGGAAATACAAGACTCTGACATTACTACAAGTGATATTGGATGGGATTCCGAAATGATTTGTTATCCATATGTCTTTGAGCATAAACAAAATTTATTTATGCTTTATAATGGAAATAGTTATGGAAAATGCGGTTTCGGTCTTGCTATCTGTAAAGAATAATGTTAGAAGAATACAAAGAAAACGGAGACTCTATATAATGCTTCATAATCCATATAAAATTGTAAAAATGTTTGAAGAAGAGGTCGCAAATTATTGCGGCTCTAAGTATGCTGTATCAACAGACAACTGTACCGATGCTTTGTTACTTTGTTGTACTTATCTAAAAGTGAAAGAAGGACCACCAGTAACAATTCCAGCAAGAACATATCTATCAGTACCACAATCTGTTATACACGCTGGGGGTACTATACAGTTTGAAGATATTCGTTGGAGAGGAATCTATCAATTAAAACCTTATCCAATCTATGATGCTGCAAAACGCTTCACCTCTGGTATGTACGTACCAGATTCTTATACTTGTTTGTCATTTCATATTAAAAAGCACCTTAAAATTGGAAAAGGTGGAATGATTTTGACAGATGATTATGATGCTGTGCAATGGTTTAGAAAAGCACGTTATGAAGGTCGTGGAGAGGTAATGTACCATGAAGATGATATTGATATCAATGGTTGGAACGCATATATGTCACCAGAGCAAGCCGCCCGTGGTCTTATGCTGATACAAAATTATCCACAACATAACGAAGATATTCCAGAAGAACCACAATATAGAGATTTAAGAGAATTTCCACTCTTTAAAGATTGCAAGACAATAGGTGGTTAATAAGATGAAATTAGTAGTAATAACTGGCTGTCTAGGTCTTATTGGAAATTATGTTACAAGAAAATGTTTAGAGCAAGGATGGAAGGTATTCGGAATTGATAACTTTACATATGCTGCAAACGAATGGGCATTAAAAGAGTTTAATCAAAATCCAAATTTTACATTCCTTAAACAAGATATCTGTGATTTAAAAAACATACCAGATTGTGATTATGTTATAAATATCGCAGCAGAAACGCATGTTGAAAACAGTATCCGTGATAGCGATACTTTCATAAAGACTAATATTATTGGTGTTCAAAATTTATTGAATCTAATAAAAGAAAAACATCATAACGTATTTAAAAAACCAATCTTTTTTCATTTTAGTACAGACGAAGTTTATGGAGACATAAAAGAAGGTAATCATACAGAAACAGACATACTAAAACCTAGCAACCCGTACTCAGCCTCCAAAGCTGCTGCTGATATGTTAGTTCTAGCTTGGTCACGTACTTACAGCTTAGATTATATAATTTTACGTCCAACAAACAACTATGGAATTGGACAATATTGTGAAAAGTTTATACCATTGTCGATAAAGTTATTAGAACTAAACAGGAAAATAAACCTACACGATGAAGGAAATCCAGTAAGAAACTGGCTTCATGCAGAGGATACAGCAGAGGCTGTTATGACGATTATAAAGTCTGGCGTTACTAATAACATTTTTAATATTTCTGGTAATTTAGAGCAGAAAAACATTATTACTGCTACAAATATTCTAGAAATGTTTACAAACAAGAATAATAATAATATTAATGATTATTTTAATTTAGAGTTCAAAAGACAAGGCCAAGATGTTAGATATGCTTTAGATGATTCAAAACTGAGAAACTTAGGTTGGACAAATAAAAAACTATTTTTACAAGAATTACCAAGCATAGTGCAATATTATAAACAAAATTTTAAATGGTGAGAAAATGCAAGAAAATATAAACAAAATAAAACCATACACTATGACTTCGTTGGAGAGATGCCAAAACGTTGTCAGAGTTGTAGAGTCTATTAATCGAGAGAAAGTTACAGGTGCTCTTTTAGAGTGTGGTGTATGGAAGTGTGGTTTACTTGGGCTAATGTCTTTGACCGATGATAACTATGGTGGTAAGAGACAAATTATAGGATTTGATTCTTTTCAATATGAACCAGATTCATATATTGCAGACCATAACATCAGTTTGGAACAAGCAAGAGAAAATTTAAAATCAATGGGTGCAGAACGATGCACTCTGTATAAAGGTTATTTTACCGATACATTCCCTACAGTAAGAAAAAAGATAACAAAAATAGCTGTTTTACGTATTGATGCTGGATTATATGATGTAACAACTCAATGCTTGACAGAGTTTTATGATAAGGTTAGTATTGGTGGCTATATTGTGATAGATGATTACGGTCATTATGAAGAATGTAGAAGAGCTGTTGACGATTTTCGTGCTTCACGCAATATTCAAGAACAGTTAACCCATACTGATTATACAGAAGTATGGTGGAAAAAACAAAATAAATAGGAGTTTAAAATGACACTTTCAAATCAAGCATTAGGTGCGGTAATGATGGCACTACAGAAATCTCTCATGGAACAGTCCGACATTGTTCCAGTTCTCAAGGGATTTCAATTGGTGGACTCAGATGAGGGTCTTATGGTTACTAACCCACCAGTTGTTCATTTTGATATAGCAGAACAAGAATAATGCCAAGATATTCTTACGTTTGTACAAACTGTGAGAATAAAATAGAAGCCTTTCATTCATCGGATGAAAGGCTTTCTTTTTGTGATAAATGTTCTCAAGACACCTTGAAAAAAGTATTGTTTCCTGTTAATACTATAAAGCAAATCAACAATGGTAATTCTAAAGTAGGCTCTGTTGTAAAAGAAAAGATTGAAGAAATCAGAGAAGACCTAAAGAGCTATCGAAAAGAGATAAAAAAGGAATTAAAATAATGTCTTATTTATGGTTTAGTTTATTTATAGTGTCTACCGTGTTAAACGGAGTGCTTATATGGTATGTAAGGAAGCTAATTAAACAATTTAGAGATGCTATAGAAAACACTATAGCTTTTAATGAATTTATTGAGGAATATGAATCGCACTTAACAGCAGTTCTAGAAATGGATACATATGCGGGCGAACCAACTGTAGAGAACTTATTAAGACACACTAAAGATGTAGCCTCTAAGTTAAAAGAGATAGGCAATCCTTTTTCTATTGAACAAGAGGAAAAACAATGAAACAAAACAGTAACTATTTCACCAAAGACCATGAAAATGCAATATTAAAATATTGCTCCACAACAGATAATAGAATACGAACAGAACTGTACATAAAATATATAGAACCAGCATTTTCTGAGATGGTAGATAAGATAGTGTTTACATATAAGTTTACAAACCTGCCGGATATTGATTTTCTTAGACAAGATTGTAAAATATGGTTAACTACCATATTAGATAAATATGACCCCAACGCTGGCTCCAAAGCCTTCTCTTATTTTTCAGTTATTACTAAAAATTGGTTTATTCACAAAGTAAAGAAGAATGCAGAAGCTGCTCGCAGAGAAACATTGTACGAAGATATAATGAATATAAGCGAGCATGAAAACTTAATTATTCATCATGAATACGAAATATGGAGAGAACAGTCAGAATTTTGGAAATCATTTTGGACAGAATTAGATAGTTGGGAAAACCTAGACCTTAAGCCAAATGAAGAAAAGATTGTAAAAGCAATCTCAATTCTTATGAAAGATGCTGATAATATTGAGATATTTAACAAAAAAGCGGTATATCTTTATATAAGAGAGATAACTGGTTTAAACACTAAGCAAATAGTTACCAACTTAAACAAGGTAAAGGAAAAATACCGTGATTTTAAACAAGATTGGGATGCGGGAAAAATCTAATCCTTTCCTATTTATTACATGAGCAAAGTCGATAACTATATAAAACAAGCAATAACTAATATAGAAAAAGACCGTGAACTAACAACTACGTTACTTCACGATGTAATGGTCTATATTGGTAAAGATGAACATAGGCACTCGGAAGCTGGTCATGTGGCAGCAAAGTACGTAGAGTCCCTACAGCGTTCAAATGAACAGCTAGTTAAGCTAGCTGCTATTGCTTTAAAGAGAGAAACAAAAGAATACGGTTCTCTTACAGATGAAGATAAAGAAGATATATACGAACAAATAAGAAAGGATTCGTAAAATGGCTAACAAACCAGTTACTAATTCCTCCAGACGTAATATTTCTTCTAACAACTATAATCCAACAGGGCGTAGTGAAGATATCAATCCAGCTAGATTAGCTGAAGAACTTTCTTATCACGAAAACAAACCAAATTTTATTAGGCAACAAGTAGTAAAAACACAGTTAAACGTAAAACCACCCGCTACTTCTATATCATCTTACTTGGCAGATATTGTCGGTCTTGGTAACGATGGTGAAAATGGTGCATTATTATATCATTATTCTGAAGAGACAAATGGTTTTGAACCACCACCAGAAGATTATGCAAATTCTCCA
>Ga0181349_1001357_pt1 | contig 10487 bp, 8 predicted proteins | sample Su13VDMM110SD_FD_130106 | JGI IMG/M metagenome (GOLD analysis project Ga0181349, IMG submission 130106) | Freshwater viral communities from Lake Michigan, USA - Su13.VD.MM110.S.D | ecosystem: Environmental > Aquatic > Freshwater > Lake | place: USA: Michigan | collected 2013-07-16 | reverse complement strand
AGAAATCAGCCGCACGCGCAGCGTCATTACCAAGGACGTGGCCGAGTTTTCGGGCAATAAGACCGTCACGAACAGTCAGTATGATCGCCTTCTGCAGTCGGTCATCCTTGCGCTCTACACGGAAATCCAGCCCCGCCGCAACCAAGACTATCTCGACATGTACATCGTCAAGAAGTGGAGCGACAAGATGCCCACGGACAAGAACTATTTCGACGTGAGCACGGGCAAGTTCGTGTTCAACAAGTACAAAACGAGCAAAAAATACGGCGCGCAGACGGCAGAGGTCCCCGCTCCCCTCTTGGCCGAGCTGGAGTTGTTCCTAAAGTTTCACCCGCTGTGGAAGGGCGTGGCGAAGCGCAAGGCGGATCCCGTCAAGCTACTGGTGCAGCACGATGGCACCCCGCTGACGGCCGTCAATGCGATCACGCGCATCCTCAACCGGATCTTCGGCAAGAAGATCGGGTCCAGCATGTTGCGCCACATTTACATTTCGGATAAGTACAAGGAGGCCGATGTGATCGAACAAGAGCGCAAGAAGGACGCAGAGGCGATGGGTCACTCGGTGGGCATGCAGAAGTCTGTTTATTTTAAGAAGGACGACAACGATGATGTGATCACCCACGCCTAATCAAAGGTGATCACGATGGGTTCTGCCATAACTGTTATTTTGACGGGGACGATGGGTTTCCTCTTACGACCGGGCTTTTTACGCTCAGCCGCAAGGGGCTTTTTGGGTCCGGAGCCTCGGTAGGCATCTAGCGGGGATTCAGTGAAGGGGATTTGACGATCCATTCTAAACTAGGGATATAGTTTCCGGGGCGCTGCCCGGGAGGCCAGCGGCAAGACGGAGCAGGAACTCCATGTGTTTGAGGGTCATATCGCCAACGGCAGGGGAAACGGCAATGCGCCGGAAGAAAGGACTCCAGAACTCATTCCCCTCCTTGTCCGCGGTTTCTTCAAGCATTTTAGCGAACGTCTTGCCCTTGGTGCGGAAATAGGACTCACGCTTGCGCTGACGATCAGCTTCATGCTGTGCCTCGCTATTCTCTGCTGCCTTCCGTTCTCGTTCGGCTTCGCGACGAAGTCTGTTCTGCTCGAGAATCTTCTCACGATTTTTTTCATAGTATGCACGATACGCCGCACCTTTGGTCATTCCTTATATAGTACAGCGCGGTTTCTTTAGACAGAAGAATCGCCAAAAATTAGTCAGAACCGGGAATATTTTTATTCGCCATTCTGCTTATTCGTCGTGTGCCTCGATGCGCCTCAGTCCCAAGTAGTACGACCCTGCAGGGCGCGTGACGGGCTCCCATACGGTACCGATCAACTCCTGCGTCTTGAAAGTGTTGGACTTGCGTTCTTGTGTGATTCCGCTCCGTTCCATAAACGATTTCAGCTTGGCCGCAGTCATTGCCTTGACCTCGGGGTTCGTTTCCTTAAAGAGCATGAGGATCTCGGTCGCCGGCACCCAGAACCGCTTATCGGTAGGATCCATGCCCTTCTCGTAGTGCGCCGGGAGCCATTCCTTGATCGGATCGTTCTCATTAAGATAGGCTTTCGTGTCCTCGATTACGCGGGGAGACTGGCTAAGGGAGGATTTAATAGTCGGGTAGATCTCTAGGAGCATCTGCACAAACTCGGCGCGCCATTCATCGGACTTTTCAATCATCGGTTTTAGTTCGATATTGCGGGGACGCTGATGCGGCTGCGTCGGCGTTTCTACGAACATAAGGGGGAAGGTGATCAGCTGCAGTCGCACCGAAATCGCATCATCGAGATTGTTCAGCTTCGGTACGCCATTGCACTGGAGCCAAAGTCCGAACTGCGGCTGGAACTGAACCGGATTCTGATTCAGAAGGCGCGCTGAGATAGTGCCGCCGCCCGTGTATTCCTTGATGACGCCGATCTGTAGAACATCGTCTGCTTCGGGCTCCTGAGTCTGAACGAAACGCTTCCCTTTGGTCTTCGGCAGATCTGGATTCGCCGCTCCTTGTTTGTCGATTTTCTTGGTGATCACTGCGTGCGGGATTTCATGAAAGTAGTCGCCGAATGCACGCTTGATGAGTGCGGACAACAGACCCTTCCCGTTGCGGCCACGTCCCGTCCAGACATAGAACTCCTCAAAGCGCTTGGTACCGTGTAGCTGGACGGCAATAGTGCGTAGCACATACTCCCTCGTCGCAGCGTCATCTTCCCAGATGGAAGCTAACCATTTATTGATTTTTTCACGGATCGTGGGGTCAGACTTCGTCGGGAACTTGTAGCCAGTATGGAGGCTGACAAAGTCAGAGGGCAAGATGTCGCGAACGATCGGCGTCGGTGCGCTGAGATCAATCACCTTGTCGGAAAAGGCAAAGAGGTTGCGGGACTCATCCATCAATTTTTCGAGATCATCGTTGTTGTAGAACGAATGCAGCATGCCCGCGACACCCTCTAGGAAATGCTTGTTGCCGATCTCCTTGGACAAGTAGGCGAACTTCGCCGCGTACGCCTTCGTCTCCTCCGTGTAGGGCGGCGGCGGCACGAGGGCCCAGTTCTCTGCGATAACCCCCTTCATGGTGACCCAGATATCGTTTAGGAGACCGGGCGGCACCCTATCGCAATGCCTCCAAGTATTAGACGGCATCAACTGGTACCACTTGAGCGTCTCGTTGTAGAGGTAGGCGTCGGGCTTGAGATTGTAGAAGAACTTCGCGATCTCTGCGTGATTGTAGCACTTGACGAGTGCCTTGAAATCGTTGCGGGCCGGGATCAGCTCGGCATAGAGAACGGGGTTGCTTGCCTTGAGCCACTTCCAGATTGACGCCTGAGAAAGCGCACCTTTTGTGAAAGTCGCCCACTTGTCGGCGCATGCGCCCTTCTTGTATGCTGCAGCCGATTGCTTGGAGAAATCGTCCCACGCTTTCAAGCCAAGCCCCTCATTGAAGCATACGAAGCCGACACGCAGCCAGTCCTCGTAGCCCGTGTAGTATTTCGCAGGCAGGCCCATGATCGCGCGGACCAGTAGCGCATTCTGGGCTTCGGTCTCCTCATCGACCGATGGCTCGACACTGACGGGATCCGCTGCCTCCTTCTTCTTGGGCTTGGGTACCACAACGGCTTCCTCCTCCACGACCGGCTCGGGCAGGGCTTCGGAATCCTCGGGGATGTAGGTGATGAGCGTATCGAGTACCGTGTGTCCCTCACTCACGATCTTGTTCGGGCGGTCCTCCGTATAGAGCTCATGATACACTTTCTCAGAGTCATAAAAGCCGAAGTCCTTGGAGGATCCGAACATCCGCATCTTACGACCCTTGGGATTATAAACCCCCATATCAACGCTGAGGCGAGGCGTGATCGTCGCATCATCCGTGATCTCGATACACCCAGCAAGCAGCTCGCTAAGCGTTTTCATGTAGTCCGTCACGAAGACTACAAGCGCTGCCTTTGTGCCGTGCTTTTTGGTGAATTGAATACGGAAGGAGAGCTTGTTCTTGTAGGACTTGTCGCCGTCCTTTGTGATGGCTTCAAGCTGGTGCTGAGACGACTCCATGATGCACGCATCAGAGATACCGAATCGTAGCGCGTTCGTGATGCTTTCAACCAGATCGTCGAACTCGCGCTTGCCGATGTCGCCAGCATCACCATCTAGGTCGATATAGACACGGTTATGCACTAGATCGGCATTGTCAGGGGTGGGATTCGTGCGCTCGTAGAGGTCAGAAAACTTCGCAAGCATCTTCTCCACCTTGCTAATGGGTACGCGCATGCACTTCTTGTCACTCTTGAGCAGGCCGCGGGTGATGAGTACGTAGGGCTCCATTTCTGCTATACCCTCTCCGGAGATTTTAATTCCGGGGGATTTTACTTTCGGCTCGGACATTTTTACTTGGCAATCGGCGATCATCTGAATCTACTGGTTAATCCTACTTTAGGCTGCCGGAGCGCCCGTCAAGTTTGGTCCTTCAACCGCCAAAGCTTTTTAGAGATCAGAAAGCAAGATAGGCAAGATAGGCAAGATAGCTAATCCGCTAACTTCCCCTCGGGAGGGGGGTTTTACCGGGAAAACCAAACTTAGCTTTTTAGCTATCTTGCCTATCTTGCCTATCTTGTAATGCCCTCATTAGATTAGTCGCATGGCCCTCAGATGCTTCATGTAGGCTTCGGGAAGCTCACCCTTGGCAGCCCTCTTAGCCAACGCCCTCATGGCCTTAGCAAGTTGCTTGGGTTCATCGCGAATACGCTTAGCCTCTTCACGCTCAGCCTTTGCATCAGCACGCGCCGCCGCTGCATCCCTCTGCTTGTTATATGCTAAGCCTCTGGAAGTGGGTTTCCCCATCACTTCCATCACAGCATCATATTCATCAGATCCTTTCTTGGGCGCAGCTCCACCGGGAATCCCGTACATCTTTCGGTACTTCGCGACGGCCTCAAGAAAGTTCATTTATACTCTTATATTAGTTTTTTTTTTGTCAAATATCGAAAGTACTCACCGCCGAAAGTTGATTCCCCCGGGAGGCAAGAAGTTTCCCCGGATTTATTTTCTCTGCCCCGGATATAGAAATGCCTTCCATGTCTCCATCTCCAACCCGCAGAGACGACAAGGCATTGGGCGAGGACTCCGAACAGCGCAACTTTCTCACGCTGCAGAAGTATCTCAGCACTACTCTCAACCACAACGGGACCTACGCGATCTTCGATTTCAGCAACCCGACGAATACAGTACATGTAGAGCTGAAAACCCGACGTGTTTGTCATAATCGGTACCCTACAGCAATCATAGGCAAGAACAAGGTGGATTTCTGTAACGATCCAGCGAAGAGCTACTATTTTGTCTATAGCTACCTAGACGGTCTCTTTTCGATCAAGTACAACAAGACGCTTTTTGACAGCTTTGAATCAGCTGTGTATAAGCGCGGCGACCGCCCGGACTCGCCCGCTGTCGAGAACATGGTGATCTACATTCCCTATGAACATCTCACGAAGATTGGATAAAAAAAATTGAGAGTAAGCGGTAGCGAACACGGCGATCTCACGAAAACCTTACAAAAATGCTCCAAAAAGTTTCGTGTTTCAAAGGCAAAAAAAAGACCAAACTTGACACGTCCTCTGCCCCCCCTCTCCATGAAGTAAATGGACACTCTCAACGGATTTGCACACCTCGACACGAAGAAGAATGCTGTGCTGCTTAAGCATTTAATGAAGAAGCAACAGAGCAAGCCGAAGCCATTCACCACCTGCGCTTACTGTACGAAACCCGAGTGCGGGCGCTATCACGATGTCATTCTCTGCGAAACGCATAAGGAGTTCTGCGGCTTCTGCAGCTGCGGCATCCTCCGGACCCTTTGCGACAACTGCACCGAGTAAAACCTTCAAACTGATCACTTTTGGCAGTGACCTCGCAAAGATTCTCTAGGCAGTCAGTAGATGATTACAACATACACAGACACGGAACTAGCGCAGGATTTTATAAGCTTAACACGGGCTACACCTCGGCTTCCTGTAGGGGCAAGACAGCGACAAGGGATGAAAGTACTCGAGCACTACCAGCCACATTTCTGGGAGACTGAAGGCTCAAACGGCAGGAGCATTGCTAAGCTGTGGGACGACGAAGCCCTCAAGAAAAAGGTCATCGACAACGACAGAACGTTCAAACGTGTCGGCAAACTGTACGTGTCTGAAATACGTCGCAATTTGGCGTTTTTTGGGAACGCCCCCCTACCTACCATGTACCGCCCCCTTCTTACGAAGGCGATTGTTCAAAAATACAACGCAAAGACCGTCTTGGATCCATGCGTAGGCTGGGGCGGGCGCTTACTCGGCTGCCTAGCATCTGGCGTTTCTTTTGCAGGGATCGAGCCATACACCAAAACCTACAGCGGACTAAAGAAAATAGCCGACGTGTTCGGCAAGGAAACGCACGTGGTGCTGTACAATGAAGGGGCAGAGACTGTTCTACCGCGGCTCTCTGAAACGTTCGATATGGTACTCACGAGCCCGCCGTACTTTGATTTAGAAGTGTATGGTGACGAGGAGACGCAGAGTATAAAACGATTCCCGACGTGGGATGCGTGGCTCGATGGGTTTCTAGATCCCGTAATACGTGAGTGTCTCCGGTGTCTGAAAACGGATGGCGTTTCTGCTTGGTCGGTCAAAAACATGGGCACTAGAAAACTAGAGGCCGAAGTTAAGGCGATTCACAAAAAATACGGGTTCTGCTGTGTAGCGACTGAAGGTATGAAGGCGCCCGCAAGGAACCGTGGAGGTGATGCCAGAACATCTGAAGAGACATTCATCTTCAGGCGGATCGCCTAAAAAGTTATGGGGGTAGCGGACCAAACTTGACGGGCCGATCCACCACCCTCCCCAGACCGCATAATGCTATCCATGAAGAGCCAGATGAACTTCGACATGAACAAGAGCCACTTCTTCTACAAGGTGGATGCGTGCGCCGAGTTCATTGATGGTGTATTGGATGAAATGACTAATCGTTTCATCTATTACACTGATGCAGGGAAGAAGGTACAGAAGACGATCGTGAAAATGAATGGGAATGTGTATGTCCCGTACAAAGGACACATGCGAATGGTGAGGGAGCTCGATGAAATGGTATAAATACCGAGGAATGTCTCTATTTTGGCGCACTAAGGAGCTTTTTTATTGCTCGGTTAAAGAACTCATCATCCTTCTCAATGCCTATGGCTCTGATACCGAGGGTTTTGGCAGCAAAGATACAATTGAAAGATCCAGCGGTTGGATCCAAGATTATTCCATTTTCCGGGACATAGCGTTTGAGAAGCCACTCATAGAGTTCAATGGGCTTTGCCGTTGGATGGCCATTCTTTTCTTTCTTGTTGGCGACGGTTACAACAGACGTTGGGCAACGTCGCCCTGCTTCTACTGTCAGACTTGTGTTTGGCATATCACCGATCGGCACAAAGTTAGAACAGGAGCGACCACCTCCTCCTGCAGGGAAATCCCCCGTGATATCTATGCGCTTGTAGTACGCCCCCTTCTTGCTGAAGACATAAATCATTTCATGTGCAGTCATGGGGGCTTTGTTTGCCCTTAGGAATCCTACCGCATTCGTTTTCGCCCATACAATATCATAGCGAAACCATGATTCGTTCGATTTGATGAGATCAAAACCAAATTTAGAGTTGCAGAACATTAAGACCGGGGTATGATCATCTTTGGCCAATCGTTTGACTTGTACCCAGAACTCTGTCAGGTCTATCTTGTTGTCCCATTTACAGCCTCCCGTCAAGCAGCCATAAGGCAAATCACAAATGAAGCAAGAGATTGATTTGTCTTGTAGCCCTTTCATGATCTGTAAGCAATCGCCTTTAAGGATTGAGACCATTTTCTACATTAGATTAACAAATATTCTGTGGGAGCGTCTCTATTTTGGCGTAAAAATGAGGATTAATGGCTTTAATACGGCTATTTTACCTCTATTTACTTTATTTCTGCCATATTACACGTATAAAATCCGGATTTTATACGGTGAAAATCGCTGGAATAATGAATATTAAGGTAATATAGAGATAAATATGGGTATAATCCACATTATTACCGTGATTTGTTCTAATATGGGCTGTTTTTAATCCATATATTTTTCTAAATGGTATATAGAATGCCGTATCGTCTCCGCAAGGCTCCGAAGCGTGATCTATATTGGGTAGTCGGTGAGGATGGATCCAAGAGGAGCCATGATCCCCTGCCTCTCGAGACGGCCAAGGCTCAGATGGCCGCGCTATATGCCGCTATGCCCAGTACGGAGGGCGGCTCTGCTCAGTCCGGCTTTGTTCGCCGCATGCTAGGGGAGGTGAAACGGAAGAATATACTGCAGAAGAAATCGAACCTATACGCGCCTATCACATCTCTGCGCAAGTATTCCACCATGAATAGTCCTGCCGTATTCAACCCTAGCAAACTGACGGCATCCACGACTTCAAAGTGGATCAGTGATCATTTCGGGGCTCCGAAGGATACGATCCAAGAGTACATCGACAATGAACTTGAGGGTGACTATGAAAAATGGAAGCGGGGCAAGCTTACATTCAAGGGTGACACAGTTAGCCACAACGGCAAGCTTTACAAAGCCAAGGAGGACACGCTATACGCAGAACCCCCGAACGCAAAAATCTGGCAGTCTGTAGCACAGAAAGGAAAGGGCCGTATGAAGGGAGGCCTCGAGAACGATGTGACCCGTGCCTACGCGGCCATGAAGCCCATGACCGAAGACAAATGGATCGCCAGCGTCAAGAAGTTCAATCCCGCTGCAGCCACCCCCGCAAACTACGTGAAGGACTATCTGACACCTTGGACAAGACGGCGCGATGCGGCCATCCTAGACCAGCAGCCGGGTGTAGGAAGGGCCGCGGTCCTCCCCGGCTACACGGAAGTCAGGAGTCAAGCAGAAGCCAATGCACTGGGGCCGGGCGCCAAGTATGCCATCCGTAATGCCGACGGCTCTGTATCGTCTGGCACAAATCGCACTCTTGAAGACCTTGCACGGTTTGACCAAGAGGCCGTCGATAAGCAAGTGATGAGGGAGAACCAGAAAAAGGCAGCAGAGGAAAAGTATTGGGCGAATCAGAGCGCCGTCAGCAGATTCTTCAATCGGGACGTGGTGGGGGTGCTGACCAAGATTGCTGATTTCGGATCCGATGTCGTGGGGGCCGTTGTACCGGGCGTAGGCAAGCTGATCCAGAAGGGCTACCAAGGCCTCGCGCCACCCGGCAGCAAATACTACAGCTCGGCACCGCTGGGTCAGAAGATCCTCAATACGCTGGGCAGCATCGCGCCCAGCCCTTCCCAAGTCGGCAGCTTCTTGGGCAGCGGTCACATGCACGGATTGAAGGGGGAGGGTTTCTTCGGGGATATGTTCAGCGCGGTCACACGGCCCATCGGCCGAGTCGTGGGTAGGGTTAGAGATGCTCTGTCTGGTGTTCGTCGGGATTATCCTCCTAGTGTGCGTAAGGTTATTAAAAGCATTGGGGCTCAGCCCATCGCCCGAATGGTGGTCCGCCGTGATCCTATTCCATCTTTTCTTTCCTACGCTGTTGATCTCCTAACGATGGGTCAGTTCAGCAAGGCGCAGCAAGACGCCAACTACGACAAGATGTTCCATCTGTGCATCGAGTTTGAACTGGCCAAGGGGCCCCGGTACGTGATCGAGAAAAACGAAGTCATCAGCGTGGCCCTTGCACGGGCCCCCACCAAGGACACGCAGATCGCCACCGTTGGCATGCAGTCGGCTCTGGACAATACGCTGAACGGCTTGCTCAAGGCAGGGCAAGGCGTCATGAAGGAGCGCTGGTTCGTATATAATGCCCTATCGAACAACTGCCAAGACTTCATTCTGGGCATCCTCCAAGGCAACCAGCAGCTGACCCCGCGCCTCACCGAGTTCGTCAAGCAGCCCCTAGAATCCATCGCGTCCTCTCTGCCCGAGTACGCGGACAAGCTCTTCCAAGGCGTCACCGATGCTGCAGCCGTGGGCAACGTCGTCATCGAAGGGCGTGGTGCCTTCGTGCCACCCTCCTTTGAGGACATGGTCAAGATGGGATCCAAGCGTGTCTTCGCGCTGATGAAACGCCATGGCTACATCCTACCCGAGTTTGAAAAGACGGGCGAAGGACTCGTGGATAAGATACTGAAGACGGGGCTGTCTGCGGTTCCCGTAAAGTTCAGACGCTACTTTATCCGCTTCCAGAATGGCGAATACATCAAGGGCTACAAGTATCAAGGCAGAGGTGCTCTCAAAGGGGGTGGGCCTTACAAGACATTAGTTGAGGATCTCGCTAATAGAGTTATTGGAACCCCCGCCCTCCCCAACGCAGTTGCGACGAGAGCGTTTAATAACTTGAAAGACATGGTCCTTAATAAAATGGTGGCAGACCGTTTTAATAGACCACGAAAAGACCATTATCTCGCAGAATGGAGACGTGTAGTGGAGGAATTACAAACGGGGGTTAAGAGGTGGTCCAATGAAGCCGATGATTTCGTGTTTGCCGCAGAAGCAGATCATCTTGTTCGTCAAGCCGCATCTCATGATCCCCGTTTTCCCCCTAAGGTCCAAACAAAATTCGTGTTCCCGGCCGGTTCTAGCGACGCGATTCATGGAGCATTTGACGACGCAACTGATTGGAAAATAGCGTACCTAATAATCCCTTTTAAGGATCCGCCAACGCCAGAGAGGGATTTTTTGACGACAGATTCTGCGAATGGTTTATTGGATGCGGCTACAGTAGCAGCGGGAGTAGGAGCGACGGATGAGGCTATAAAGGCTCAGCTTCGTCACCCCCATACACGGGGACGTATTGAGGACCTAATACGCATCGAGTATAAAATGCCGGCGGCGGTGGGCAAGGGTGGGGGCCGGGCGCCCGCCAGCAAGTTCCAGAAGCAGCTGCAGAAGGCCGGGGTCAGTCCCGCCGCCTACCTCAAGAAAGCCCAAGATAAAGCTAAGAAGCTCGGGCTCTCTCATACATTGTTGGGGT
>Ga0181349_1001355_pt1 | contig 10490 bp, 17 predicted proteins | sample Su13VDMM110SD_FD_130106 | JGI IMG/M metagenome (GOLD analysis project Ga0181349, IMG submission 130106) | Freshwater viral communities from Lake Michigan, USA - Su13.VD.MM110.S.D | ecosystem: Environmental > Aquatic > Freshwater > Lake | place: USA: Michigan | collected 2013-07-16 | reverse complement strand
GAATTCAAAGAGCAGCACATTGTCTACTCCTTTGTTGATTGTTAGTTGTTTTGCATACACAGGGTCGTACCTCTTGGTAAAATATCCACCGCTGGTGTCTACTAGTAACACGCGGACAATTTGTTGATAAAGATAAACGGTGGTGGAATACATGTTCTATTATTTATCCAAAATTCACGGACCATAAATACCACCGATGGGTAATAATATATTTGAAAAACTAACAGAGAAATACCCCTTCATTACCTTGTGCGGTTATGCAAATCAAGAGTATGTAGGAGTTGTGCAAAATCGTGACGAAATTGTGACAACTATTTACGACTTTGGATCAGTGATAGATCAGGCGGACAAAATTCTGTTTTTAGAACTGGCGTCTTCTTGGTGGTGGGAAAGCAATAGAAGCATCCCTATAAACATTTTCTTGCGTAAAGAATGGGATCAATTTCGAGTTACTTTGCGCACATTTGCCAACAAGGACCTGGAAATCTTGCACGGTCCCATTTGTAGTCTCATGGACATAGCTAGAAAAAAAAGCAAGAGAAAATCAATTACTCTTGTAAGACGGCTAAACTAACAGATTCATGTGCAGTGCTACCAGAGCACTGTATCCCATAGCATGAGCTTTTTTAAATGTGTATCCGCGACTGGTATCACCATCCCATACTGAATCAAACACCGTGGGCCAGGGCTGATTCTGTAGATGTGCCTTGCCCGGGCGTATGATTGATATAAATGCAGCCATTCTGGGTATGCTGTCGGGGCGCATGGTCGCCAGCAGGTGCTCATAATTGCCCACGTGAACCAACTGTCGTGCCCATTTAGGATCTTGCCATAGTCTTGCCCACGGGGGTGTAGCTGCAAGCACGGTTTCGTAGTGCTCAGGACTAGTAATCAACTGATACACACTCATGTTCAAAAAGTCCAGCTTGAAGTAGCCCCGTGATTCCGCTGACTCGTAGTCTATAGCAGCACAGTGATTCACAGGATCTTGTGGAATGTCTGTGACATACACTCCTGAATTGTGACGTCTAGGTCGCCCATCTGTGATCTGCCGTGCAGGTGTATGCTGAATCAGTTTTAGTATGTGTTCGCGGTCAGCAAAGTCAATGTCAATGTCTGCGCTCATGTTACCATCCTGCTTGTTTCAAAATGTTCTTGGCATAGGCCTGATCCTGGGGTCTGTCCTGAAATCGCTTTTGCCAGGCATCGCTGTCAATATAGGGCCATATCATAGCAACCTGTGTGGCGTCTAGTTCGCTTAGAAACTTCTGACCCGATTCTGAATTGTAAATTACCCAGGCACTTATTCTACCTGCGGTCACAGCATAGCACAGCACATTGGCGTTGCCATACCGCATGCAATCATGTGCAGGGCTGGCATTTTTTTCTGCCCAGTCTATGCCAAACTCTATGGCTCGTGTGAGTGCATCATCCACCGCTTCTACCTTTAGATGATCCACCAGGTACTCAGTGTACACCTTGTCACTGCACCAGTGATCAATCTTGCGATTGTTCTTCAACAGCCAGGCCATGAATCTGTCTGGGTTGATCACTCTAGTGTTCACACAGTAATGCCCAAACTTCACAAACGCACGATAATAGCTGCTTTCACAAAAAGTATCGTGTGTTTTGTTTCTGGCAGATCCTGCCATGCTTTCATAAAAGCGAATGTAGGCTTGAAATCCCAGTCTTGGTCCTGGTTCGTCACGCTGTTGTTGTCGACGTTTGGGTTCACACATGTGTGCTTGTATAGATGTTTCTCTCACAAACTCTTTTTTACAATATTCGCATACATGGGTCATTCTAGTATTTTATGCTCTTGAATGTAGTTTGTCAAATACTCGTTGACCTGTTGGTGGTGACCCGGTTCGGGGTGTGTCATATCTGGTGGCACATATTGAGTGCCAGGCGGATAAGTTTTGGGCTCAACTCCCCGAGCATGCTGCCAAGCTATGGCTCGCCAGGCGAAGCCTTCAATAATTTCAGGACGTTGAAAAAGTTTCAATCTGGGATTGCTCAGGTGCTCTTGATACAGGTTGTCGGCCTGTTGGAAAACCAACACACGATGCCCTCGACTCTGAATATCTGTTATGGCACTTATTATACGATACATTAGATCTTCGGTGCGATCCAAGATACTGTATACTTCGCTTTTGAGTTTGGTTTCTACAAATTGTTCACTGTCCCTAACTGTCCATTGATGTTGCCATCTAGATTCAAACTCTTGATTTTGTGGGTTACACCAGGCGCCTTCAAACTCATCAACCGTATTACAAATGGGAAGTTCAAGTCTAGATACAAACGTCAGACCCAACACATACAAGGTTGGTACTTGAGTGACATAACTGTGTTTGAGTGTGGTTCTAAGTATGCGACTGTTGGCACTGCCACCAATGGCCAAGTTCACAGCCTGCGGAATATTATGACGGCCAATAAAATCAAGGTTACGAGCAAGGTCAATGTGACCATTACCAACAGCGTAGCTATGGGTGTAACTACAGCCGTTGACTACCAGTAGTTTGATCATTTTTTGACATTGCCCGCATCTCGATGATATGCATCTAGTTCTTTTTGTGTGACCAATTGTGCCATTACATCAATCTCATCTTCCTTGTAGGTGGGATATATTTCCATCAAGGCCTTGCGTTTGGCACTGAGTCCTGCTTCCTTTTTCTTGGGAGCAATCCAGGGATGCCGCGGTGTGCCCATGCCTGGACTTATGGCTGTGGCACACAACCATTGCAGTTTGGGATGGCGGCCCATATCAAAAAAGTGTTTGTTAAGATAGTGGTTGCAGCTTTGTACATAATATTCTTGTAGTTCACGAGAGCCTTCTACTGCTGAGCCCCAACGCAACATCAGAAACGTGGAGAATCTCTTGCGCTCATCTGAATCAAGTTCATCATAGAAGTCTCTGTTCTTGACATCTAGTTGGCGCATCTCGTTCGAAATGTGTAGTCGATCACTCATGTTGTTTTACTCAATCGATAAATCATTATAACACGGTCCAGGGCATCTTGTAAAGTGGGATTGGTTTTGGCCATTCGGTGAATCTCGCCCCACATTTTGGAATCCATTAATGAGTCATGCAAGGGTTTGCCATCAGTGGTACGATAATCGTAGCCCATTACTTCACGTGTGCTGGGATCTGCGCCAAACTCTCTTCTGAACACTGTGTCGCCGTTGCGTTCGTAGATGTAGGTTGCGTCTGGTTTAAGCTGACCCATATCACCAAGCCTTGTTGTAGTCCACAATTTCACAGTTGCGGCTGATGTCTTTCACAAAGTACACACAGTCAGGTTCTGCATCATCGTTCAAGGGCACGGCCAGCATTTGCCCATTTTTGAGTTTGGGTGCAAACCACGTTACTTCATGATACACATCCAATATCTCAATATCCGGAAAGCTGGGACGGAAACTGGTTAGCGGATTGAATTGAAATACCTTAAAACCACGATCATTAATACTGGTCAAGGGCAGCATTTCTAGGTCGCCCACATCAGGTTCACCTATTAGGATTTGCCAGTCCATGGGCATCTTGATTGTGGTGTTGCCAATACGCAAGACCAAGGCAGGACTGTTGAAACTTTCCAGAAATATCAACGGGATAAAGTGATAGTCTGGGTCTTGTGGATTGCTGTTGTCCAGAATAGCAAAACGCATGTCATCTACTTCTTCAGGCAAATGATTCAAATCATAAAATGTATTGTCTAATGTTAAAATTCGCATGTGTTAATAATACAGTGTTTGTGCTGCAAAGTCAACCATTATTTGATCTTCATCCACTCTAGTTTCTCTGCAGAAAATGGATAGTTGGCTTCCTTATAAAAGGCCTTGCGCTTGGTCAAATGACGTTTGGCAAACTTGCATGTGCTGGTTATGTCCCAGATTTCCACGTGATCTTTGTCTTCAGCTTTTCTAATGCCACGTCCAATACTTTGTATCACCCGCACAAAACTCTTGCCCGGCTCTACCAGTACAAGATTAAAGATGCGTGGTATGTTGATGCCCACAGCGGCCACACCATAAGTGGCCACAATGATCTTGTCAGTGGCATCTGCCACCTGGTTGTATTCTTCCTGGCGGGCCGTTGATTTGGTAGCACCAGACACAAACACTGCTTTGTCTCCCAGGCGTTGTACCAGTTGTCGGCCACATTCAGTCCTGTCTACCAGCACCAGAGTGTTGCCTGTTTCGTTTACTCTACGGATCAGTTCAGCCATGGTATCTAGTCTGCCAGACTCTTCTAACAGGTACTTGAGCTCGCTTTGATAGTCCTTGTACTCCACATAATCCACCAGTTGCACAATGTTCACATGGCACTGTGCCAGTACACCTGCGTCTTGTAATGTGCTGGCACTGAGTCGACTGACCACTGGACCCAGACTGACCAACAAGGCCTGGCTTTCAAACAGTTCTTTTGGCACTGTCCCAGTCAGTCCCCATCTTAATGGAATCTGACTCATGGCACCTGTTAGCAGAGTCTTGAGTGCATCGGCCTTGGCCATGTGAACCTCGTCTACAATCACACACACCACATCTTGTATAAACTCATGAATGGTTATTTCTGCTTCACCAGTTTTGGTCAGTTTCATCATGTTGTTGAGACTCTGCCAAGTGCATATGGTATGCTGACAATTGTATTCTTTTCTGTCGCCAAAATACACGCCCACATCCAGGCCCATGTTGACATAGTCTTGCTCGGTTTGTGTTACCAGACTTTTGTTGGGCACAATCACAATGCTGCGACCATAGGCACTGACTGCATCGCTTAGTGCTGCTGTAATAATGGTTTTGCCTGCACCTGTGGCCACTTCTTGTATGCACTGCGGATTGATTAGAAACTTGTTGATGATTTCCACTTGATAATCACGCAGTACCATGGGCTGGCCAGCTGCTGGATGAGTCTTAGGCCATAGCACATGATTGTAATGATTTTCAGACACTGCTGTAAAGTCAAACGTGGTGGTGTACTCACGTTGATCATCTAGCACCGGGCTGTAGTCAAACCGGTCAAGTATGGGCATGATCTCGGGCAAGAGATTCACATAGGTGCTGCCACCTAGTTGGAAGTAGGCAATCTTGCCGTCCCATCTCCCCAGCCGCACTGCGGGCAGGTAACGTGCTGCTGGATTTTCGTACTTGAAGGCCGTGACCAGAGCTTTGCGGCAATCCAGATCAAGTCCTTCTATCTTGATGTTGACTTCATCTCGAATTACTATGGTGCATTGTTTCATTAGTGTTAATATACAGGTTATAATGGAATTTTGCAACTTGGAGTTTAATCAAAACGTCAAATTTTTATTGATAATTGTTAAACTAGTTTTTCCAATGATATCTTTGTTGGGATTATATTGTTTTTTAAGTTTTGAGTTAACAAATCTATCTGTGATACCTTGCCAAGTACAATGACACCAAATATGTCATTGGTGTTCCAGCGTGGTAATCCCCAATGCTGAGCCCAATTTTTTTGATATGGTTCCCACCACGTCTCAAATAGATCAATATCTATATCAGCCAATCTATCAATATTGTTCATTGCAATCAGAATTCTGGGTTTGAGTATTAACCAAGGTTTGGCTGACTCGTACATGCGTTCTATATTTGATGGCTCGTTATCCCGCCAGTATTCGTAAGGAGTTTTTCCTAACTCAGTCCAGCTTACAAAAATGTCGCCTTGTTTAATTTGTGTTGTAGTGGTTTGTAACCATTCGGTTGTCATTGATTTTTGCAAAAGTCCAGCTTTTTCTCGATAATCAATAGATAAAATTTTATTATTATTTTGAGTAAAATATCTTTCACACATGTGAATATATGTATTGAAATCTAGCCAAGTAGGATTTCCGTTGTATCTCTTTTCGTATATTTGATGTATAAAGTTAAAATATTCCTGGTCCTGACTCAAACACCGCATAACATCAACTTCAACTGATAGCAGTCGACCACATGTTACCAACTGCTCAACTGTTTGGTTGTAGGTCAGTGGTAGTATATCAGAATAATAAGGATTGTCCCATGATCTAAATGGTATTGGCACTGCCGAAAGATGTTTATAAATTTTTGAATAAGCCTGTCCTATTGAATTGTTTAAGAACAACAATTCAATAGTACTTTGATCCGAAAACGTTAACTGCATTATATATTTACTGCAAAAAAAACAGGTACCGTTTTAAGGGTACCTGTCAAAAGCCTGGGCCGGAGCCAACCAGCGCCCAGGATTATTGTTTAACTTCTTTCACAGTAAAGCCTGCTTCGGCCTGTTCGTCTGCTTCGTATTTGGTATCCACAGCGTACAAGAACAAATCACCATCCCAAATTTCAAACATATTATGCCACCTTCATGCAAGTTGTTTCTGCCAGACGCTTCCAGTTCAGCATGCTCATCCGGCGCAGGTCAGCAATTTTAATTGCCATACGCAGACTCATTTCACGCAGACGATTCTGGTTAGCGTCCATGAACGCAATAATCTCGTCTTGAACTTCGGGTTCAAAGTCGTAGTCTGCAAACAATACGCCATCTTTGGCAATTTGCTTGATGCGCAGGATCTTGTCATGCATGGTGTCCAGAGTCAAGTCCAGATAGTGGCATCGCGATTGCAGTGCATCCAAGTGGTCCCGCAGTTTCTGGCTCTTCATTTTGTCAAACTTCAAGTTAGTAATGAAGATGGCGCTGCCTTTGAATTCAAAGCTGTCCGGAATGCCTTCGCGGCGCAGGCTGCTGCTTTCACTCAACCACGAAATCTTGCGCTTCTTGCCTGAGTCTAACGCACCCTTTAGCAAGTTCAAGCTCACGTCGTCTAGCAAGATTGAGTCGCAGTCATCAAAAACAACCACGCAATTTTCGTCTGAATACTTGTAAAGTGTCTGGTACAAGCCAATAGGAGTAGCAGCACCCTTGACAACTTCTGCACGAAGCCGCTTGCCTGCCAGCTTGTCAAACATGGTGGCTTTTTCAATCTCTTGCTCCACGCCAAACGATTTACCAACTCCGGGAGGGCCACTCACAATCATTGCACGGATGTCGCCGCCAACGCAGGCTTTGGTCATTTCGTGCAGGATATCAAACCGCTCACGAATACGGTTAATTGCTTGTTCATCTGTTTCTGCTGGCGCAGCCACTGCCTTGGCAGCGTTGGTAGTTGTGTCTGTCATGCTACTAGTATACTCAATATCAGAAATGTTGTCAACGCGGATACGGATCGTATCTGCACAGTTGGGAAAATTGCCGTTGTTTTTAACAGTCACAAAGTTGCCTTTGGCTCCAGTTTGGAATCCCTTTACCAGGCTAAATGTAGTGTTACTAACTTTTTTGTTACGATACTCACCGCTAACGATTCGAATTGCACTCATAGTTGGCTCCTTTGGTGTGCGTTGTTTAAGTATTAATTATAGCAGAATAGCAATTAATGGTCAACCAGACTCTGGCTGCACATGTTGTTATTTTTGCTCCATGATCTTCATAAAATTCTGCATCATGGCCAGGGCCTGTGTCATGCTTTGTTCAGGGCTGGGTTGCTGTACGCAGGCCGCTGTGACATTTTGCTTTTGAAATTGCACCGCGCCAGCCTGGCAAGCATTGAGGTCTGCATAGTTGCCAACAGTAGCAACACCGGTGGCCAGAACCAGAATCAAGTTATACATTACAATTCTCCTGTTTCAGTTAAACACGGTACTGCACTCAAACAGATCACCGTACATTTCTTCGTATGCCGCATCCCAGTCCTCACGAATCCACTCAATGACGTATCCGAGCTGGGCATAGTCATCTGCCATGACCTGCAGGTAGTGCAGAGCCTGCGTGGCGCTCATATCGAGATCAGCCATTAGACTCAGATTGCTACAATGTGCAAAATTGTTGCTGTCTCTATGGGCACTAACTTGGATAAATTGCTTGGTCATCTCTGGCTCCTGTTTGCTGTTTATGTGTTAATTATAGCAGAATGCGTATTTTGGGTCAACCGTTTGAGTGTTGTTTTTTTGCAACACAAAAACACTACACCTTGCTCAAAACAGTCATTAATTGTGCATGGATCATGCCCATTTCCGCCTGCTCCACATAGAAGTCTGTGGTAGGATCGTAATATGCGCCTTCTTTGTTGTCATAATACAACACTCTACCTGAGAAGTTGAACGGACCTTCAAGTCCTGCACGAGCAGTGTACTTGGTTCGCATCTGGTCCATTTCTGTCTTGTCTGCCAGTACCTTGTAGCCCATGCTGCTCTCCTTGTTGCTGTTTAAGTATTAATTATAACAGAATTAGGAATAAAGGTCAATCCCAGCTCTTTTTCTCGCCGCTGTGCTCGTTGTAGTTGTAGCCTGCACCGTAGTCTGCAATTTCTTGTGCTGTCATCTCGTTGCTTTCAATACGAGCACCTGACACACCGCCTACTCCGCCCTTGTGTGGGTTGCGGATGCGACCATAGTAGCTGTCTGCTGAACCACGATCAAATGGGCAACCGTGTGTGACGGTGTATGTGCGACCGTTGTGCTCTACCTTGTGTGCTTCGTCTATCATTTGTGCTCCTTGCTGTCTATGTGTGTATTATAACAGAACGGCAAATATTGGTCAAATCAGCGCCAAAGTTCAGTTATTGTGGGGTCTGCCACTTGATGTGGTTTTGGGAATCCGTGAAACACCACCAGTGCAGTGTCAGGAGCAATTGCAACCCCAGAACCGGGGCGGCGATGTACTCGGCGCTGAAAATCAAATCCACCGTCCAGGCATTGCCAACGGTAGCTTTGAACATATTTGTCCTCAAAAAATCTACGTTGGTTTACGCCAAGCACCTGGCCTAGATAATCTTGATCTCCGGGAAACTGCTTGGCCACTTGCCGAATGTCTTTGGTCGGTAGGTCCTGCCAGATCCAAGAAAACTTGGCAACATTCCACCACATCATGCTGGAGTTGAGTGTGACAGAGTTCTGGCGTTGCAGATATCTAAAGTCTCGTATGCCCCACAAGTAGTTGGTATCCTGGGCAGTGACCCAGTCTAGTTCACGTGCCACTACCACGTCAAGATCAAGATACAGCAAGTTGCCGGCAAAGTGCTCAGGATTGAATAACTGCATCTTGTACCACCAGGACTTTTTAGGGCCGCTAATTCCCCAATCATCCAGTACATGTTTGATCATGTGCGGTGGAACTGATCTGTCATGTTCAGTGTACACATGCATGCGTATGCCGTTGGGAAACACACGCATCAACATGTTGTATAGTCTCTCCACATACTGCCAATCATAACCAGTGCTGTGTATCACACACGCACAATCAACTATGCCGTCAGTGCTGATTCTATTCTTTTTAGCCATGTGCCCTTTTGTAATTCTTCCACAGTGTATTCAGTATGACATATTTCTATTAGCCATTGATCTCGATTGATCAAGTAGGGTTGATCAATCTGTACTATCGAGTGTGCAACTGGATGGGCCAGGCTGGTGGCGTCTACTATGGGCCGTGTGCCCGAAATAGCCGCCTGGATTCCTGGACCTGAGTTGTAATTGACCACGGCATGATAGTCAAAGTGCATGTCAAAACTGTCGTAGGTGTTGTTCAGTCGTATAGGACGCACCGGTACTATGTCGGATGGCAATCGATTCCATTGCACCGCAGATCTAGGGTGGGCTCGCACATGAATTGGTCTATCAGTGTACTTGCGCAATTGACGAATAGTGTCAGAGATCCAGACTTCTTGGTCCACACCGGTCAGTTGGTGACTGCGATTGTGCTGCGTTGCTACTAACACCGCAGGGTTTGTGCTGGTGTTGACAGCTATGCTAGTGCCTAGTTTTCTTGGTCGGTCAAGATCAAGACCAGTATTGTGTCCATAGTAGCCCTGAGACGTGATATGATTGACTGCCAGTTTCCAGGTGCGCCCACGATACAATGCACCAATTTCAATTACTATCACAGGCTTGTCCTGCGCACGATAATGCTCGTACACCTGTTGATTTGCAGCCATGCGACCATGCCAAAGTACACTCCATATGACCACTGCATCTGAATTCATGGAATTTTCTTGTGTTTGTATTCCACTGGCCTGCAGGCTATCTAGCACTGCGTTCATGACAGGTCCTGAGTTTTGGGCACACTGGGCCGGAAAATATGCTATGTTTTTTATCACTGTAAATACACTTATGAGATATAGTGTATGTACCACTTTTAACGTCGACGGCTACGAGAAATACGGGCAACGTATGATACAGACCTTTTTGCAAACCTGGCCTGCTGAAGTAGACCTGATTGTGTATGCTGAAAACTGTACTGTAACTGAATCTGCACCCAATTTGACAGTGTACGATCTTGTGACCGCAAGTCCCGAACTGGCGGCATTCAAAGCTCGATGGCAAGATGTACCCAAGGCTAATGGAGATGTCAGTACTGATCCGGTTCGAGCACGCCGCAAGGATTCAGGCAAAGGATTCAAATGGAACGCTGTTCGGTTTGCTCACAAGGTCTACAGTATTTTCCATTGTGCAAAAAATACGCCTG
>Ga0181349_1001353_pt1 | contig 10495 bp, 12 predicted proteins | sample Su13VDMM110SD_FD_130106 | JGI IMG/M metagenome (GOLD analysis project Ga0181349, IMG submission 130106) | Freshwater viral communities from Lake Michigan, USA - Su13.VD.MM110.S.D | ecosystem: Environmental > Aquatic > Freshwater > Lake | place: USA: Michigan | collected 2013-07-16 | reverse complement strand
TCCTACCATATTTGGTCTATCCTCTTTTTGTAACTCATCTACAAATTTATTGAAAGCCTTATAATCAAACTTGTCAGGAGTAATTCCAAAGTCCTTAACAATCTTCTCTGGAGAGCCTGGATGTAGTGGTGGTTCGATTCTAGCCATTGAGAGAACTCTTTTCTCCGATGTTAGGCTCTGTACTAGGTGTTTGTCGAAGTCTTTACCTACTACCATATCCGATTGCAGATAGCATACAATGTCGTTTTTGGCTGCATCAAACATTACTGATACATTTCTCTGACTTCCGATTGGAAAAGGGTTAGGGTTCTTGCAAAGTTTTAGTCCAGGTATTTCTTTTTGAATTTCCTGTAATGCCTCGTATGTGTTTTGGTTATCCGAATCTATGAAGATTAGAATTTCATGAAGATCAATTTGTGTATGATCTTTTAAAGATTTTAAAAGAAGCTTTGTATATTCTTTTTCGTTGTTAGCCGAAGCTATGCAAAATGTAATTGGCTTTATCATTTTAATTTATTATAAACATTTTTAATTCCTTGTTCTAATCCAATAAAAGCTATTGGAAGCTCATTGTAAGTTCCTATGTAATTTTGTCCTGGTAATGGATCTTCTATATTAATTGGAACTTTGTTCGCTGATAGATTGTTTATTTGTTTAGATATATTACTTAGAGAATAGGGATCATCGTATATACAATCCACTTCTTTCAAAAGATCTGTATGTGTTATGTAGTATTCAACTATAGAAATTAGATCGGGCATATAGATAAAGTCCATTAATTTATCCTGATGTACAACCATTGGCTGGTTGTTTATACAACGTTGTATGTTAGATTTAATAAAACGTGTGTCTTTTTCTTTCTCATCAAACACTGCATATATTCTTAAATTGTAGAAATTATCATGTTTGTGTATAAGTTTGTTTATTATCTTTTTACTAAACCCATAAGGTGAGTATGCTTTAACAAACTCTGCTCCTGAGCCAAATGAAATTAATTTATTGAATTGTTGTTTTTTTCTGATTAAATTATAGAACATAATTAGGTTATAAAAACTAACAGTTTCATCTTCTTCTTTTAACCTACTTCCTCCTACTGTTGCAGTATGTATTACAACATCAAAATATTTTCCTTCAAAAAAAGCATCTACAGATTTAGAATCAAGTAAATCCAATTCCTCTCTTCCAGGAGAAAGTATGTGGTACCTATCCCATAGAGTGTTAGTAATGCTCTTTGCTATATAGCCATTCCCTCCTGTAATTAATATTTTTATTCTATCCATTGTATGTTATTTAATTCTCCAGGAATAAATTTTCCTTCATCATCTAATTTAGCTACTACTTTTGGTTCATGAAATTCATCAGGATCTGTAAAAATTTCTATAAATTGAGGTCCAGGAGTGCCAATTACTTTTTTAATTTGTCCTTGTATATTCTTTTTATTTTTAATTGATGTATAAGGAATATTATATGCTTTAGCTATTTTTTTATAATTTGGAAGTGTTAGTCCACTGCTTGAATCTGAGAGGGAGAGTAATCCTTTACAAAAGGTTTTTTGGGTTATTTTAATTGATAAATATCCATTATTATTAAATACAAATATTTTGATAGGAAGTTTATTTTGAACTACAACTTGTAATTCATGGATATTCATGTGTATACTTCCATCTCCCTCTAGACAAATTACTTCTTTTCTATTATTAGCAAAGCAAGCTCCGATAGCTGCTGGGAGTCCGTATCCCATAGGAGCTGTTGATTTATTACTGAATAAGCGTTGTTCTTTTTTTAATTTGATGACTTGCATTCCTACAATATTAGCAGATCCATCAGATGTTATTATGGGTAAATCCGAGCGCATGCTTGGATTAAGAGCTTCCATAAAAGCATATATACTTAATGGAGATTTGTTTCTATGTCTATCTAAAACAGTAGGTGATGATATGTATTTATTTTTACAATATTTTCTCCAATCATTAATATCTCCTATATTAATTTGGGATTTAATAGTATTTAAAAAAGTATTTACATCACTGACAACTTTAATATCGGGATATAGTGTAGGTTTATTAAGTTCTTCCTGGTCTATATCAAGATAAACTTTAAAAGCATTTTTAGCAAATCCTTTAAAATTATATCCGATTTGTCTTACATATAATCTACTTCCTAGAGATAGTATAAAATCTGCTTCTTGTACTACATCATTTGCAGCTATATGAGCATGAGTACCAAATCTCCCACAGTAGTATTCATATTCATTAGAAACACTATCATTACCATTAAAAGATGTCACAACAGGTATCTTATACTTTTCTAATATCGAATCTAATAAATCAATTGAATTAGAAAGTCGAACTCCATGTCCTGCAATAATTAATGGTTTTTTGCTTTGGGATAGTTTATCTAAAATAGTTTTTAAATCATTATTAGATATAATAAAATTTTCATTTTCAGGAGTAAACCCTGAAAGAACTTCAGGATCTATATCAACAGATTGGACATTTAAGGGAACATCAACCCAAACGGGTCCTTTTCTACCTGTAGTAGCTAAATGGTATGCTTTTTCTAAATGATATTTAATTTGTTGAGGATCATTTACTTGAACAGCATATTTAGTAAAGTTTTTTACAGTTTTTATTACATTAAATTCTTGATCTCCTAATTGTCTTAGTTTTAGTCCTGTGTAGTTTGTTGTTAATTCTTTGTTAACATTTCCACTAATTACCATAACAGGGACACTATCTTGATAAGAACATAATGTACCCGTCCAGGCATTAGATCCACCTGGACCTGAAGTAACTAGGCAAACTCCTAAGTGTCCATTTAATCTAGCATACCCTTCAGCTGAGAGGGCGCAGGCTTGTTCATGATGATTTGCAATGACATTTAGTCTAGATTCTCTAGCAAAAGCATCGTTTAGGTGAATGCATCCACCTCCGGGAATTGTGAATAGATCTTTTACCCCTATATCAGCAATAAATTGAGCTATATAATCACTTACTTTCATAAAAATTATTAAATTGATTTAATGCTGATTTCCAATCAGTAAAGCGAATAGCTTTATCATCTATGTATACTAATGCTCGGGGTTTTTCAGATGTTACTTCTTTTACATATTGTTTTAAATTGTGTTTTTCTAACCATTCCATTACAAGTTCAGCTCCATTTTTTCCATCTATAAGAGGTCGATCAGGTTTTGCTTTAGCAGTAAATATAATAATATTATATTTTTGAGCTAATAATCTAATTGCTTCTGAAGATCCAGGTATAATAGGTCCATAAATTGTTCCATCTCCAAATCCATTAAAGTTATCATGTATAACACCATCAAAATCAATGCATACATTTTTACTTTCATCTTGGGTAATAACTTGAATATAATTCATATTTACTAGTTTAATTTATTAATTCGGATTATATCCTGGTTGTAAAGATTATTGTAGTAATCTCTTTTAGCTATTAGATAATTTAGTTCAAATTCTAAAGCAGCTTTAATTAATTGAGAAAAAGAATAATAATTTAATGCTTCTTTATTAAATATAACATTACGAGTTTCAAATTTATCTAAAAGTTCTTCTGCTATAAGAGTAATTACAAATTTTTCTGATGTAGAAGTCATTGAACCTCCTAATGTACATCCCATGTTTTTAGTTCTAGCTAAACTAAATATGTTTCGTGTTATATTTAAAACTTCCTCAGAATCTACAGCACCATTATATCTATCTAACTCCATAGATTGGACTAAATCTCCTCTACCAACAGTAATACTAGATAGTTTAGAAAAATATGGAGATGAAAAAATATCCTGTAAGTTTTTATAACATGTTTCCGATTCAACATTTATAGCTAATTTACCATTAGTAACATCATAATGTTTATCACAACTTTGTATAAATTTTTCTAAAGCAAATTTAGATTCTAACATAGGTGCTACTAATTTATTAATTTGCATTTTATTTGCATCTTTAATATCTCTTATAGCTTCTCCTCCACTAATTTTAAGTACTAAAGGAATATTGTTTCTATCACAAAATGTTTTTAAAAAAAGTACTTCAATAAAATCAGCACCTTCGTCTTCAAAAGAAGTTTTAACACTAACTAAATTATTATTAGCTAATTGTAATATAATAGGATTATTTAACGATTCAATTTTCATAATTTACCAAATAAATTTTTGTTTGTAATATTCTATAATATATTTTAATTCTGTATCAAAGTTGGTTTGGGATTTCCACCCTAATGCTCTTAATTTATTATCGTTTAAAGCATATCTAACATCCTGTCCTTGTCTGTCACATGAGAAGTCGATAAAGTCTTCTAACATATAAACTTGATTATTATTATATAATGTAAGAATTTTTTTGATGGTATCCAAATTACTTTGCTCAAATCCTCCACAAATGTTAAATATTTCATTTTGTACTCCTGATTCAATAATTGTTATGACAGCGTTAGCTGTATCTTGAGCATGTAACCAATTTCTAATTGGAGTCCCATTATTATGTAAAGGTATCTTCTTACCTAGCTTCAAGTACTTTAGTGCTTTAGGAATTAACTTCTCTACGTACTGTCCTATTCCGTAATTGTTTGTTGGTCGAACTATTATATAAGGAATGTTATAAGTCCTGCCCCAGGCTGTTACTAGCATATCTGCTGCTGCTTTTGTGGCTGAGTATGGATTAGATGGTTTAAGTAAATCTGTTTCGATATGCTCTCCCTCTTCAATATCTCCATATACCTCATCTGTACTAAAGTGAAGTAGGATAGGCTTAGAAACATTCTCTCCTCTATGGTTCCGGATTAACTCCAATAGGTTATGTACTCCATTTACATTGGAATGCACAAAATCATCTGAGTTGGATATGGAATTACCTACGTGTGTTTCTGCAGCTGTATTGATCACATAGTCACAATCGTAAAGAAACTTTAAATCATTTATATCACAGTTGACAAATGAGAAGTTACTATACTCATTGAACTCTGCTAGCAGGTTTTTGTTAGCTGCATAAGTTATTTTATCAACTCCCTTTACATACCATCCTTTGTCCAGGCATGCTCTTGTTACATAGGATCCTATGAACCCTAAACAACCTGTTACGTAAACTACTTTTGTCATATTTAACTTTTGTTATTAATATTAATCCATGTTGGTGGATAGTATCTTCCATTAATCCAAGAAGAAGGATGATTTGAAACAAGCCAATTTGTTGGACATATAACTTTTTTTTCAGGATTTTTACTAAGGAAAGCTCCCCACCATGAGTAGGAACTGTTGGCTATAATGTGGTGATCACATAAGCTCATAAGCACTAAGTCTTCTTTCTCTGAGTCAGTACATGCCTTCTCTCCTCCTTTAGGTTCTACGAACCATACATTCCCTCCTTCAAATAGATCTTTGGCAAACTGTATGTCGTTTGAGAATACTACGAAGTTGTAATCTTCTGCAGGTAAAAATTCTTGTACGATGGCTCTTTCATAATAATCATCTTCATCTAGTCTACAAAAATAATGTACGGGTAATGTATAATCTCCTCTTCTAATGTGAATGCTTACTGTTGGTTTACCATTATTGAAGTAGTCCTTTATCTCTTGCATTCTGCTTTCTGCATCTTTCTGTAGGTTTTGTTTATACTTCCATGCTGCTACTTCTTGTCCAATATCATTATACCAATATGTATATAGATCAAATCTTCCTACTAAGTTGTAATTGTATGACTTGTCTAAACTAAATAATGTTTCATCATAAGTTGTAGTATGAAAATTAATATGTTTATCCTTAAAGTCAACAAAAAACTCATCAGGCATTACCTCATACTCTAACTCTAGTAAGTCAAAAATTCTGATGTATAGTTGTAAATCTTCGTTGGTGTGTATATACTTTGATGACCTACCCTCTATCATCTTTTGTGAGAAAGCAATCTTCATATCATTTGCTTTCGCTACTGCTTTTAAGCTAGCAAATATTGATATCTGAGAACATAAACCCCCTGAGGAGTTTAAGTCTTTCATGGTAATGTACTTCATCCTACTTGCTGTATACGTTCATCCAGAATTCAATCATCTCGTCCATCATACTTTCAAAAGTGTATTCTGGTTTCCATCCCAACTGTCTTACTCTAGTTGAATCTCCTTTCAAGTAAGGAAGCTCTTCAGGACGTAAGAATTTTTGATTCTGTACTACATATTGATTATAATCTAATCCTAGTTTACTAAATACATATTCGCACATATCTCTTACCGATCTAGTCTCTCCTGTCGCAACTACCCAGTCCCCTGGTTTATCTTGCTGGAGTATTAGGTGCATTGCTTTGATATAGTCTTTTGAATGACCCCAATCTCTATAAGCATCCATGTTACCTAACTCTAACTTATCTTCTAATCCCAATTTAATTGAGACTGCTGCTTTAACTACTTTGTTAGTTACGAAGTTAGATCCTCTACGAGGTGATTCATGATTGAATAATATACCGTTTGAAGCATGAAGCTTATATGCATTTCTATAATTTCTTACAATATTGTATCCAAATACTTTTGTACATCCATAAGGTGATACTGGATTCATTGGTGTGGTTTCTCTTTGATATCCATCTACATCTACAGATGAACCAAACATCTCTGAAGATGATGCTTGATAGAATTTAGCATTTGGACATGATCTTCTATAAGCTTCCAACATGTTTAAAACTCCCACAGCATTTGTTTGAGCTGTAAATTGAGGAATGTCGTAGCTAATTCTTACATGTGATTGTGCTGCTAAATTGTAGATTTCGTCTGGTTGTATCTTATCCAATAGGTGCTCGATACTTCCTTGGTCTAGTAGGTCACCATAGTACACATGCATGTTAATTCTTGTATCATCTATACGACTTTGTTGGTGTTCAGGTACTGAATTTCTTCTGACGATGCCGTGTACTTCGTATCCTAGCTCTAGTAGGTACTCTGCAAGATAACTTCCATCTTGTCCGTTAATTCCTGTTATAAAAGCCTTCTTTATCATAAAACTATTTTTGTTTAAATATTGTCATTTGTGTTAAGTCTGGCCAGTCGTTGACTGTCCATTGTCTTGGTGTTGCTTCAATTGCTGCTGCAAGTTTATCTAATCCTAGTTGAGCTGTCTCAGGTGTCATATAGTAGTGGTACCCTATAGTATCTATATCTTGATCTCTCCAAGGAATATTTGGAAGTCTTCCGTCATAGGACATCTTCTTTAGTCTTATAGCTGCTTCTTTATTATCTGTTAAGATCATTCCTCCTCTTCCTAAACTTAAATGTTTTTGATACTGGAACGACAGGCTCATGAATGTTCCTGGTATGTAGCTGTTCTTTTTCCAAAGTACTGCTGCATCTACTACTCTATCTGTTACGTAATAATAGTCTTTCCAATCTTCATCTCTCCACTCTAACCATATATCTAATTTACGAAATAAAAATGGAATAGACAAGTAAGTATTTTTTGGTACACTTATGCTATCTGCATTAGTATATCTCAGGCACAACTCAACTCCATGAGTGCAAGCATCAACTGCTATTGCATAAGGAGCTCCAAAGAATTGTGCTACTTGATTTTCGAATTCTGTTACTGTATTAAAATTCATACTTAAACTCTGGTTGTGGGTTAACGTAGTGATTGTGGCTTCCATGTAAGTATCCAATACTGCTGAGTTCGTAAAAGGCTTCTTCTAGTAAGGTGTATAATACTATTCCCCATATTGGAGCATCGCCCCAACGATTGCTGTATATTCCATGACTGTTGTCGATCTCTGTTAGAAACTCTTGAATTAATGTATTGCTCCTAAAGAAGTCTAAATCAAGTATCATAAAATTTGTATTTGGAGATTTTATTTGATCATAAGGTACTCGAAGTTGTAAATTATTTTTCTTTAAGAAAGTAGTTAATAATGTATCAAGGCCTAGAATTACATGTGGATGATCAAGAGAATCACAAATTAGTGGTACTGCAAATTTTATATCTTGCTCTACTATGTTATTTATTATTTCTGTATCAATCCTATCTACATAACAGTCTTCATCTATACGGATAGTATATTGGTATTCAGATAGGTATTTAAAGAAATCAATAGACCAGAAGTGGCACATATGCTTGTATCCTAAAGGAAATGTTGCAGAAAGTTCTGTAGGAGGGCACAGTTCATTATTAATAATACACTTACTATCGTCAAAGGCTGAGTTGTCAGCTGAATTTTTTACGTCTTTAAATATTAAAGCACATTTGCTATTCTTTGATATGTACTCCTGATGCTCTTTGGTAATGTTTCCTTCGTGAAAGATTACCATGTCATATTTAAGTTTTGACTTTTCTAGTATATTATCATGTATTAAATTGTTGCGAGTAATTAATGTGCTATACTCGTCAGTACTATTATAACCTTTGGTCAATACGGAGATTGCTATTTTTTTCATAAATGTTTGTATTTTATTTGTGTTTTAACTCTTCTGCATATTTTACTATAAGAGCTCGATCTCTTAGCTTTACTGCTCTGGCAGGTGATCCAACATAGATTGTCCAGGGTTCTGTGTCTTTTGTTAGTACTGAATTAGAACCTACGACAGAACCTTCCCTTAGTGTAACTCCTGGCATAACGACTGAGTTAACTCCTACACAGGTAAATCTTTCAAATGTAACTGTTGATATTTTAGGACTTCTGTACTTTGCTGGTACTTGTGGATTCATCAGCCCCTGTGTAAAGTCATCACTTCCACATAGAATTTTACATCCTGCACTAATACCACTAAAGTCTCCCATCACTAGTTTACTATCCTTTCCTCCAATGATACAGGTGTATGGTGCAATGTGTACATAGTCTCCTATTTCTGCTGCAGTAGATATATAAACACCTATGTCAATAGCAACATGGTTACCTACTACAACCTCTCCTGGGTGGTTAATTCTACTTGTTTTATCTACGTAGAGGTCAATACCTTGTTTCTTAAAAATCAATTCCTCCATTTATCTTTACACTTGTTCCGTTAACATACGGAGTATTTATTAAAAATCTAACTGTGTTTTCTAATTCTTCAATAGTACCCCATCTCTTGGCAGGGATAGTTCCTAGTATTTGATTTCTAAACTCCTCTGGTATGTTGTAAGTTAATCCTCCGTCAAAGTATCCTAATTGAATTGTGTTACAAGTAACATTCTTAGACATATTTTCTACAGCAACTGTCTTAGCTAGGGAGTCTAAAAAACCCTTACATCCAGAATATACCCCCGTACTTACTACAGGCTTTTCTGCTAGTACCGATGATATCATGATAACTCTTCCGTATCCGTTTTCTCTCATTGATGGTATGCATGCACTAAGTATGTGCAGATTTCCTTTGATATTAATATCAATTTGACTATCAACAGCTTCTTGGTTATGTGGACCTAGCTTATGTATAAAGCAATCACTATTGTAACCGCTTAAGTTTATAACAATGTCTGCTGGATTGTTTTTGAAGTATTTCAGTACTCTCTGTTGGTTTCTTACGTCTAGGTCAGAGCTGCCTAGAGCAACTACTTCATAATCAGATAACTTTGGAGCAAGTTGTTTACCTAAACCCCCTGTTCCCCCTACTATAACTATTTTTTTCATATTATTATATAAACTTTTTATCTAAAGCCTGTCCTTCGTAAGGACCTGTCTTGTATTCATATACTAAAGTATTATCCTCTAATATCTCATATGTATGACCTCCTTCTAGAGTGAAGGAAGCATCACCAGGGTACAGTATCGGAGTTGCAATAATGGTATCATCCAAGTCAAAGAAGATACACTTAACACTTCCTTGAATTACTATCCAAGACTCTGCGCAATTACATTTCTAGTTCTTTCTTTCCAAATATGTTTGTGAGGTTTAAATGTCTTACCTTCTTCCATATTTAGTATAGCACATTGGATAAAATGTTCCTCTGCTACTACTTCTGTTCTTCCAGGTGTTAAATCTTCCTTACGTACAATTGTGTGTAGTATCTTTTCTGGTTCTACTTTTGAGTATATGTGTTCCATTATTTACTAAAGAATTTATCTACAATTGTTTCTATGTACTCTATTTGCTCTAATGTAATTACTGGAGAGCATCCTAAGAAGAAAGTATCTGTTGTTACTTTTCTTGATACTGGATACTTTTCGATTACTTCTTTTGAATCAATTAAGTGAGAGTACCCTGGCTGTAACATAATATTACCTGCAAAGTATGGTCTTGTTTGGATCTTATTTGCTTCTAAGTATTGACAAAACTCAGATCTTGTAAACCCTGCTCCGTCTTTTACTGTAAGTGCAACTGCAAACCAATCAGGATCTGACTTAGCTGTAGCCTTTGGTAGGATAAACTTATCTTCATATTTCTTAAAGATTTCAACAATTGCTTTATGATTTCTTCTTCTTAGTACTCCAATCTCTTCTAGTTTAGTTAACTGAACATTACCCATTGCTGCTTGTAACTCAGTTGGCTTTAAGTTGTATCCAATTTCTTCGTAGGTATATTTGTGATCAAATTT
>Ga0181349_1001350_pt1 | contig 10503 bp, 11 predicted proteins | sample Su13VDMM110SD_FD_130106 | JGI IMG/M metagenome (GOLD analysis project Ga0181349, IMG submission 130106) | Freshwater viral communities from Lake Michigan, USA - Su13.VD.MM110.S.D | ecosystem: Environmental > Aquatic > Freshwater > Lake | place: USA: Michigan | collected 2013-07-16 | reverse complement strand
GAAATCAGTAATGATCCTTTTAATAAAGAATCTTTTAGAAAAGCCTATCGTCGTTTCTCTGGGATTTGCTTAAACGGTGAAAATGGTGAAGAAGATTGGAACAATGGCGTAATTAAAGAGCGTTTGAAAAAATTGCTAGGTATCGAGTTACCTCCAAATTTCCAAACAACGATTGATTTTGACATGGGTGACGTATTACCAGATGCCAGAAAATTTGAATATGAAAAAATAATCAATGGTGGATATGATAGTAAAGGTGTTGGATCTTTTAAAAAATTATTATCCATGGTGGATGGAGATTTGAGAGGTGCATATCCTAGAAGGTTCGAAAGTATTAAAGATAAATTGAGAGCAGGTAAACCACTCACCGAATCTTTTGATGAATTGGCATCGAGATACGCATCTTCGTTTAATTTGGATATTAACGATTTCATGATCGATTTGCAAGAAGTTCGTTCATTGCTTGAAAGCAAATGCACTGGTCCGACAAAAAAAGCATCTAGTGATAGAAAAGGTAAAAAATGGACTAAATGTGCTAGACAACCAGATGGTTCATATAAAAGAATTCATTGGGGGCAAGCTGGGGTAAGAGTTGGTAAAAACAATCCGAAGCGTAGGAAATCCTTCCGTGCAAGGCACCAATGCTCTTCAGCAAAATCAGGTTCCCCCAAAGCAGCGGCTTGCGGCGATTGGTAATCATATAGCTAAATAATTAAGTGAATGTTGATACCATTTCTTTATTAGAAGAATTACTTGGTCTGTTGCAGACTATGAACGAGACAAAAGGTGTTCCTGAAGGACAAAATTTGTCCGAGAAGAATATTCTACAAACGGGTAATTCCGATCCAAATAAAAAAATTAAAAATACCCTTTCGTCCAATGAACAAAAAAAGACAAGAGAGATTGCAACAATTTTTGCAAAAACATTCATAGAAATTCAGAAAAAGTTCACACCAGATACTGCACTGAAAACATCTGTTCAAAAAATTACACCAAATGTCAACAGAATAGTAGGCAGTAAAATTGATAAAAAAGAAACGCAAAAAAAAGGATTATTGCTGGGTGGTCTTTTATTGTTATTGGGTGGTGTTGGTGCTTTGATTATGGGTCTCATAACAGACGGACCATTTAAAGGTGCTTTGAAAATACTATCTAAAATTGGTATATCGGGAGGCATCAAAATGTTAATCGCTGGTGCTAAAGCTTTGGTGAAATCTATCATGGCACCTTTCGAAATTGTCCAACAATTGATGACTAAAGGAAAGTTCGGTAAATTAATTTCAACTGCTATATCGGACGGTGTTGAAATGTTGGTTAGTGGAGCCAAAAATTTAATGAGTAAATTTTTAAAATTCGTCACGGCACCTTTCAAAACTCTTGGAAAATCGATGGGTAAGGGAATATTCGGTAAATTGTTTTCTGCACTAAAACCATTGTTTGGAATACTTAAAAAAATCCCCTTAATCGGTTCTATCATATCCATAGGTTTTGCTATTTCCCGTTTTATGAGCGGAGACAATATAGGTGGAGTTATTGACGTTTTATCAGCACTCTCAGGATTATTATATTTAACTGGAGTAGGTGCGCCAGTGGCATTCGCAATAGGTTTAGGATTGGATTTACTTAATGCATTTTTGGATGCCAAAACAGCAGGAGCAACAGATAAAAATGCTGCTAAAATGAACATTTTGGGAGACATGGCAAAAAGTATTGGCAACTGGATTTGGAAAAATGCTTTTTACTTGCCAGTAATCGGCTCATTCAAACGATGGGGCATGGCTTACGATGCTTTCAAAGGTGGTAATATTATGGAAGGTCTAAAACAATTTGGACTTGGTATAGTGTCATTAATCCCCGGTGGCGGTCCTCTTATTATGGGTATTGAAGCTTTGATGGGTTTCGGCGGTAGTAAAGAAGGGGAAAAAGACTTGAAACCCAATACTTCTTGGTTTGGTAATTTTAAACAATGGGTGAAGAACAAATTGAAAAAATTGCCCAGTTTTTTAAGAAAACCTTTGGAATGGTTCGGTATTTTAGATGAAACATCAACACCAGAAGCAACTATAAATGCGTCTGAATCGGGTGGGCTATGGGAAAAAATAACTGGATGGTTTTCCGGTCTATGGAAAAACATAGTTCCCTCCATGGAAGGAGTCGGTAAATGGTTTTCTGGTCTATGGGATACAGTCAGCAAATGGTTTTCCGGTCTATTGGGTAAAATACAAGGATTTTTATCGAGCGATTTTATGACTGGTATTATTGACAATGCTAAAAGCATTGTAACATCAGTTATGAGTATAATCGATAGTCTTTTCACCATATTGAAAAATTTGATTAATAGTGTTGTGGATAAAATTAAAAATATTAATATATTTGGTGGCAAGGAGAGTGATCCTAATTTGGAAACCAAAGCTAAACAAATGGGATGGAATACTGTTGAAGAGTATAAAAATTCTAATTGGCAAAAAAATACCAATAAAAAGAAAATAGAGGTTGTTGATGATAAACGTAAACAACATGTGGATGATTTAGTGTTGATTGGGAGAGAACAAATTGCCATCCTGACTGATATCAGAAACATTGGTATGCAAACATATAAAGTGCTTTCCAATAGCAGTGGTTCATCAGCAAGTCCAATAATCATTTCAAATTCTGGTGGTTCTAAACCCAAACCTTCTTCTCAAGTGTCTCTAAACACAAATAGAGGTGATTATAATAGTTCTCCATATGCGTTTGCTTGATTAAATAATATAAATGGCTGAGGTTATTAATGTGCATAGAGAATATGATTGGACTTCTGTTCCCAGAAATAGTCCACTTCGATACGTTGCACCTTATGTCAAACTTACTTCTTATAAAATAACATCAAGTGCTGCTCTAAACCGAATAAAAAGTTATTTAAATTTAGCTTTAGCTGAAAGTGCTGATGAATTTTATGAAAAATTATATCAAAACGCAGAGGTCGATGATATTTTCTTCATACCATATTTTGGGGATAATATCAGGTCTTTTTCCAATGAGTTTGGTGATACATTTCAAAATACAGCTTTAGGATCGATTGACAGTCTCCTACAAAACGCTTCCAATGAAATATTAGCACCATTAGGAGAATTTAAAGTTGGAGAAAATCTTTCTAAATTAACGGGACAATTGGGAGCGGTGGGAAGTAGTATAGGTACAGGTAATATGGATAACATAAAAAAATCTCTTGGTGAAGTTGGTAAAGGAATGAGTTCCGCACCAGGTTCTTACATTGAAACTCCTAAACTTTATCAATATGCACAGACTGATGGAGCATTGGAAATTACATTTCCATTGTTCAACACGATAAATGGCGATGCTATTAAAAACAACTATGATTTGATCAATAAGTTGACAAGAATTAATAGACCGAAAAGATTGACATCTGTTACCATGGAACCACCTCGTATATATGAGGTACAATTAAGAGGCTTACGATACATGAGATGGGCTTATTGTAGTACTTTCTCCGTAAGTATGATTGGTTCAAGAAGATTGGTGAACGAAGTTATTACACCTGATGGTTATCAAATTTCAATGTCACTCACTTCATTGACAACGGAAGTCAGCAATTTTATGGATAAAGTTTTGACGTAATAATATGGAAGAAAAACGAGGAGATTATCAAAACAATATAGAATCCCTTTCAACATTAAATGTTGGGGACTATGAACGTATTTTCAAAGTTTATACGGAAAATGTGAACGATAAAGATTTTTATTTTTATAACATTTTGAATAAAATTGATTTACAAGATTTAGATCCAGAATTTATAAATTTCTACGATGTTAAGACTAGAATGCCCATGACAACCCTATCATATAGAATTTATGGGGACATCAAATCGTGGTGGATTTTGTATCTAATGAATAAAGATCAAATCCAGAATCCCCCATTTTGGGTTGATGGTGGTATAAGGTTGAAATATATTAAATTGGAATACCGAGTATTGCTGTATAATGACATCACAAAAAATACTATATTCAATGGGAGGCATTTTTAATGGCTGAAGTATGTAAGATAAATGACGTAGAATTTGAATATGAATATATATTCAAAAATTCTGACGGAGATGAAAAGAAATATGCTAGTTCTGCTATCAAAGGTTTAACTTTGATTGATAGCATCTTTAACCCATTTATACGGGGGACGATTGCAGTGGCTAATCCATACGATTTGTTTGAGGAAGATTATTTGCTAAGAGGTGACGGTAGGGATGAAGTTAAAATTTTTTTAAAACCTAAAGATTTAGAAGAAAAGATTGAAGAAGATTTTATTCTGATGCAGGAGGATAATACTGGAGATATTGAAGTCCGTTCTGAAAATATTAAAAAATTTAAAATAACCCATAAAGACATATTACCATTTATGGATACCATACCATACAACAAAACATTCAATGGTAAAATAGGAGACATTTTAAAAGATATTTTTATTGAATTGTTGGGAGAGGAAAAAGTTGATGCGGAAAATTGGGAAAGTGGTGATTTTAATTTCTTCTATAATCCACCTCTTTCATATAGGTATATTGATTTAATTTTTCATCTTTTAAAATATTTTTATGGTAAAGACGGTGAACTTTACACCAAAGCACTTATAACGAAAAACCGAAAAATAGGAAAATATCAAATGGTATATATTTCTAAAATTTTCTCGGAAAATAAAAAAAACACAATGGATGCTTTTACAACTGCCGACTTATCGGATAAAAGTGTTGTGGAAAATGAAAACAATTCACCTCCTGATGCGAAAGTTAGTGAATTTTCCAGTGGTTTGAAAAATTTTTCGTATGATACACCTTTGTATGCATGGAATAATGATTTTTTTATCAATTCAGTTGTTCATGGATATGACAAATTTTTAGGAGTCAATAAAATGAAAATTTTGAAATTGGAAGACATTGAAAAAAAATGGAAGACAAAATTAGTTGATGTTTTCTCTGCAATTGGTGGTAGCCCCAAACCATTTGTCGTAAAAAATAAAACCACAAGACAAAAATTTAGACATTACACAACACCGTATGATATTGAAGATACGGTGAAAATGGTAGAGGCTGAAATGTATAATATATTAACATTTTACAATCTGAATTGTATTTTTAGTAATCTTGGCTTCACTGGAAGAGAAGCAGGTAAATTTTTAGATATTGTTAAAATTGGAGAAGTAAAACAAAAAGGTGATACAAAAATGTATGGTCGATGGTTTGTAACAGAAGTGCGTCATATTTTTTTGAGAGATAGCTATACCAATGAATTCAAATGTTGTAAGACATATGTAGGTAGTAGTAGCAAAATTAAAAATGACGTTATATGAAATGAGAAATTCTATAGAAATCCTCCGATCCATATGCTTTACCAAAGAAGATTTGGTGAACTATAAAAATATTGACGATCAATTTTCCAAAGTGGAAATTGATTTCATGATAGAATTTAAGAAAATTTATGAATTGGGACTTACCCAATTGGAGAAATTTATCAATAAATTGGACGAAGAGGGGAAAGATTTGAAGCCATGGGACATCACCTATTATGTGAAACAATTGTTAAACGGTCCTCTCTCATCCTACGCTAAAGAATTGGCGAAGGATAAAAAATACTTCACTGCAATTCCTGATATACTTGGAAATGTTGGTAACAATGAGATAACACGACACAACACCACTTTATATCAAGATGGGGATTATCCTTTGGATATACCAGTGGATATTTATAATAAATCACCGTTATTCATCCAAAACATGATAGTATCTGCTAATAAAGAAGTGGAGAAAATGTTTCGTTCTTCTTTGAACTCTAGCATAGTTATTGATAACACCTTACCCATTATTGATAAAGCACCTCAATTGAGATATTCTCTGGAAAAGACAGGAGCATGGCAACAAAAATCTCATGGCACAATTAATGTTAAAGATTCTTATTATCGTGTGAAGATGCAAGATATTAGATCACAAATTTTCGATAAAGTCAAAGAAGTGATTGGGGAAGAACATTTCCGAATCTTTCAAGATAAAAAAGATTTTTCCCCATTCGATTCGGAAAAGAACAATTCAACATCATCGAATTATGTCTTTGAAAAAGAATTGAAAGATGGAGATAAGAATGAAATATTTGAAGAAGATATTTTTGGAGATGTTTTTGATAATAGAGACACCGTTCTCAAAATACAGAAACCAGACAAGAACGAAGAATACAAGCTACACACTGTAGATGGACAGTTGGGCAATTAAACATCCACCACTGGTTGTTCTTCTTTCTGTAATAACAATTTAATAATATCGTTTCTAGTAAAAGTCAATTTCGGAGTATCACTTTCTTCCTCATCTTTGATGATCTTTGCTTGGATATTCATCTGAGTGATTTCTTTCTGTGCTTTGATTTTGTCCTCCGATATTTTTAACTTAGAGAGAGAATCAATGGCAGATGTGGTAGCTTTTACTAATTCTGATACAGACTCGATTAACTTGGAATCTGCACCAGCAAGAACTTCCAATTTAAGGTTCTCCACCATTTCCAAAGAATGATTTACTACTTTACCAGCATTTGTGATAAGAAATTCCTCCAAATCTTCTTTTTTAAGAGTTTGGTGTTGTTGCTTTGGTAATTGATTGACAATTTTGGATTGATTTCTGATTTGGGAAATGATATCATCTACTTCGGCATCTAAAAAATCATCATCTTTATCGTAATCCATGTGATTATTTAGCTTGATTTTTCAAAATTCAACGCTAAAGTAAGGGAAATATGATTGACTTAACAAATTGTAATACGTTGGTTACTGGTGGATGTGGATTCATTGGAAGTAATTTTATTGAATTGATTTCGAAAAAATATGAAAATGTCACGATAATCAATATGGATAAAATGGGTATTGGGAGCAGAACACTTTTAGAAATCCCAAACAATGATAAAAATAAATACACCCATTTAAAATGTGGTATTCAATACATGAATTATTTTGAAGCAAGTCATGGACATTTGAAATTCGATTACATTTTCCATTTTGCTGCTGAATCCCATGTTGATCGTAGTATCAATTCTCCCGAAGCATTCATTGAAAATAATGTGATGGGCATGGTGTCTCTATTGGAATGGGTGCGAAAATATCAACCACAAGCGAAAGTTATTAATATTTCCACAGATGAAGTATTCGGTCATTTGAACGTGAATGACCCCGCATTCACAGAAGAATCACCATTCGATCCAAGAAGTCCTTATGCTGCATCCAAAGCATCTGCCGATCTTATTGCTAATTCGTATGTTACGACTTATGGATTAGACATTACCACGACACACTGTTGTAACAATTTCGGTAAGCACCAAGCGGATGAAAAATTTATCCCTACGGTGATTCGCTCTATCGTAAGAGGTGAACCAATTCCTGTCTATGGAACAGGAGAGAACATCCGTGAGTGGATTCATGTTGAAGATCATAACAAATGGTTGCTAGAAGTGGCAGATAATCCAAACTGTTCTACGAACATTGGTTCAGGAATTGAAAAAACAAACCTTGACATGATTCAAGATATTGCTAATATATTAGGAGTGAAACCTGAAATTAAATTTATTGAAGATAGAAAAGGACACGATTTCCGTTATGCTATTGAGTCTCATCTACCTTTTGAATTGAGAAATCACGACAAAGCATTGAGGGAAACTGTTGAATTTTATAGAAATAATTACAACGATGCTTAAATAAAATAAGAACAATAAACAAAAAAAATGGATATTAAACAAAAAGTAATCGACGCACGTATCAATAAAGAGTGGACATTTTCTGCAATTTACGAAACCTATGGTGTTCCCAAATCGACTGCCCAAGGATGGTTGAAAAAACATTTCGATGAAAACGTTGTGGAGGAGTCTGTGAAATTACCTACTGCTTATGATGAACATAAGGAAGGCTATGTGCTTGCGACCATGCAAAGAGATAAACCACAGAGATTCAAAAAAACAGAAGATGATGTCTTTGCGTTCCTAGAACAATTAGCTCCCATTCAGGTAAATGGTATGAATAATAATTCAGTATCTTATGATTTGAGTGAATATGCAGTTGTTGGTTCTGATTTCCATTTTGGGTGTCATGATGAATCTGCTATCAATATCTTTCTTGAAACAATTGCTGAATTGAAACCAAGAACAATTGTGTTGAATGGCGATACAATGGATATGCTGGCTATTTCCAAATATCCAAAAGATATTAAAAAACATTGGAGCCTTCTTGATGAAAGAAAAGCTTATCATCAATTTTTAGAAGATTTGATTTCCATTTCCAATGGTGCTAAAATCTATGAAACTGTTTCCAATCACAGTGGACAATCTATTGATGGTAGATGGAGACGCTATTTATCTGATCGTTTGGGAGAACTTGGATGTCTTCCAGATATCTCTGACAAATTGAGTTACCAGAACGTGTTCATGGGAGATTATCAAAATCAGGTTGAACATGTTGATTATGTCGATTTGAACGGATTGATTGTGACACATGGCACAACTGTTCGTGCTGCTGGAGGTGCTTCGGCAAAGGGCGAGATTGAAAAGTGGTACACATCCATTCTCCACGGTCACACCCACAGGATTGGATCAACAGCTAAAAGAATTCCTGCTGTTGGTAATAGACCAGAAAGACAGATTATGGGTATAGAGGGAGGCTGTTTATGTTCTCTTGATGCCGCATACGGTTCGCATCTTAATTGGCAAACAGGGTTTAATATTGTAGCTCTTGGTCAAGCAACATTTGGGGTGGAACAAGTTATGATAAATAATCGTATGGCTAATATTGCAACATTGGGTAAAACCGTGCATGGGTAAAATGATTTTCAAATTGTATCAATCTAACACTTAGAATATCATGGAAGAGACGTTCAAGATATTTTTCGAAAGAAGCGAAAGAAATCGACTTCGTAAACAGGAGTTGAAAGATAAGGGCGTACCTGATTATAAAGATTGGATTGATCAGGAAAAAGAAAACCTCCCCCCCAAAGAAGCGGATAAAATTCGAAAAATGGAGAAACTCAAAGTTCCTTCAGAATTAATCGATAAATTTAGAGATGCTAAGACATCAGAACATGAGAAGCGTCTCAAATATGATTACCTGAGAACTAAAATAGAGGGTAAGCTATTATTTGTTGAACATGGTATTAAAGTTTATATTGATGAATATGTGGATCAGGACTTCAGTGAAAAGTCTCTGAATTGTAGAACATTAAAAAGAATAATTGGAATGTTGGTTGTGGAATATCGGGATCTTATTCCCAATAGAAAACCTAAAATTGTAGTGACTAACACCAAAAAAAATCCAAAATTGAAAGGTGTTAATATCATCGGTGGTAATACTACTTTAGAAGGTGCTTACCGCAATAGAATCATTTATTTGAATCAATTTAGCGTGGACGATATACAATTACTTCTCCATGAATATGCACATTTTTTAAGTGATAAAATTTCAAAACAAGCAGAACCCTTTTTAAGAGATGAATATAAGAAGATGTTGGATGCTTTCTTTGAAAGAAAGACTAGACGTAAAAATCTGGAAGGTAAAAAAAATGAAAAATTACGCGAATTAGTAGCGAAAAAAATGGGATTACCATCTGATTACGCTGCTACTAATTTTGATGAATGGTTTGCTGAATTGATTTCTCATTGGAAAAATTTACCAAATAATCCATTATCCTATAGATTTAAACAAATATTGAAAAAAGTGATTACAAGACTATGAAAGAAAAATTTAATTATGGAAATTATATCGTATCGTATCGAAAAGAAAAAGATGGCTTACTTCATTTCCTGAAGAAAAAAATCGATACGTTGGAAGATTCTTTGAAAGAGCATCATAAATTACAAGATTTGGGATATCACGATATTTTGATTAAAAAATTTAAACAATGAAATATACAGGAAATATTAATAGTTACTCTTTCACAATGAAAGAGAGTGATAATGTAATTGAGGTGTGGTCAGACATGGATTCAGAATTTCCAGAGTCTTACATTTACCTCAAAGAAGGAACCGTTCAAAATAAGAAAGACTTTGATTATGAGATAATGGCATGGTGGGTAAGAAATAAAAAATAATATAATTTCAAATTTTATCTTGACTAAGCAAAAAAGCGTGGTATTATGGTTTTTTCGTTGGTTCTGAAGAATCCCATAATAATACTATTCATAATATGAAACTTAAAAAGAAACATTATAAAATCGCAAAAACGATCTCATATTTCGTGGATCGTACAGAGTTATATTTCCCAGATTTCGTAGAGCCATCGGAAAAACAGATTGAACTTTTTTTTGAAATTGAAACTATTGGAAGAAAGAATTTAACTGAAGATGAATTGCAAATCGTCGCTCCCATGATGAATGGTAAATCAAATTATGATCTTCAAATTAAAATGATTTACGAGGAATTACTGGATTGGATGTGTCAGAAGTGGGGGTGGTGGTATCCAATTTCTCAAGTGATAAAAGATTCATATAAAGAGAGACATCAG
>Ga0181349_1001347_pt1 | contig 10516 bp, 15 predicted proteins | sample Su13VDMM110SD_FD_130106 | JGI IMG/M metagenome (GOLD analysis project Ga0181349, IMG submission 130106) | Freshwater viral communities from Lake Michigan, USA - Su13.VD.MM110.S.D | ecosystem: Environmental > Aquatic > Freshwater > Lake | place: USA: Michigan | collected 2013-07-16 | reverse complement strand
TTTTTCGCTCAATTCGTCGGTAATTCTATCAAATTTTGCTACTGTGCCTGCATCAATTGTCGTAGGAAGGCTATTTAAATAATTTTTTTTGCTGCTTATCTCGTCGACATTGCGCTTTAAAAGCTCACCAATCGATTCTGATTTAATCTCGCCGTATGCAGTTTTATAAGTTTCTTCTGCTTCTAAAAGAATTCTTGAAATAACTCTTTCTTCAAGCCCTGTCGCCACAGCGGCAGCTGTTGCAAGGGCTTTGATTATGTTGCCAAATGTAGAAATAGCGCTTCTTTGTTCGTTAAAGAAGATCAAGCCCTGTGTCAACAAAACGACGCCTAGCAAAACCTTAAAAGTCCGAATTAGCTTTTCTCGACTAGGCGCATTTTGATCTTTAGAAGTGCTAGTGCTGCCAATCGAGTCAGGAAGCTTATATGTAATTTCATATTCACGTATTAAGTGTCGAAGCGTTCGTGTATTCATGTTATATCGTCCTCGGACATTAGACCGATTTTAAGACCATGGCGTTTGCTTCTTTCTTTCAGTGCTCTTATACTTTCCATTGCTTTTGTTATCGTAAATCTTTCTTTTCTTTCGTAATTCCCAAGCCCGCGGCGCAGCTCGCTTAGCTCATCAAGGATCTTGTCCATTTCCTCAATGTAATCAATTGTTCCAAAGTGCTCAGGCTTTTTTGACATTTTAATGTTGCATCAAAAGTGTTTTTATCTTTTTTCTATAAGACTCGGTGACCTGATTGCCACCGACCTTAATAGGAGGTGCAGTATTTTCCTCACCTGGTGCTCTTGACCCAGTAGATCGTGAAGGCTCAGGTGCAGATGCGACAGGCTTGCTAGGTGCGGCAGTTTGCGGTTCTTTTTGATCTGCCTGACCACCGCGCTGAATTGTGTCAATATCGAAATCTCCAGGATCGTCTGCACGAGAGCCATCAACTTCGCCCTTCATGACTTTTGCGAATATCTTCATATAAAGAATAGCTGAGGCTGCTTCAGGTGTGCTAAGTTTATCGTAATATGCCCGCAATTGCTCTTCAACTGCGCTGTCTTTTGTTGAAGGTGACCCGCGAAGATCATTTATTGCGTCAACCAGCGAATCAAATTTAGGTGAAATAGAGCCGGGTTCATCTTCAATAGCGGCCGCGGGCGCAGGTTGCTGTTGTGTTGGCTCGCTTTTGGCTTGTTGGCCTTTTCCTGCATCAGACGCAGGACCGGGTGGGTCTTCTTCTTCCATAAAAGCGCGTTTACTTTTCTGGATATCAGAAAAGATTCTTGCCTGTTGCGCCTCTCCGCGTTGCGCATCTTTTGCTGACATAACGGACTCTTCGGCAAGAACCTGCAAAAACTTAAGAAGCTGGCTCTCATTCTTGATTACAATTTTGCTCATTTCGTTTCCTGCCACCTAATACGATTTTGCCAGTGTTCTCTGTAAAGTCGATTATAAACTCGCTGCGGCAGTGTATCTTGTCCTGCTTGATGCTCTTCAATTGTCTTGCGTTGTTCATCTTCTCTGACAGTTATGTCCTGCATAAATTTATCAAAGTTAAAATCGTCATTCATGATGGTCACCTAATCTTAATTATTACGCTTTATGTGAAGCATTATCATATCGTGCGGTTCATTGTGTATGATGACTGTTTCAAACCCCAATGAGGAAATTTTTCCTTTACCTATTTCTTCACCTTCAAATCTTGCAATTGCAGTCAATGTTTTTGCCTTTAATGCAGATGAAATAATTCCACGGGACGCAAATGCCAGCAATCGAGTTGAAGCTGCGTCACGTGTAAATGAAAAAAGATCCAAGTCATATTGTTCATCATCGACAGTCAAAGAAACTTGCGAAATTTCACCAGTCAGTTGTCCAATCGAAACGATATCCTTCAGTGAGTCGCTCATCATTATTGACATTTTCTTCTTGCTCCGCATTATCTGTGTCTTGAAAATCAGTTGCCGAATATACAGCGTCAGAGTAAATCTGGTCAGACATCTTTTTTATTCTAACGTCTTGTTCTGTAATATCTTGGAGGCTGTGTGTATAAGTCGTTACAAGCACTGTATCGTATCCAACTTCAAGATCGGGATAGTGATTTAGCTTATTCGCATATGAAAGTAGACTGCTAACAAAGAATACAAGCTGGTTATAGTCTTCAAAATTATATCGACGTGTCAATCTATTAGGCGACTTTTCAACAACCCATTGTGATTGCTTCGCCTTGATTGGCACAAACTGTGCCTCGCTAAGAATTTCACCTCTATTAAGGAAGTACAGAGTTTTCATAAAGAATCTTAACCCCTAGATTGCTCACGTATTAAGTTTGTGATTAAACTTAAGATTGCAGATTCATTTAGCTGCATAAGTTGATTGACAAGGCGCTGGTAGTCTTGAGCTGTCTGAAGCGCAGGATATCTTTTTCTTAGATAGGGGCTTGGGCCGTCGATCGCAGCATCAAAATCTGCGATAAATGCTTCTTTCTTGCCTGGGTCAAGATTGCTATAGACTGCAATAATATCATCTATCGTGCCTGCGACGTCATTAGATGCAAACTCGCGCGGCGAGCCTTGCGCTGCTGGACCTACGCCTGTTGCGTCTTTAGGCAATCTATTTGTTGCAGTTTTAAAAGATTGTGCTACAGGTGTCTGTGCAAGTGTTTCAGGCGCAATATTCATGAACGCTTTCGCAGGAGCCTCAAGCGCTTTTGAAAGTAATGGTGACCCTGCCTTGACAAACAGCTTCATAGTCGATAATAGTGTATCAGGGTCTATAAGCTGTTTTGCATCTCGCACAATGCGATCAGAAACCAGTGTGCTGCCTGTCCGTCTAAGATTTTTTGCGTTATCCATCATAAAGATCGAAATATGACGCAGGTCTCCAACTAAGTTTGAAACGTCCTTCGCACGACGCCCTTGTCCTGGCTGGTCGTATATTTGGCTATGTTTGACACCTGCTGTCTCTTTAAAGTAAGCTTTAGTTGCAGGATTATCAACTATCTTATCGTAGATATCGAATAGCTTATTATTGTTGGTTTTGTCTGCGAATGCCTTTATCGCTCTTTCACAAAAATCATCAAATATTTCTAATACCTGCCTTGATGCTGCACTCATTTCTTCTGGAATTGCTTCAAATAAACTGTCAATTCCGCCAAACTGCTTTTGAAGCTTGACATTGCCTTGAACTGCGTTAGAGAAAAGTTCCCAAAAATAGTCTTTTATCGGTGCAAACAGATTAAATTGTCCTTCATCGATAATGCCGCCGCCTATCAATACCATAGAGACAAGTTGCTCGTCAGTAATATCTAGACCTTCATCTTCGACGACCTGCTTGGCAGCTACAAGCTTAGCTTGAAAATCTGCCGCACTCATTTTAAAATTCTTGCCGCCAATCTTCATTCCGATGTCATAGAAGTAATTTTCCTGGCCGCGGGTCATTTGAACTGCAGAACGTTTTTCGCGCTGCTTTTTTGCTATGTAATCTTCTAATGCAGCAGGTGTAATGCTTAAGAGCTCTTCTAGCAAATTTCCAAATCTTGTATCTTCAATAGCTTTAAGCGCAGCAGGTGAATCAGGTATGTCGATCGTTAATGAGACATTCTTGCCAAGCACATCAACATTAATTGTATTGCTACCTGCAACCAAGCCTTGTGACATAAATTTATCAACTACATCATCATTAGCGACATAAAGCTTTGCAGCAGCATCTTTTGTGTTGATAAGCGCCTGATTAGGTGGGTATGACTCAATAACTGCATCAGTTAAAGTGCGCTGCACTACTGGCAATGATGCAAGCAGTGCATTATAAAGTGCTGCATCATTTTCAGCATATTTTAACGACTTAATTGCTTTAGCATATTTTGGTCCCCACGAATCTTCATACTGCGTTCCTTCTGATTTCTGGCTTGCAAGAGAACGAAACACTTCCTTGTATTGCTCAAGTGAGAATAGATTCTTCTTTTTACCTTCTGTGTTATAGGTAAAGTTGATTCCATAGCTTGGAACGCTAAAGACCATATTGCTGTCGCGCATGCTTAGCGTCATTTCTGCTAATGCTGCGTCCAAGCCTGCTTCCAAGGCCTCAGGAGTAATATCTTCCTCGCCGATTTTTTTAGCGATTGCGTCGAGCAGCTTGTTCGCGTCACCTACAACTGTTCTGCTAAGCGGCATTTCAATGCGCTTAAGCCATTCAGGCTGTGGACCTATGTCTCCAAGCGATGAAAGATACTGTGCCGTAAAATCTGCTCTATCCTGGCCGTCGTCGCTTGTTGTGCGGATATCAGCAGATTTTTTCTTTTTTCTTGGTCCATCTGGATCAGGTGCTCGAGATGACGCTGGCACATCAATCGCCCCTTCGATGTCAGCTGCATCTTCTTCAGGCGTGGTTGATATTAGACCAATGTCACGTTCTGCTTTACTCTTTTTTCCTCTTCTTGGCGCTGCAGGCGGTTCTTCTGTATCATTTCCTGAAAACTGCGGTAACTTTGCCTCGCCGATGCTATGCGTTGTTGAAGTTTTTAGTGTGCTAGAATCTTCATACTTTTTAATAAGACGCTTGAAATTACTGTAAAACTTTTCAATTACAGGATCATCAATTTTTTGTGTTAATTGCATTGCAGCTCTTCCTAATTGTCGTCTGTTTGTAGGAACATATGAATGATCGTCAACAGACTCTGCTGCGGTTGACAATTGTTGTGCCATTTGCATTTGTGGAAATATTGGAGGTGATGCCTTCTCTAATTCATTTGTATTTTTAGAATGAAAGCTTCTTTCTTCATTGACAGTCGCTTCAATGAGACTCTCTAGCGCAGCTTTGTTTACAATTACCTGCATAAACATTAAACCTCTTCATTCTAAATATCAAATACAAACCTAATTGACAAGATCTTCATTCTTCTTCTTAACAGAAAACAGGTCTCGCTTTTTTAGAGACAAAGCTATTTCATCTACATACCTGATTGTCTCTCTAATCACTTTTGCATTTAAGACGCTTATAAACGAAATCGCAGCTTGATTTTCATTAATTTTTGCTTGTAGCAGCTTGTTTTCTGCTTTAAGAATAGTAATCTCGTCTTGCAACAAGACGATTCCTAAAAAGCCTTGTAGGTATTTTTTGAGCAATAGGATCATTATTTTTGTCTTGCTAGCGGATTATTAAATTCAATAATTTCAAAGATAGAATCGGCATCAGCTGCTGAGAGCTGCCTGATAATCTTATTACGCTTTCTAATAGCGACGTCTTCAAGAATCGACACTAAATCAGGATTTTCAGCGCCAATTAACTGACCAATCTCTTCAAAAACTTCTTGGACTGATAGGCTTCTTTTTACGCATGCAACTCTAAGAGCGGCATGTGCACTTTTTGTCATGTTTATATGAATAGATTTTTTTGAAGCAAAGTCAATAATTCTGTTAATTGGTATGGGCTTAGCCACTAAGCACCGCCTGACTTGACTCCTGCGCCTGTTGCAATTGGAACATCAATAACATCCTCTTCACCGTCTAGATTAAAATCAAATTGTGTATCAAGAATGTTGACCATTCTTTCAACGTAATCTTTGCCCTTATTGCCGTAATTTTTCTCAAGAAAAGCTGATGCCCTATTGACAATTACAGGCTCGATTCGTAACAAGTCTCGATAGTTTAAAATAAGACGTACGACCTTCTTTGTAAAGGCATCAATGTCTAGAGGCGGTTTTGGATCAACAGCTTCAGGTTCCTCCTTTGTTGCTTCGCTTCCAACAGGATCGCTTTCTGGCTGTTGATCATCTTCAGCAGGTTCGTCACCTTCAGCTTCAAGAAGAAACCTTAATGATAAGCTACGAAGTGCTTCCATAATAATCTCATCTTCACTTGAATTCTTTATAGACTCATTTTCAAATTTAAGAATATGACTATCAATTTGATCATCGACTGAATCGAGTGCCTGTTTTGTCTTTTTGGACATTTTTTCAAGACCGTAAAGCCCACCGTCGAGGTTGGCTTCTTCTCTCAGCGTTCGTCTTTTATACATCTTCATTTAAGTGCCTGTGCTAATTTTTCTGCTTTTTTAATTCTATCTTCAATAACACCCCAATTAAGCTCTTTCATCATTGCAGTTGAATATGTTTTGACATCGCGCAAATAGTCTTTGTAATAAGCGTGTTGCCAAACGTCCATGACAATAACTGGAAAGCAACCAATTGGAATTTCTAAACTATGAAGGTCTACGACAGCATTCATGTATGTCTGTGTAAACAGGTTGTAATAGGTAATTGCCCAACCGCAGCGAGATGCAGCGCAACATGCAAGAAAATCAGTCTGCCATTTATCAAATTCGCCAAAGTCTCTTGAAATTTTGATATATGACAATGAATCCATTGTAATGTTGCTTTGAATATCACCAATATTTGCAAAATAAAGTTCATGCAAATAAAGAGCATTCATATTGTAGGTCTCATCAAGCTTTAGAGACCTAAACTGTGAATGATTTGAATTTGATTGCTCGCGATCAGCAGTATCAAGTTCTGCACTTACTTTATTGAAATTTTCAATATAGCCTTCATAAAGCTCTTTGTGGTTGCGCTTATTATTGCCACTTAAAAATTCCGTCTTAATGTCGTATGTCTTGGGTTGCGCGACCAACGCCTCATTCACGTTTTGTCGAGTGTCTAGATTAAGAGAATTTCGAAGAATATCATTGACAGCCTTATTGCTAATCATTATTGCCTCTCATAGGATTTAAATTCTTTAGATGGAATCAGCAGCTCTTCCCCATCGCCGGATGCGGCAGTTAAAACAATATCATTGCCAATCATGTCAACAGATTGAACTGTGTATGCTAGACCTGATTTTCTATGCTTGATTTTAAATCCCGGCGTAATTGCAACCTTATCGCGCTGGCTGCCGACAAAGGGCACAAGCTCAGTCGCAGATGTAAAATTTCCTTCTTTGCTTTTTTGGCTGCTTTTTTGGCTGCTTTTTTTGCGCTTTTTTGCAGCATCTGCGATTTTTAAGATATCTTTTTCTGTATACACACTTGACATTTTATACTCTTATGGACGTAAGTATTTCTTGACTTTGATTCCAGCTGATTTAAGTATATCAATGCCTGTTGTGTCTCGATACTCTTCTGCAAAGATAACTTCACCAATTCCAGCATTTACAATGGCTTTAGCACACATCTTGCAAGGTGACAACGTCACATACATGACACGCTGCTTAAGATTATTATAATCAAGCTTAATCAATGCATTCATTTCAGCATGAATAAAGCCAGACTCGCCTGGATCATCTGACTCTCTGCAGTTTGGACCGCCTGCATGATCGCCATTGTAACCTAATGATAGCACTTGAGTATTGTCTGCCGTAACAATAATCGTTCCAACTTTAAATTTATCATCTGCTGCGCGCCTTGAAACTTCACGTGCAATGTTCATCCAGACTTCATCCCAGTTAGGACGCATTATTACACCTTGTCAAAGATAGTTTCGATGCTTACGTCGGGCGGTAAAGCAAATCCTGCAGCTTTTCTATGACCGCCGCCGCCAAATCTTTTTGCAACTTCACTGACGTCTGCGTCGTCATGATGCGCTCTCAGGCTTACTTTTACTTGACGTGTGTCATGATCATAATACCAAATTACTGCAAAGTCACATTTTGTTGAAAGCACACTTCCAATTTCTGACATCCAGTGTGGAGAATTTACCACAAGAATATCCTTGTTTCCCATTTTTCTTGTTATTGCACGTTTTGCAATTTTTGAGATTACTGTTTTGGAATACGCAAGTATGTATGATCCGCGCATTTGTGCATTGTCGACAGCAGAATCATCAAGAAATAGATCAAAATCTTCAAACGTGAATGGCACCATGTCAAAAGCAGCAGAAAACTCTTTTGAGTAGGGAATCTCCCACTTCCAAAGATCACGATCCTCAATGAACTTAATCATTCGAGGAACATCTTTACCTGGGTGGAAGAACTTCCAGGCCAACATTGCGCCGCTGTGATTCATGTCAAAATGAGTGCACGATACATCATGAAGCTCAATCATTGCTGATTTGTGATGGTCGATCACAATAAGCGCGTTTGCACTTTTAATCAGCTTTTTTGTAGTTGCATTATCATAAGAAAAGTCAAGAATGACAACATTCTTGCCTGCGACATCAGGAGGAGGCTCGCCGTATTTTGCTGCATGATATTGAGCTCGCTCACCAAGCAGCTTCCATGCAGAATAAGCAGCACCAAATCCATCACTGCAGTTAGCATGATAAATTACAAAATTAACAGAGCTTGGTTCCATTAGCATGACCTTAAATATTTTCTACTTTTGCACTATTGTGATGATGCCAACATCGAGGCTCATAAAGTTCTGAGCCGCCTACGACAATTTCTGCAAGATCATCAATCTTGCGCTGTGTATAGAAAGCATCTTCGCCACAAATAAGGCAAACGGCGGCGCATTTCTCAATTTTTGTAGCCCAAGGAAGCATTTTCTCAATTTCTACGAATACATTGCACGTTGCAGACATTTCAATTGAAGACACGACGATGGTAACGCCTTGCCTAAATAGAGAAATTAGAGCATCGGCAGATCCATCAATCATGAATGCTTCGTCGACCGCGATAACATCAGGCTGTATGAGTGATGTATGGCGCAAAATTTCATCACCTGAACTGACTGTTATCGCAGGTATTTTTCCACCGTTATGTGTGCTTATTTCCTCTGGCGTATATCGTCTATCAAGCTTAGGCTTGAATGCAACTACCTTAAGATTCTGAAATCTAAAACGATCGACTGCGGCAAGCAATCTTGTCGTCTTGGATGACATCATTGGGCCGCAAAAAACTGTAAATGATGGTCTAGCTGGCATTGTTCCTCCTTAAATCTTCCACCACGAAAATGTATTTGTAAGACCCGAAACAAGGTTAACTGTCGATTCGAATCCTAACAGGTCTTTTGCTCGATGCACGTTTGCGTAGATGCGCTCAACATCACCTTTGCGTGCAGGCGCATGTGTTACTGACAGATTTTCAAACTTTTTCCTGAATGCATTGATAATCTGTATGTTGCTTGTTTCTTTGCCTGTACCGATATTGACAACATCGCCGCGCAATTTGGCCTTTGATTTTGCTGCAAGAATATTGGCCTGGACAACGTCACTTACATAAATCATGTCGCGTGTTTGTGATCCATCACCGTCAAACCTTAAAGATTCATTCTTTGAGATCTTATCACACCATGCAGAGATTGCGGTTGAATAGGGCGAATCTCCTCTTTGACGCGGGCCATAGACATTGAAGTATCTTAATGAAATGCTCTCTAATCCGTATAGACGAGATGCAAGCTTTAGATAGTCTTCAACAGCACCTTTTTGCCAACCGTAAGGCGATTCTGGGTGCTTTTGTGCGTTTTCATGAACAGGCAAATCACTAGGATTGCCGTAAGCAGCACAAGTTGATGAAAACACAAATCTTACTTGTTGCTTGCAGTGCCTGACTGCTTCTGTTAAAAGAACAGTCTTAGAAAGATTTTCTTCTGTTGTGTCATACGGATTTTCAACTGTATAGGAAACTCTTGGATTTGCTGCAAGATGAAAAACAACATCGTATTTTCCGCTAGCTATCCTGCGTAAGACAGATGAATCAGCAAAGTCTGATTCGATCATCAGCACCTGATTTGCTGCTCTATCTTTTTCATTGACTTCTTCGTAAATGTCAACTAAATTTCCTAATACGTGTCGCGTGCTAAGACCGTCAAGATTTTCTAAGTACCCGTTAGTCATATTGTCTACAATGTCAACAACATGACCTTCATTGACGAGTGTATGGACAAGATTTGATCCAATAAAACCTGCGCCGCCTGTTACCAAACAATTCATTTATTACCTCAATATGTGTGCTGAACCTAGCGTAATTGTATAGCGCACTTCATCGATGAACACTCCAATTTCTGATTTAGTAATGCGACCGAGGTCTGCTAAGAAGTGAAGATCATGTTTAAACGTCTCACAAACTTCTGACGACCTACAAACAATATTCATATACAACTTATCATTTCTAACGATCGCCTGGACAAATGAGATACATGAATCCTGCGCTAAGACAAATCTGCGTGATTCTGCAGTTTGAACTTTTTTATATTCATTCAAGCCGTCCAGCTCATTTCTAATTTTCTTGACCAGCGCCAAGCGTGTTTGATCGTAATACGCAGCTTCTTTTTCATAGGTAAGGCGCGTAATATCAATCTGATCAAAGTCATTGTCTGACCACGAAAATTTCAAATTGATCTGTTCGTTGCTGCCTGCCGATACATGCTTCTCAACCGCATGTGACAGACCGTCATATGTCTTGTCCTCGTAGTCAAGCAAGATTTTTGCAAGTGGCACGTAATCACGCGTAACTGCACGATAAACAATTACATTAGGATAGTTCTTAAGCTTGTCGACTTCAGTCTCAAAAATCTCGTAAAGGCGAGTAATAGTATCAACTGTCTGGTATTCGTCGCCGCGCTGCCTGAGTCGTTCAAGAATGACACGCATCGG
>Ga0181349_1001346_pt1 | contig 10518 bp, 13 predicted proteins | sample Su13VDMM110SD_FD_130106 | JGI IMG/M metagenome (GOLD analysis project Ga0181349, IMG submission 130106) | Freshwater viral communities from Lake Michigan, USA - Su13.VD.MM110.S.D | ecosystem: Environmental > Aquatic > Freshwater > Lake | place: USA: Michigan | collected 2013-07-16 | reverse complement strand
TTTATTTGTAGATATTGATGGAACACTAGTTACCAATTCTTCGATACACTTTCCACCATATGTGGGAACTGGAGAACCACTGAATAGTAATATTTCTCTTTTAAGATCTCTTTATGATTCGGGAAAAGTTAAAATTATTTTAACAACAAGCAGACCAGAAAAACTTAGAGAGTTGACAATCGATGAAATGAAGAGATATAATATTCCATATGATACTCTTATTATGGGACTTCCTCACTGTAAACGAGTTGTTATCAATGATTTTGCTAATAGTAATCCATATCCAGCATGTGAATCAATCAATCTCCCAAGGAATTCTGACAATCTAACCGAATTTTTAAAATGAGAATACTTTTAACTGGTGCAGCAGGTGGAATTGGTTCTACTCTTGGACATTATCTTCATAAAAAAGGACATGAACTAACATTAGTTGATAATCTTAGAAATGGTTATTCAAAAAATTTATTGATTGATAAAAAAACATTTGGAGATTTTTATAATCAAGATATCTGCGATCCTCAACTGGCGGATAACTTATTGGATCACTATGATTGCATCATCCATCTTGCGGCAATAACAGCACTTCCAGATTGTGAATCTAATGTAAGTGATACAATTGATATTAATGTTGCGGGAACTGCAAATATAATGGAATGTGCTAGAAAATGGAATGTTCCGCATGTAATCTTTGCAAGTACAAGTGCCATTTATGAGAATAATAAAGAACAAATTTTTACAGAAAATTTGGAAGTAAATCCTTGCCTTTGGTATTCGTTGTCTAAAAAAATGGCAGAAGAAGTTTGTGAATCATATCGCATTAATTATGGTATGAACATTACAACTCTTCGCTTCTTTAATGTATTTGGCCCAAGGCAAGATATTCATAGGAAAAATCCTCCATTACTGAACTATCTTGTGAGAGAGATTAAGCAAGGTAAACAACCAGTCTTGCATTCAACTGGTGAGCAAGCAAGAGATTACATTCACGTTGATGATGTAGTTAAATTGATTGATCTTTGCCTTGAAAAAAAACCAAATGATACCTTCAATGTATGTACTGGAAGTTTGCTATCAGTCAATCAGATTGTAAAGTATGTATGTGAAACCTTCGATAGTTCTATAAAACCTATATACAGAGAAGCATCAAGATTATGGGATACATATCCTGATTTATTTTCTGGGTATTATCCATTAGATAAAAAAATTGTTGCAAAGGAAACCAATAAGTACTCTAAAGGATCTTACCAAAAAGCAAAAGAACTTTTAGGATGGGAACCGAATACTGATCTTGAATCTTTAATTAAAAAAGTAACAACTGAAATTAATTTATGAAAATTGCATTATGTTTTTCTGGACAACCTAGATTTGTATCAGAGTGTTGTCAATATATTTTTGATAATGTTATTAGGAAATATGATGTAGATGTATTTGCCCATTTATGGTTTGATGAATCTTTACAGAATCAACCATATAAGTATGGTGGCAGCGGTAAATGGATAGATCAAAGAATTTCTGAAAATGCTATAGAAGAATTTTCTAGAATTTATAATCCAGTTTCAATTATTTCTGAACCTAGTAAAAAATTTATTGATTCTGAATTGCATTTTGAAACATCATTGAAAAGATATTGGCAGGGATCTATTGATAATCCACTAGATCCTGATTATCGAAATCGAACAATTAATAATGGGTTGTCTTATTTTTATAGTTTGAATGAAGTCAATAAACTTAAAAAATTGCATGAATATGCAAATGATTTTAAGTATGATTGGGTGATCAGATGTAGAACTGATTCTATGGTTCAAACTAAAATGTATTTTGAGCATCATAATCCAGATGTAATTAACTTCTCTGGTATTATGCATCAACCAGATGGAATGATCAATGATTGGTTTAATTTTGGGGGTTCTGATGTAATGGATGCTTTTATGAGTGTCTTCCCTGTCTCTCAATTAATTTTGAATAAATGTATGCGAGAAAATAATAACGCTTGGTGTCACGAACTTCTTCATAGAAAAATGGTAGATTGTTTTGGTATTGATATACAAGCACATCCAATTATGATCACTTTACCTAGGTTTTAAAATGTATAATAGAGTATTAAATCAAAAAGATCTCAATCTTTTTAAAAATCAAATTGTCGAAAATAATTACTCCACAAAATTCCCACATATTGACCTATGGGGAAAAGATGATGCAATTTTGAAATGGATATCAGTTGTAAATGAATTTCAAGATTTAAATAAAAGTAATCTGAAAGTCGTAGATCTTGGTTCTGGAAGTGGTTGCGTACCACATATGATTTCTAGTTTGGGGAATGATGTCACTGCAATTGATATTTCAAACATTGATCATTTTTGTAGCAATAGTTTAGTTAAGATGGTATTGAATGATGTTCTGATTGAAATTAAAGAAATGAAAACAAGATCAGTAGATATTTTTACTGATATTTGTGCAGTAACTCATTTCAATATTCAATCAAATGATAGTACTTCAAATATTGGTTGGAAAAAAGTTGCCGATCAAGTTTATAGAGTTTTGAAAAAGAATGGAAAATTTATTGTTTCCAGTGATGTTGATATTTCAAATGATATTGGAGAATTTATTAAACCAAAAAATATTATTGAGATGGTGGAATCTTCTGGATTGAAATTGCATGGTGAATATGATGTAGATTCTGAGGTTACTGATTTTTATGTTCCTTATAACGGACTTAAATTGCAAGTTGCATGTCTGGTATTTGTAAAACCATGAAGATTGCTCTTTGTTTTGCTGGACAACCAAGATTCATTGATCTTATGAATCTTGATAACTTAATCCATAATCATGATGTTGATGTTTATGCTCACTTTTGGTGGGACGAAAGTTATATTGGACAGCAATTTGCTTGGAATAGTTCTTTGACTTATCCAAAAAATTATGATCCAATTGAACACTTTAAAGAAAAAATATCTCCTAAAAAAATAGTCTTTGAAAAATATCCTGAATTTGATATGACCAGATATAAAATGGTCAGTCAAATGGAATTTCCATTGGAACCAAATATTGTCGAACAATCAATATATCGTCAAAAGTGTCAATGGAAATCTGTTAAACGTAGTATTGAATTGGTTGAAGGAGATTATGATCTTGTAGTTCGTATGAGAACAGATTTAGAATTTAAAGATGTTGTTCCATTAGAATTGTGCAATCAAGATGGAATTTATTTGATGGATGGATCTCTTCAAGCTGGATATGGTAGAGATTATTGTGATTGGTTTTATTGTGGGCCACTTCATAGAATGAAAGAATTTGATATTCTTAAAGTTTATGATGATTTCTATAAAGATGGAATTCGTCATATGCATCATTTGATTCATCACACATTAATCACTTTACAAATTCCATATGCTGTGGTAGACTTGAAGGTATGGATGTTGGACAGAACAAAATTGGAGACTAAAGATGTTTAGTTATGATATTTGTGTTGCCAGATATAATGAAGATCTGGATTGGCTTGAAACCTATAAAAATAATTCTGTAATTTATAATAAAGGTTCAGACCTTGATGAAAAACAATTTAAAAAAATTGTTAAAACACAACCAGTAGGAACAGAATCTTATTCCTTTTTTTCTTATATTGTTGATCATTATGATAATTTACCTGAGGTAGTTGCATTTATTCAAGGTAGAGTTGATGATCACCTTGGTGATGCAAAAAATAAACACAGTGAAAATGATAAAAAAAATCCATTAATATTTTTGGATTATATTTTGAATGAGGCATATAAAAAAGGAATATCTGCTCCTATTGATGAAACTGTCTATGATCATACAGATTGGAAATTAGCAACCCCAGATAGAATTACTGGAAAGGAATGTGCTGTAGTAGAATATGCTAATATGACTGAGTGGTGGGAAAACTATATTGGACTTCAGTGGCCTGGTCCTTCACGATGTGTGTGGTGTCAATGTTTTGCTGTAAGAAAAGAAAATATTTTACATCATTCAAAGGAGTTGTATATTAAAATTAGAAATGATCCAAACTTTCAGAATACATATTGTGAAGTTTCTCATTTCTGGGAAAGAATGCTTTTCCCATTTTTTACAAATAAATGGATTGATAAAAATTTATGAGTAAAACATTTACAGCATATCATCAGTGCTATAAAAATAAAAAAGCAACTGAATTTGCCATACAAAAATTTAGACAATATAATCCAGATGCTCCTTACTATTTAATTTCTGATAATGGTGAGGATTTTTCTGATATTGCTGAAAAATATGATTGTTATTTTGTATTTGATAAAAATAATACAGGAATGAATTATCTTCCTGCCGAACATGCAAAGATTTTATATCAGCGTCTTGTGAATTGTTTTAATCATTTTAATACTGATTATGTTCTTCTAATGGAAGATGATGTTCTTTGTAGGGGAACACTTTTAATTGAAGATGATTTTAATCTTGCAATGTCTCATGTTCCTGGTAATAAAATTTATCTTTATGACACAATTGTAAAAAAATATAATCCAACTCCAAACGTTGATTGGTATGGTGCTACTGGAGGATCTTTTCTTAACAAGAATGTGTTTACAATAAAGGAAAATATAAAAAAAGTTCATCAATTTATTGATGAAGATTATGATCAAAAGATAGGATCAATGGATCAATTTATTACTACTCTTTACCTACTCTGTGGATATGATTGTTCCGTAAATACTTCTCTTGGAGAAACACACAGAACTCCCAACTGGAGAGAAAGTGATTTGCCACTTATTCATTGTTTCAAGGAAATGTACTGATGAAAATTATTATTTGGGGATATCCTCTACATTCTCATACACATTCTTATATTCATGCTGCTTTTTATAAGGCATTCACTCATCTTGACTATGAGACTCACTGGTTTCATGATGGCGAATATCCTGATAATTTTGATTGGAATGATTGTGTTTTTTGGACAGAAGGATTTGCTGACAAGAATATTCCATTAAATAAAACCAGCACATACTTTGTTCATGTCTGTCCAGATCCTGCAAAATATATTAATGCAGGAGTGAAAAAATTTGTTGATGTTAGATATAATCATCTATGGCATAAAGACCACGTTTATGATTATACATTAGATAAATCCAAAGTTGAAAAGGTTGGACATTGCTGTTATTTGCAACCAAAAAAAAATCGCAGAACACAAGTTCTAAATGATTATCATCAATATTGGATTAAAGATTATGATAAATTTTATGTAACTTGGGCAACCAATATTCTTCCAGAAGAATTTAATTTTGATGATATTAATTATCCAAGAGAAGATAAAATTTATTTTAGTGGTAATATTTCAGCAAATGGTCGTTGTGAAAACTATAGTACATTTAAACCTTTTATTGACAAATGTACCAGTAATGGTGTAGAATTCTTTCACAATGATCCATTTGCAAATCCTTTGAGTGAAGAGGAAGTCATTCTTCGAACTAAGAAGTCTATTCTTGGCGTAGATATTCGGGGTCCAGAACATATTCGTAATGGGTATGTTCCTTGTAGAGTATTCAAATCAATTAGTTGGGGACATCTTGGAACCACTAATTCTGAAGAAGTCTACAAAGAACTTGAAGGTCATTGCATTTATCAACCAGATACTGCACAGATGTTCCATGATGCAATGAAACGCAGACTAGATAGTGAATACATAAAAGAATGTATGTCGTATGTCAAAGAAAATCACACTTATGTGAATCGTATTAAATCTATTATGAGTATTGTATGAAAAATGTAACTATTGTATCTTGCCTTTTTAACATTCAAAGAGAAGGAATGGACGGGAGAACTTGGGAAGACTATTTAAAGTGGTTCAACATCACTTTAAAGTTAAAGTGCCCAATGGTTCTTTTTGTGACCGAGGATGTGCGAGAATTTATTGAAGAACGAAGAACAGATATTCCAACAGAAATAATTGTGCAAACTGTTGAAGAGGTTCCTTTTTATTATCTTAAAGACCAGTTGGATGATATTATTGAATCTCAGGATTATAGAGATAAAATTTCTGATCCAGATCGTGTTGAATGCCAGCACTCGATGTATTCAATTGTTCAATATTCCAAATTTAAATGGTTACAGCGAGCAATTGAAGAAAATCCATTTGATAGTAAATTCTTTTTCTGGTTAGATGCAGGAGCATCTAGATTTTTTGAGAATTATGATTTATCTTTACAATATCCAAGTGAAAATGCATTGGCAGCATTGGAAGAGATGAATAATAAATTCTTGATTCAAATGAATATGGAATATTATAAGGATCTTTCTAATGCATCTACTTTATCGGAAAAATATTTGTTGGACAATAGATCTTATGTTCTTGGATCTATGTTTGGTGGTGGAAAATCTTCCTTATTGAAAGTTATAAATGATGTTGAAGATATTCTTTTGAATCAAATGATTGCCAATCAATTTATCAATAATGAGCAAATTGCTTTGGGATATTTGGTAAAAAAGAATCCAGATGACTTTGAAATTTTTGAACGTTATGATGGCAAACATTTGGCATTATTTACGGAGCTAGGTAAACAATGAAGATTACTTTAATTGGTCCTGGAATTATGCCTATCCCTCCTGTGGGTTGGGGTGCGGTAGAAATTTTAATTTGGGATACCAAAAACGCTTTAGAAAGTTTGGGGCATCAAGTTCAAATAGTCAATACAAAAAATGCAAGACAAATTATTGATGAGATAAATTCTTTTTCCCCAGACTTTGTTCATGTTCATTATGATGAATTTATTGGAGTGTATCCTTATATTCAATATCCAAAAGCAATTACCAGTCACTTTGGATACTTAGAACAACCTCAGATGTTTAATGGATATATCAATGTATTTAATGCATTTGGAGATATCAAACCAAACATCTTTTGTTTGTCAGAAGGAATTTCTAAGATATACCAGATCATGCTTGGCATATCCCCGGAGAAACTTTTTGTAACGCCTAATGGAGTTAACTCAAAAGTTTTTAACTTTACATATTCTCCACAATACCCACAGAGATCTATCTACCTTGCTAAAATCGATTATCGCAAGAGACAACATCTTTTTCAATCTATCGATAGTTTGTGGTATGCTGGTAATATTGCTGATCAAAGATTCAATCCTAACAAAAATTATTTGGGAGAATGGAGTAAAGAAACATTATATAACAGTCTAACTCACTATGGTAATCTTGTTTTATTAAGTGATGGTGAGGCACATCCACTTGTTTGTATGGAGGCACTAGCATGTGGATTGGGCCTTGTTATCAGTCAATTTGCAACTGCAAATCTGGACACGAGTAAAGATTTTATTGATGTTATTACTGAAGATAAGGTGCATGATATTGAGTATATCGAATCTGTCATTCAAAGAAATAGAGAATATTCTATATCTCATCGTGACGAAATTTTAGAATATTCTTTACAATTCAGTTGGGAGAATATGATAAAAAATTATTATATTCCCAATGTAAAAAAAGTTATAGGTGCATCATGATTGGGTTTAATGCTCTAGGGCAATTAGGCAGACTTGGTAATCAAATGTTTCAATATGCAGCACTTAAAGGTATTGCCGCAAATCATGGTTATAATATTTGCATTCCCCAATCACAAAAACAAAATGAATGGACTGATCATCAATTAAATAATGCATTTAAAATGTCTTCTCTAACATCTTTAAACTATCAGTATATTGATTCAAACCGCCCCACTGTAGTAGAAGAAACTTTTACATTCAATGAGAATATCTTCAACACTTGTCCTGATTGGGTCACTATTCAAGGATTTTTTCAAAGCGAAAAGTACTTTAAACATATTCGAAATGATCTTCTGAAAGACTTTGAGTTCCATGATGAAATTTTAGAACCTACAAAAAAAACTATTTCATATTGGAAACATCCAATAGCACTTCATATTCGCAGAACGGATTATATTACCAATCCAAATCACACTTCATTGGAATTGGATTATTATGAAACAGCGTTGAAAGAATTTGATAGTAATGATGAAATAATTATTTTTTCCGATGACCCTCAATGGTGTATGGAACAATCCTTATTTGATGACGATAGATTTATGGTTTCAGAAACTGGAAGTAATTACATGGATCTATGTTTGATGTCATTATGTTCTGGACACATTATTGCAAATAGTTCTTTTAGTTGGTGGGGTGCCTGGATGTCAAGTAGTAATCATGTAATTGCCCCTTCTGGGTGGTTTAAAGGTTCAAATAACGAACACCTAGATACTAAAGATATTATTCCTAATAATTGGACAATGATTTAATGAAAGTTGCAATTGCATTTATTGGTACTGGCAAGTACCTTAATTTTCTACCGAAGTATCATGAGCATATTGAAAAGTATTTTCTACCAAATTCAGAAAAAACATTCTTAGTATTTACGGATGGAGAATTAAATGATACGCCAGAAAACATTATTCCCTATTATCAAGAACACCTTGAATGGCCGTTCATTACACTTAAGAGATTCCAAATTCTTAACAAGGCAAGAGATGAAATTTCTAAAAATGACTGGTTGGTTTTCATTGATGCTGATGCTCTCGTTGTTGATGAAGTTTTAGAAGAAGACTTTTTCTCAGATAAGCCTTTGTTTGGGGTATGGCATCCTTGCCACAATTTAGGAATGCCTCCTCATAATAAACTTCCTGGGGCATTTGAAACAAATCCATTATCACTTTCATTTGTTGACACTGAGAAAGAGTTACCTGTGGTATACTATCAGGGTTGTCTATGGGGAGGTAAAGTGCCTGAGGTTTTAAAAATGATTGATGATCTTGAAGATAGAGTCAATAAAGATTTAGAAAAAAATATAATTGCTGTATGGCACGATGAAAGCCATATCAACAAATACTTTATTGAACAAAAAGAACAAGTAAATGTTCTGGGACCAGAATATGCTTATCCAGAAGTGTTTGCTGAGCATTGTAATTTTGAACCTAAAATAGTACACCTTGCAAAAGATAACTCCAAGTATCATAAGTAATATGGATAAAAATAAATCGCTATACAAGTTAAACGGATTTTCTCCTGTATATTATTTGAATCTTGATGGGCAACCAGAAAGACGAGTGTTTATGGAAAATCAATTTAAATACTGGGAGGTAGAAGACTATACTCGTATCTCTGCTTATGATGGTCGTAATGATGATCTTAGTGATATCATCCATGGAAAATATCCTGATGGAATGTCCTCAGGAGAAATTGGATGCGTGACTTCCCACCTTAGAGCAATCAAACAATGGCTTGACACATCAGACAGTCCATATGCTATAATATGTGAAGATGACATGAGTATGGAAATAGTCAAGTACTGGCCTTTTACTTGGGCTCAGTTTGTTGCAAACATCCCCTACGCTTGGGATGTGGTACAATTGGCAATTATTAATCCTGGTCAAATCCATATGAATATTCATAATAGATTTATCAATGATTTTTCCACTGCATGTTATATTATCACCAGGCATCATGCCGCTAAATTGATTAAAAATCATATTCGGGGTGATAAGTATAAACTAGATAATGGAGTAAAACCAAGAGCAGTTGCAGATGATCTCATCTACAACTCAGGTTTAACATTTTCTATTCCAATCTTCCATTATAAAATTGAACTTGGATCTAGTATTCATCCAGAACACATTGAAATCTTTCATAGGCAAAGTCATGACGGCATATTAAATTATTGGATGAATGAAGTAAACAAACTTAGTAGTCCTGATGTATTGTTTGATTACAATCCATTTTTAGGAAAACTACCACCAGAAGATGCATCCCGATGACGACGTATTAAAACTTAAGTTTTAAATCCTCATATCGGGATTACGGGGGATTAGTTTAGTGGTAAAACGGATGCTTTGCAAGCATCAGTCACCAGTTCGACTCTGGTATTCTCCATTCCCTTAAATTTTTAAGGGAAGATTTACTATAACATAGAAAACAATTTATGAAACAATTTATTGCTCTCGCTGCGCTTCCCTTTATGGTAGCACCTGCTATGGCAGCACCCATCGTCGGTGCTCCTTATGTGGAAACAAAAACTACTGCTGCTGCTTCAGATGGCGACTATAAAGGTGCTCAAACTGAACTTCGTGTTGGATACGAAGCACTAGTACAAAAAGGAGTTCTTCTCTATGCCGAAGTCGGTCCTGGTTATGAATGGACTGCCAAGAAAGATGGTGAAGTCGTCACTGTTGGGGAAGTCGGTGTGAAAGCCAAAGTGTCTAAGAACGTCGGTGTTCAAGCCAAACTTGCTAGTGAGTATGGCGGTACTTCCAAAGTATTTGATCTTGGTGGTGAACTGAAAGTTCGTTATACATTCTAAATACTGTGACCGTTACCACCGAAGATGGCGATAGACAAAATCTGTTTGCTAAAGAACCACAAATGTACATTACTGAGAACGACCAGATGAGTTACGAAAAACAAACTTATGCTCAACGTGCCGAAATTTTAAATGGAAGATTTGCGATGCTTGGATTTGTAATTGCTGTAGGCACTTATCTCA
>Ga0181349_1001345_pt1 | contig 10522 bp, 27 predicted proteins | sample Su13VDMM110SD_FD_130106 | JGI IMG/M metagenome (GOLD analysis project Ga0181349, IMG submission 130106) | Freshwater viral communities from Lake Michigan, USA - Su13.VD.MM110.S.D | ecosystem: Environmental > Aquatic > Freshwater > Lake | place: USA: Michigan | collected 2013-07-16 | reverse complement strand
TGAAGAATGCTCGTGTTGTGGATTTAAAGAACAACGTGTATCAGATTACAGAGTACCATTATTAATTAACTTTAAAAATGGGAATAAACGAGATTGGAAACGAGAAAATTTAGAATTTTTATGTTACAATTGCTATTATTTAACTATTGGAGACATATTTACACCCAAACAAATCCAAGGTATAGAAGACACATACGAAATACCTAAAGCTCAAGAAGTTAAATGGGAAATGGATGATGCAATGTATGAGCATTTTAAATCGTTAAATTTATTAGATGAAAACGATTTTAGAGATGATGACGACGATATTGTATCTTATACTAAATAAAAACTTGGAGATTTAATCTTTCTTTCATATATTTATACCATATAAATTAAAATATAAAAAATGGAAAACTTTGATTTTAAAAAATACCTTGCTGAAAATAAATTAACTGAAAATATCAAAGAAGCTGAGTTTGACATCCAACATGAACTTAAATTAGGAGATATATTAGTTGATGGTGAAAAAGATAGATACGAAGTTGCAGCAATAGGACCTAACAGTGTAGAATTGAAACCCCTTACATACAAAGGCCAAAACATCATATTCCCAGAGGATTTTGGTGATGATGTAGATTTAGAGGATATCTGGGGATATTTAAACCCAGAGCAGAGTTTAAAAGAAGCAGAAACATCTACTGAGTGGAGAGATGTTGCTAATATCTTACAAAAAGCATTAAATGATGTTAATTCTCATGACCAATACTCATACGCTAATCCAGAAGACGTACAACAAATACTTGACAACTTAGTACAAGATTTATCAGATATCAATTAATAAAATATAAAAATGGAAAATTTTGACTTAAAAAAATATCTTTCTGAAGGAATCTTATTAAAAGAAGGTAATAATGTTACCGAATTAGAGGATGATATTAAAGATTTTGTAAGAAGTATAAAGGATGATAATTATCAAAGATCTAAAGATAATGATCCTGATTATGAGGAAGTAAAACCATCAGTAGAATTCTTTAAAAATCTTCACAAACCTAAATACGATGAAGTACCAGACGAAATGATTGAACCATTTTTAAATGAAGGGGAAGGAAATCTAGAAGAAGAAACAGAAGATCAAGAAGGGCAAGGAGATAACTTACTTAAATTAGTACAAGATTACATTTCTAATGATTTCACTTTAGATCAAGGATATGGAGATGCTGTAGGTAAAGCAGAAGAGGAACAACCTATGTTAAGAGATCAAATTATCCAATTAAAAGGTAAAGATTATTTCTCTAAAGTTGAAAAAGCTGCAAATCTTTTAACTTATGAAGCAGAATATGTAACTGCAGATGAATCAGAAGAATTAGAACAACAAATCCAAGATATAGCATCAGAATTAGGATTCACTAAAGATGAATTAAGCGGTATGTAATTAAAAAATTTCCTTATATAAAAAGATAGGCTCCGTAAGGAGCCTTTCGTATATTTAAGTATAAAATTAAAAAAGAAAGGTTATGTTATACAGTGTTTCAAATACTTACAAAGACGGTTATGTAGAAGATTTTATATCAACTAATCCTAATATTGATCAAGATAATATAATAGGTTCAATTGTATTTTCATTTAAATATCAAGTTGAATCAACTTTAAGACCTGGAATTGTTAATTTGCTAGGTAAAAAATATATTACTCCTGGTTGGATACCATGCCACCCAAATACTGAATTAAGTGATATAAAATGGATCCCAAAAATATCTAAACAAGAACAAGTAAAAGAAATTGATACTTGGAGGTTCAAATCATCAAGTGGAGATGGAGAATATGTTACTAAACGAAATGGATTTAAATTTACTTGCAATTGCCCAGGTGTTTGGAGGGCAAAAGATAGAGAATGTAAGCATATTAAGGAAGTAAAGAAAAATTTGGATTTATAAAATTTTTTTCGTATATTAAAGTTATGAAAGTAGAAAGACGAGGTAGAATAGCTGAGAACGATACTCTTATTTTACAATACACCCAAGAATTTAAGGAACATACCGGTGAAACCTTCACTTGGGAATGGGATAAAACCAAATTTCCAAATGGTCCTTTATCGGTTGAAATAAAATCACCTGAATGGAATGCATTTGATAAATTAGAAAGGCAATTAGCAAATTTAACTGCTAAATATGAAGTTAAAGGTAATCAACGTAAACCACGTATTACCAAAGCAGATAAACAATCAATTGAACAACTGGAAAATGATATGAATGAAATATTCTATTCATTCTTCCCTGAAGATCGACCTAAACAACGTAAACCCAGAAAAACCAAATAAATGAAAGTAAAAGAATTAACTTTAAGGGATACAGACGAAGTAGTAGAATATACTGAAAATAATCCTGATGTTATTTATACTCAAACTTACAATATGTTAAATCATTCTTGGAAGAAGAATAAAAAAATATCAATGGTTGATCTATTTATTATCACCTTAACTGATGATGAAGAAATGGATGAGATAATTTTAACAGTTAATGATGATGAATGGGAACCTGCTTTAGAAATGGGGTTAGTATACTTTGAGGAAATAGAAGATTATGAAATGTGCACACAAGTAAAAAAATTATTAGAAACCATAAATTAAATTAAAAATGAGTTATTTTCAAGCAACAGTAGAAATTATTGATTTCACAGACAAAGGTAAACAAATTAAAATGAGAGAACAATATTTAGTAGACGCAGTTTCTGTTACAGAAGCAGAAGTTAAAGTTACTAAATTGTTTGAAGCAGAAGGTGGGCAAGCCGATTTTCAAGTTAAAAGTGTTAAGGAAACAAAAATATTGCAGGTAATATAATCACCCACTCCTATATATATCCCTCCATATATACGCCATGAAACAATTATTTAAATATAACGATAAACTCTATGTTATTGTTAGAGATATGGCCTTACATAACTTTACCAATAAAGATGGAAACGTCAACACAGAGAAACTTAGAGCATGGAGGGATTATTTAGGATGTGATCACGTTTTAAAACAAAACGAACGATTTTTATTAGTACAAACAATACAAGACGCAATAATAGATGAAACAAGTAATTAAATATGAAGCAAGTTGGTGTGGACCATGTAAAATGTATTCCCCAACATTTAATAGAGTAGCAAGTGAAGTTCCGGGAGTATCATTTCAAACAGTAGATGTTGACTCAGGTGATCCAAGAATACTTGAACACGGAATTAGAAACGTTCCAACTACAGTTGTAGTAGAAAATGGTGTGGTTGTAAGACGTCAAAGTGGAAACATGAGCACAGATCAGTTAAAAGCTTTAATTGGGTAATATTTATTACCATAATACAAATTCATGGCTACATTAAAAGACTTATTACCTCAAATACCTAAGGATGAATTAGCAATTCTTAGAGATCTAAATTCAAAATTAGATGAATCTAAATTAACAGAAGCAACTGCTAAAGAAGCAGCCCAAGCTGTTAAAGAAATTATTCAAAATTGGAAAAGTTGGAGTAAAATAACATTAGCAGCAATGCTTTTGGTTCCAAACATTTCTAATGCTTTAGAGACTTATTCTCCTAATACCTTAAATGCTATTAAAACTGAAATTTCAGCAACTAATAATGTTAAAACAGATACAGTTTCTAAGAAAATAGAAAAAGTACCTGGTTCAGTATTAGAAATTAACTTTAACCAAACTTTTCCAAGTGGGCAAGCAAAGTTAACTAATGGAGAAGCTTTACAAACAAGTGTTAATGAAATACAAAATTTTTTAAAAGGTAAAGACACTTCTAAATTTAAAATTGTAATTGTAGCAGGTGAATCTCAAGTAACAAATCCTAAAGGATTTGAAAAGAAAGGTTCATTAGCACAAGCAAGAGCTAAAGCTGTTGAAGGTATAGTTTCTAAATTAGGATTTGGTGAAATTGAGATAAAAACCCAAATTGGTGATACTCCATATCAAAAAGGTGATAATGTAAATGATAAAAAATTTACAGAAGAACAATTTGTTACAGTTAACATTGTAATTAATAATGATATTTGCAGTATGGAATCTGTAAATGTAGAAGCAGGACAGGGAGTAGAATCTAAGAATTATGTTACCTTTGATGAATACCTAAATGGTAAAGGGAATTTATTAATGAGTACAGGTACAATACCTGATAGGTTAGTAGTATTAGATGTAAATGGTAATATAAAACAAGATACAGGTTATACAACAACTAGAATAAAAGATGGTGATTGGCAATATACTCCATTATATGTTTTAGAATTAACAAAGGCTTATATGAAAGGGAATATATCAATGAAAGGTATTGATCCTAAAACTATAATAACAGTAAAAGATAAGTATGATCTTTATAATAAATTGAAAAAAGCTACTGTTAATAATCCAAGCCTAGAAGGAAGTGAAGTAAAGGGTGCATTGAAAGAAATGGAAGAAATGATTAAGAAAGGGATTAATACATTTGTTATCTACAATATTGGTACAAGTAATATAAAGCTAAATTTTGACGATAGTAAAGGAGATATTGAAGCTAAAGTATATTCACCTATAGGTAAAACAGCATATAGTATAGGAGCTAGCTGTAATAGATAATCCTAATTAAAATATTTGTTAGAAGGCTTGGTTTACCAAGCCTTTCTTTGTATATTAAAGTATAGAAATTTAAAAATTAAAGGTTATGAGTAAAGAATTAAGTGAATTAAGTTTAGATGAAATTAACAATAAGTTAATTGAAAATTACCAAACCCAAGTTGGTATTTTAAAATCAATGATTGAAGATAGAGATAAATTAATTTCTTTATATGAAAAACAATTATTAATTCAGGATAGATATATCGAAGGTGTTAGAGAGGATATTGAAAAATTAAAGTTATGAAAAAATTATTAGTACTGCTGTTAATAAGTACAGCAACGTTTTCCCAATCAATTAAAGTAAGAGGTGTAACTTTATCTTATGATAAAGTAAATTTAACAATGACTTTAACTATTCCCCAAAGTCTTGTAACGTTACGTAATCAAGATGAGCAAATGAGAATTACAATTGATAAAGAATATAGTTTAAAAAAGTATATTGCTGGATATCCAGTATTAACTACTTTTAATTATTTTTTATATGAAGGATATTATTATACTGATACATCAATGTTTGTAACTAATCGTCCTATGAATTGTAAGGTAGTAAAAAAGAATTTAGTATTTCAATTTACAGATGTAGGTAAAGGTGAATATATTTTAGGAGTAAGTAACTTATGTAATTGGAAGTGGGAAAGTAATACAGTTAGTAATTCATTAATAATAAATTAATTATGATACATGCAATAGTAGGAGCAATAGCAGGAGGATGTGTTCTTGGAGGGTTAATTATAGGTTTTGGATTAATATTTGAAAAAACAATTAAAAATGTCAGAAAAAACAGGTAATACCGAGAAACTAAAATATGATTTCAATACTGCATCTAATTTAGAAGTATTTATGCTTAATTTAGATGATTGGTATCGAGTTACATCGCGAGAATTTCGTTCATTCAACGGAAAACGACGTATAAACAACGTTGATTATAACGGACCAATATACCATTATGCTACAAATAGACGTGCTAATAAATCGCTGTTTCCTAAAGGTAAAATAGTAGAGCATAACTGGAAATCTGTTAGAAGACCTAACGATTAATTTGGATTTTTAAAAGATTTTTCGTATATTTAAGTATAATTTTAAAAAGAAAAAGATGAATAAAGTATCAGAAGCAGTAGGTGCAGCTTTAGGTGTTGCAATAATAACTACTATAATTGTAGCATGGCCAATACAATGGCTTTGGAATAATGCTTTAGTAGGAGCAATAGATGGAATTAATCCAATAGGATTTTGGCAAGCATTAGGTATTACCTTCCTTTGTAATGTATTATTTAAATCATCAAATAATAAATAATGGCTGAAAAATATTATCAAGTTGTGTTGACCAATGGTAAAACACATACATCAATTTATAGAACTATACCTAATGCTATTAAAAATGTTGGGGTTAGTAATATAAAAAAGATTGTAGAATTAAGAAAAGAATTAGTAGAAACTAAGTATCTTGAAACAACAGGTACACAAAATATAGAATAATGCAATTTAGTTATAAAGGTAAAACATATAAAATGGATGAATCATATTGGACAGGAGATATGCTCAATACATCTACTGAGTTTCAGTATGAACAATTAATTTATTGTATCCAAATTGGTGATTTTTTAACTTTAGAAAACAGAATAACAGGAATGTTAAAACATGGTGGATTAATAGAAATAACTAATAATAAAGAAAATGAGTAAAAATTCAGCAAAAAAGAATTACGAGCAATTAATGGCATGGTTACCAAGTTTAAATCAACCTAAAGCCAAAGTAGAACAATCATCAACTAAATTTTCAAAGGCAGACCATTATAAAAAGAATGGAGTAAAATAATTTGGCTTTTTAAAATTTTTTTCGTATATTTAAGTATAGAAATTTAAAACAAATAAAGGTTATGGAAAGTTTAAAAGCGTTATCAAGAGAGGAATTAAGAGAATTAGCTCCTTCAATCTTCAATCACACAGTTGGTCCAAAACTAACTGAAAAGTATGTTCACATTCCAACAGATACAATTGTTGATGATATGGAAGCATTAGGATGGGTTCCTTATTCAGTAAAAACAGTTCGTTCTAGAAGCAAAAATGCTGCTACTAAGAAACATTTAGTGCAATTTTTTAACCCTGATATTGTAATCAACAATGAAAAGGGTGAAGCTGACATGTATCCGCAACTATTATTGATCAATTCACATGATGGTTCAACAGCTGTTAAGTTTGAAATGGGTGTATTCCGTTTAGTATGTTCAAATGGTTTAGTTATTAAATCACAAGATTTTGGTGGTTTTAAAATGAGACACATGGGGTATTCATTTGAGGATTTACGAGTTTATATTAATCAATTAGTTGAAACATTACCAACTGTAGTTGCTAATTTAAATAAGTTTTCACAAGTTGAAATGACTCCTGAACAACAATATGAGTTTGCTAATAAAGCAGTTGAAGCTCGTTTTGGTGAGGAAAAACAATTAACAAGTGAAGAAATTGATAATTTACTTTCAGCTGAACGTAAAGAGGATCAAGGTAATTCAGTTTGGGTTGTTATGAACCGTGTTCAAGAGAAGTTAACAAATGGTGGATTTAGTTACTTAAATGCTAAAGGTAAACCAAGAAAAGCGAGAGCTATTAAGAACTTTACCCAAGACATTGATTTTAATCAAAAGATTTGGTCATTGATTGAAGAATATGCTTAAAAGTACTAAGGAAGGGGATTTTATAATCCCCTTTCGTATATTTATTCATAATTAAAAAATGATAAAATGAAAGTAGTACAATTTACATTACAAGAAAGATGGGCAGCATCGAAACATACTGTTCAAAAGAATAAAAAGAAATACGACCGAAAGGAAAAACACAAAACAAAGGACTCTAATAAGGGTCCTTTTTATATTTGTTAGGAGATTTAAAAAATCTTTCGTATATTTAAGTATAAAAAGAAATTAAGGTTATGGAAAATAAAGAAGACAGTTTTTACAAAGACGTAAAAGAAACAGGTAAAGTATTAATAATTTCAGCAATTATATACTTTTTTATTAAATGGTTGAATGCAAGACCTATTAGATGGATTTATTTAATAGTAATATTCATTATAGTATATTTTATTTCAAAGAATACAGGTTATCAATATCAAATTTTAAATAATTAAAGTATGTCACATCCAACAACACAGGAATTTTTAGAATATTGGACTGAATTTTATGTAAATCAAGGAATTGATTTAGAGAGAGCAATTGAGTTAGCAGAGAAGGAATTAGATAAGTGGGATTAATTTCGTATATTTAAATATAAATTTAAAAAAATAAAGGTTATGACAAGAATTTCAATTTTAGAGGATGTAAAAGCAGTCCTTACAGCACAAAAAGAAGCATTAGAGAACAAAAGAGGAGACATTTATGTAAGAGAGCAGAAAGCTTTAGGAGAAGCTTTAGCAGGATTTTACGGAGTATTTCCTGAAGAAGTAGAGGTTGAAGTAACAAGAGGGTCTGTTTACTTTAAAATGACTCACCCTGATTACTCTTACAAGAAGGAATTATTTAATCTTTATTTAAGAGAGAATTATAGCTTTGATGGGGAAAATAAAAAGTCCTATACTGGAATTGATTTATCTTACTACACAACTTCAACAAAAGGAGTTGATGCTTGGGAGTTAAAAAGATTACAAATGTTAGGAGCGATTGCAGGTGTTGTGTATGAAAAGCATGATGAAATAGTTGATGCTGCAAATGCTGCTGTACTTTCTTTCAAAGATGAATATACAGAAGTGTATAAGGAAATGCAAGAAATAGGACAAGAAATTAGAACAGTTGAAGTTCAAATTGCAACTATAAAGAAAGAACAAATCTCAAATGATTTATTAAATGAAGGAGTTAAATTTGATAAAGGAGTTAATATTCAACTGAAACACAATTATACTCCTTACATTACAGATATTAAGTTAACTAATATTTCTAAATCAGGTAAAACTGCAACAGCTGTATTTACATTTTTTAGAGGGACTACAACTTCAAGTGAAGATAATGTAAGAATAAATGATATTATTGATCAAGTATTAGGATTTAATAAAAGTATTGTTAAATAGAGGAAGGGGATTTTAAATCCCCTTTTCGTATATTTAAGTATAATAATTAAAACAACGTATTATGGGAACTTGGGCATTAGGTACTAAAACTGATATTGATAAATTTATTGCTGCTGTAAAACATTTAAAATATGAATTTCTTGATTCAGTAGGTGATGATGGGGTGTTTAATGGATTGGACTCGGCTATTGAAAGAGCTAAAGAGTTAAAAGAATTTGCTAAAGAGGAATTAGATAATTAAGTTTAATTTCGTATATTTAAGTATAAATTTAAAAATAAAAGTTATGGAAAATCGTTTTATGGATGTAGATTATTTTGTTATTGAAGCTGCTAATAGTACACAAAAAGAATTTGAATTAGATTATGCAGATGTTATTGAAGTTTTTGATATAAATGAAACACATTTAACTTCTGAAGATAGAAGAAAATTAATTCTTAATTGGACTGAAGATGGTCGATTTAATTCTTACTTTGTAGCAGGAGAAACAGCTCAAATGGAAAATGCTACTGTAAGATGGGAAATTGAAAATATTATTAAGAAACTTAAATTCTTACAAGTAGATGGAGAAACAATGCAATATATTCTTGAGCAAGTAGGCATGCAAGATCAGATGTTAAAACAATTAATAATGACTCAACCAATTGAAGAGGTAAGATATTTAATTGAAGAAAGAGAAGAATTTGAAGAGGAATTAGAAGATCAAGATTAATTTCGTATATTTAAGTATAAGAAAAATTAATAAATTAGAGAAAAAAAGGTTATGGCAAAACAAACAAATCAAAGCGCAAACGGAACATCATTCCATAGTGCAACAATTAATGCAAGTGTTAACCAATTAATCAATACTTTTGGTGAACCTACCTGGCAACATAATACAGGTGAAGATAAAGTAAATTTTGAATGGGTATTAGAAACTGATGAAGGTGATGTATTTACCTTATATGATTGGAAAGAAGGTCGTCCATTAAGTTCAGATGAAACTATTGAATGGCATATTGGTTCACACTCAAGAGAGATTTCAGGTGAAGCACAATATGAAGTAGCAAAAGAATTAGGTTTTAGTAAATAAATAATAAAGGTTATGTCATATAGAGAAACATTTAGAATGAATCAAAGAGATTTTGATGAAGAATTGGAAGATAACATTAATGAGGCAGCACATTGTTTATTAGGAATTGCTGATAATTGGGGTTATTTTGAAATTGAACAATTTTTGGATTGGCAGTTAGATAATTTAGATGATCTTCCTGAAGGTTATCCTAAAGAAGTTATGACTAGAGAATATGAATCATTAATAATGGAAGAAGTAGAAAGATTAATTAAGGAATAAGATTTTTAAAAGAAAGTTCGTATATTTAAGTATAAGAAAAATTAATAATTTAAAACAAAAAAAGGTTATGAAAATTACAAAAGAAAATGCAATCGCTTCAGTTCAAAATTCAGTTAGTTCAATCTTTTCAAAAGATGATGTATTATTCCTTCTTAATTCAATTGAAGTAGGTTCAAGTAGAAAAATTACTACTTACGATATTGGAAGAGCAATTGAGAAAACAATTGAGTGGTTTGAAAATAATGAAAGAGATGTATTTGATTTGGATTCTGCTGAGTTTGAAATCTCTTACAATAATCAATTAGAGTGTACAAATGTTCCTCTTGAAATAGATAATATTAGAGATGCATTGGAAAACAACTTCATGGATTTTGGTGAAGATGATGAAGAAGAAGATGATGATGTAGTTGAATTAGAGAAAGTAGAAAACGAATTATAGTAAATAAATAGAGAGCGATTTTAATTAATCGCTCTTTTTTTTTATTAAGGAATAAGATTTTTAAAATAAATTTCGTATATT
>Ga0181349_1001344_pt1 | contig 10522 bp, 8 predicted proteins | sample Su13VDMM110SD_FD_130106 | JGI IMG/M metagenome (GOLD analysis project Ga0181349, IMG submission 130106) | Freshwater viral communities from Lake Michigan, USA - Su13.VD.MM110.S.D | ecosystem: Environmental > Aquatic > Freshwater > Lake | place: USA: Michigan | collected 2013-07-16 | reverse complement strand
TGAGTATAAGCCGACGGTGACTTATCTACCGAGAGGCGAATACCGACTACTAGACTTGCTAGGGAATACGCCGATAAGCCAGATGGGTTTCGCCATCTCTTATAAGACCAAGTTTGGGTTAGTAGTGCCGTTTGCTCTTGGGGCGCAGTGTGGTGCAAGTCTTAAACTAGTGTTTAGGCGGAAGCGGTTTAACTTAGGGAATGTAACACCCTACGATACCAACTAAACGACTTAGGTAGGTTAGGTAGGATAAGTAGCCTAGATTTCTAAAACCCCTCCCTATGGGTAAAAAAATAGAAAAAAATGTCCCTAAGGGGGTTAAGGTTCTAAAACACCCTACCTTGCCTACCTTGCCTACTTAGTCCTCTTGTTTCCTCCTTAATAAAATAGAGACATAAATAAAATAAAAATATAAAATTATTTTATTTAGGAATATATATAGAAGATGGTGACTGAGAGTATTCAAGTCGTCGGGCAAGATGGAGCGTCGCTAAGTAGTGTAAAGGAACTTGTAAATTGCGTGAAGTGTGGTATGGATATGGAAGACAGCGAGGTATTCTTTAAAGACGGAATGCTAAAACTTCCACACGAGGAAATAGAACCAACCGAAATAAAGAATTACTGTAAGGAGTGCGTGATAAAGAACCAACCACTTAAGGATAAGAGTGATGCAATGATTAGGTATGTTATTTCCTTACTGCTTCGTGAGACGACTAGAGACGAGCGGTTGGATATGATGGCTCAGCTTAAAGAGGAGAACCCTGATGGCTTTAAAATCGTGGCGGATATGTTTGATGTAGATGATTATGTTAAAGTGATTAGCCAAGAACCCGTCGCCGATAAATAAAACTAATATATTTCCCTAAACATATATATAATAAATAAAAATATATGTTTGAGAAACGATTTTTTAGATATATTTATATATTCATATAGAGAAAAACATATAAAAATTAATTTTTATATGTTTTTCTATAAGGATTTATATTTTTTTTATTAAAATATATGTTTTTATAAATATATCTTATATATTTTCTTAAACATATATTTTTATTCCGTATATCTATGTTGGTAAAACCTATTTAGATTTATATAAATGTGAGGCATCTACCTTTGCAGCGTCCCCTCCCATCACGCTAGAGTAGAGCCTCGCATAAGACCATTCTTGGGCTGATTTAATATGGGGTCTCACGCTTTGTGGATTGCTGTAATATGCACCTTCACCTTTCTTAAGAATTATTTTCAGACCTTCTATATCGTAACCAGTCAGTTCGCTTATTTCTTTTAGGGAATGTGAGGTATCAGGAGGGAACTTATATTTTTCATTAAATTTTTCTTTATAGGTTTTTTTCTCACCCTCGCCCGTCTTTTCGCCAAATCGCTCTATAATATCTTTTAGCGAGGCGAGGATAGACTTCTTGTTCCACAGCAGGTAACGGCTCCACCACCCTGCAGTCGTAATCCCCGTCGGCGTCCAGTCCTCTCTACTCTCGTGTCGTCTTAAATACGCTTCTTTCCTCTCCTCGTCGTTGTGGATAGTATAGTCCTCTGCGCCCTCTTGCCCGAACTTGATGGTCTTGGTTCTGCCTGTCTCTTCGTCTCGCAAGACGACCCTGTATTTCTTAATATCGCCTTCTAGCTTCACGAGTTCTACTAAATCATACATCTATACTATATATAATATATTTTTTTTATAAATAAATATATTTAGGGATTATTATTTTATAAATATATACTATAGAGATGGAAACCGAGATAGCGAGAATTATAAATGAGAAGAAGGCTGACTTGTCTAAACTCAGTATTAAGACCTACGCTAATGCTGTGAATAAAGTTATGGAACTGATTGGAAGCTCTAGCCTGAATGACCTCATCACTAAAGCCGATGAAGTGGTGAAGACTTTAAAGGACAAGTATGAGAAGCCGAATACAATTAAGACGAAGATTGCATCTATTGTCGTCTTGCTTAAGAGCATAGACCCGCCTAAACCTAAGGCGAAGAAAGCCTTTGAAGATGCCCTTGCTATTTATGGAAAGTCTATTGAGAGTTTGACGGGTGATATCAAGAAGGATTTAAGTGACGGGGAGAAGACGGATAAGATGAAGACGAATTGGTTGAGCCCTGAAGAGGCGGATAAATTAAAGACGCATTTAAAATCGCTGGTGGCGGAAGAAATAAAGAGTAGCAAAGACCTAGCACACTTCCGCAACTATATCTTATACCTCTTATACGAAGACCTGCCTACCCGCAACGACCTTGCCGATAGCAAGATTATCGTCTCGTCTCCTTCTAAGCTGAAGGAACTGAGTGACGAGTGGAATTATATACTGCTAGATAAGCGGACTAAGAAGGTTAAATACCTGCTTAACAACTACAAGACGGCGAAATCTTACGGGCAGAAACTTATCGCCTTAAACGATAATTTATACCCGATTATGGTCGCTTATAAAACTGCCGTAGATAAGTATAACGGCGGGCAGGGGTGGGCGTTCCTAAACAACAACGCTACGGAAAAATTATCACGGAACCGTCTAGGGGTCGTGTATAAGGGGCTAGGCGAGTTCGTAGGTAAGAAACTCGGCACAACCTTAAACCGCCATTTAGCGGTCAGCCGTGTGGTTCCCTTGAAGGCGATGAAGGATTTAAGTGATAAGATGGGGCACGACATCAGCGAGCAAGTCGGTGTCTATGCGAAGGTTTAATTATATAATAAAAAAATTTATTATTATATAATCGTTTTATTCTTCTTTTTCCAGTTCTGTAATAATATCCTGCTTCTCTTTAATCTGCTCTTGGAGCATCGCAATCCGCTTCTTCTTATCACGGTAGGTCTTCGTCCATACCGCACGGTCGTCCCGCCCTGCCTCGTATCTATTGCATACCAAGTCTGCCCCTTCGCGAATAAAATGCCCTTCCCGTGCTTTGAGTTCGTGTTTGTCGTTACAGCTAAAATTCTCCACCAACTCTATATAGGCGTCCCCCTGCTCTAAAACATAGAAGGAATACATATACCCCTTCTTATTCGTGGCGTTCATAAACGCTAAGAAATCGCTGTTGTGCCTTAGAAGCCTCTGTGATAAGTATTTTTCCGTCGTAGAACCAACATAGTAGTATTTCGTATGGGGTGACCGTATCCTGTAGATTTTCCCGAGCTTGTAATCCGCCACCTTCTTCGTCTTCTTCGCTTCCGCTTGTTTAACCTTTTTTCCTCTTTTTTCAACGCTTTCCATCTTATATACTCTCTTAAAGGGGTGTCTTTAAGTTAATTTAATTATTAATTTAATAAAGGTAGTTGCACAGAGGGGGCTAGGTAGGCAAGGGGGGGTATTTTAGAGCCTTAACCCCCTTAGGGACATTTTTTTTAAAAATTTTAGGTATAGGGAGGTCTTTTAGAAATAGAGGCTACTTACCCTACCTTCCCTAACTATCTGCAATTATACCCTCCCTATTCGGGGATTTAGGGATTTGGTATTTTAATTATAATTTAATTTAATTTATATAATAAAATTATTTTATCCATATAGACTATAAGAATGCCCTATGATACGCCGTATAACCGTATGATAGCCAACGAGCAGGAACGCAAGAATAGACGCTATGCTGATATGAATGCATACTCTAATGAGATGTATAATACCAATATGCCCTTTAGTGAGGTGTATAAGGAGTTGCGCCTCCCTGTCCGCCAATTTAGACCCCAACGGGCGTATATAAGTAACTATGACGGGGGGATTACGAATAGGAATATGGAGGGGAGTGCTGGCGTGTTGCGGGGTATGATGCGCCCTGCCGTCTTAAACGAAGATGTGCGCCCTGTGGGTATGGGGTATAGTGGTGGTATTAATAACGCTGCAATGAAGGCGGATTTACATAGACGAATGATTTTGGCGAGAGATATGGATAAGGCGGGACGGGGTCACGGGTGTATGTGTAGGGGTCGTTGTTCGTGTAGTGAGGGGGAAATGGAGGGGTGTGGTGGTAGTAGCGATGAAGATGAATTAGCACACTATTTTCAGGGTCCTGCTCCTTCCCGTAGTAATTTAGTGAGTGCAAACCCCAACCGTTTCGTAAATGAAAATCCGCAAACAGCGGGTCCGCCTGTTCGTGGGAGTGGAGCCAAACGAAACTTTAACACCTTTCTTGATGGGCTTGTTAAGCAAACAGGACGCTCCAAAGAAGACTTAACAGCCGACAAGAAAGTGATGGCTCGCTTTCACGAATTAGAGAAACAGGGTAAGGGTATGAGTGGCGGGTTCCTTCCCTTCTTAGCGTCTATGGCTATCCCTTGGTTGGCGAAGAAAGCCTATAAGGCGGTGACGGGTGGTGCTGACCGTGATGCCCGTCCTCCTGCCCGACCTACAAAATCTAAAAATTTAACAATAGACTTGGACGACCTAGACTTGGACGACCTAGACTTGGACGCCCCAGCTCCAGCCTCCGCCCCCGCTGTCCCAGCTAAATTACAAACCGAAAGCCTATATGTGACCAAACCACAAATGGAAGCCAATAGAAAAGCAGAGGAAATGAAACAGAGACAGGCAGACAAAAAACTGGCAGACAAAAGACGGGCAGACAAAAGACTGGCAGACCAAAGGAGTGATAGAAATAAGAAGGAGTATGCGGAAGCGGAAGCTGCAGAAAGGGCAGAAGCGGAAGCTGCAGTTGCAGAGACCTACGAGCACCCCTCACAATTTAGAGCAAATGCTCCTAAGCCTAAGAAAGAGGGTGATGGTAAAAAACGAGCTCCTAGTAAATGGATTATGTTTGTTAAAAAATTCGCTAGTGATAAGAAAATTAATTATCGTGATGCTCTGCGTCACCCCGAGATTAAATCCGCTTATGCTAAGGTTAAGGGGAAAGGCGTCAGCGGGGGTTCCGTGCTGAGTGGTCCGAGCAACGACCCTGTGAATAAGGGCAAGATTACAGGTTTAGGGCGAGCTCCTAATTTAGGCGAACCGCAAGGCACAGGGACTGGCTTTCTGCCTAGCACAGGTCTGCATTGGGACGGGGCTAGTCTAGGTGCTGGTGCTCCTAAGAAGAAAGGGCGGGGTAAGGGTAAAAAGACGGGTTCCTCGTTGTTTAAGACGGCGCCTATTGTTCCCCTAGATGTAAAGTCAGGCGTTCCGCCAACCGAAGAGCAAATTGAGGGCATAAGTAATATTGTGGAAGAACCAACGGGTTTAGGTAAAAAGAAGGCGAAGAAGGCAACGAAGGAGGGCGGTATGCTTAAAACCCTGATGCCTGGTTCGTCCTTTAGCGGAGGCAAGAAAAAGCGTGAGCCGAATGCTTGGATTAAACACGTGCAGGCATACGCCAAAGAACACGGGGTCTCTTACAAGGACGCTATTAAACAGGCTCGTGCCTCTTACAAAAAAAAGTAACAATTATTTAGAATAAAAATTAAACGAATAATTATTATATTATAGTATAGTATATTATAATGACGAGTTTAAGAGAACGCCAAATTAGGGAAGTGCTAGACGAGGATTTAAGAGCCTACCGTGAAGTGTTAAACCGTGAAGTGAAGCAGGCGAAGATTATGAATGAGACCTATGCTCCCCCTAATCGGTTTGAGAAGAGGGTTGCTTTCACCATAGACCAGTATTTTCTTGAGTTGCAACGACACGCCGACGATATCGTTAATAGATTGGTGAATGGAAATATGAAGGAGACGGGGGTGAAAGATTTAATGTATTCGTATCAAGAGCTTATTGCTTATCTAGACACTTATGCTAGTTTAAACGCTATTAACCAGCGAGACAAAGCGATTATAGAAAATAAGTTTGACGGGATTGCGAACCAAGTGGAGCAGATTACTAATTACGCCGAGAATTTAGATTGGCGAAGCAAAGAATTACTCTTGGAACTCAGCAATAATTTAGACTACCGAACTTATCTGCCTATTACTAATCTGCCCTTTAATAAGGGTGTCGTCAGCACCGTGATGAAGGAGCGTGGGTTTAACGACCCGTTGCAGGGTGTTGAACGGCAAGCCTATGTCGGTTTCCAAGATGAAGATAGGGACGACGATGAGGACGGCGACCCCCCTGCCTACCAACTTGAAGAGGCGGAAGAGGTAGAGAGAATTGCTGAAATTATGGAGAAGGCGCCAAGAAAGAGGTTTGAAGTGCCTAGTATCCAAGAGCAACAGCCTCGTCCTAAAAACCGACGGGAAGCTGACCAATATGTATCTAAACTTAAACTTAAGGAAGTAAGGTTCTTAGCGAAAGAGCTAGGCTTTCTAGATGAACTAAATACGAAACGAGGGAATTTTCGTGCTAGAATTACTCTACCGCAGAAATTAGCGATGTTTGTTTTGCGCGAACAGGGTATTAGGACGATGGGGCAACGAGAACAGGAAGCAACGCCTGACCCTGAGCAACTCTTAGAGCAGGAGGAAGAGCCTGAGGAGGAGATGGAAGCTGGTCCCGCTGAAGAGGAGGAGGAGGAGGAACTCGTCGGGGTCGGGTTTGGTTTGCGGGGTCGGGGTGAGACGGAGGATATGATGATGGGGTTGCCTTATGGTTACAAGCGGTCGCTGAGGTTGCGCCCGATGGATAGAGCACCAGTCCATTTTAAAACCCAAGACGAGCGGGGCGAACGAGGGCTCTCTTTAGAAGACCGAATGCAGTTCTTAAATCAACTGGATACTAAACCCATCAAGGACGATATGAAGGTGAATAGCACGGGGACATACAAGAAGAGTATGAATGAAAAGGCAAAACGGTTGGCGAAATACTATAACTAAGTTGCATACAGGGTGCAAAGGTAGGCAAGGTAGGCAAGGGGGGGTATTTTAGAACCTTAACCCCCTTAGGGGTGTTTTTTTAAAAAATTTTAGGTATAGGGGGTAGTTTTAGAAAAGGAGGCTACTTATCCTACCTACCCTAACTTCCCTATACTTTAGGCGGTTTAGGCGGGTTTAACTTTCCGAAAAAAATTAAAGATTGATAGGTATTTTGCAGAAAATTGAAATGGATTTTTACTATTTATGCAAGTATAACCCCAGCAACTTTAACTAGTTACTATTCGTTTATAAATTAATTAAAAAATTGATTTATAAATTAATAATAAAACTAATTTAAAGATATAATATTTAGTAATAGTAATATGGATATCAAAATAACAAAACAAGAATGCGTCCTGAACGATTTAATCCTCAACGAGCCCGTAGATATGACGATACTGGAACTCCTGCTGAATTCCACTATCCTGAAGCCAAAGAAACAAATTAACGGCGAGTATAGCGAGGACGAGCGGGTCTTGCTAGAGAAATACAAAGCCCTTATTATTAAAGACGAAGACGGTAATGCGTCTGCACGAGTGCGTTATACCCGTAAAAAGGCGTTTGGTCGGGTAGGAGCGGTTGGCGGGGTGGGACTGGTTAATATGCGTGGTCCTATCCGCCATACGCTCGCCAAAGCCGTCGGGTTAAAAGATGTGGATATTTACAACTGCCACCCCGAACTCTTAGTTCAACTTTGTAAAGCAAAGGGTTACGATATTAAGGTGCTGGAAGACTATGTGAAAAACCGTGACGACTACCTTGTAAAATTACAGAGAATAACCCTTTGGAACGGGGAACAAGCACACTGTATTACGAGGGATATGGCGAAATCCCTCCCGCTCCGCCTGATGTATCTAGGCAGTCTCCAGTCGTGGGCGACCGACTACGGGATTAACCTAGAGGATATCCCCGAGTGGGTTATTGCTTGGACGGACGGGATTGCGGAGGAACTCACCAAGATAGCGAAAATCGTGGAGGACAACAACCCTAAACTCGTAAAGGAAGTAGAGAAGGGCACACACGGTCCCGATTGGAAGCGGGAGAGTGCAATCTTATCCTCCTTTCTCCAAGAATACGAAAACCGTATTTTGGAAGTCATCTATAAATACGCCATTAGCAAAGGGTATATCCAAGACGGTGTTGCGGTCTTATGCTATGACGGGATTATGCTGAAAGACTTTGAAGATTTTAACCGTATCCTGAAAGAGTTTGAGAATGAAATCCAGCTAAAAACGGAATTTAAACTGAAACTGGTAGAAAAGGAGTTTGAGAAGGCTTATGCCCTCAGCTACTTGCAGGAGAACCAAATCAGGGCGACAATGCTGGATAAGGATAAAATCGGGAAGTTTGATAGTGCCTATATCTCCTCCCTTGCTTGTTACAGAATGAAAAAGATGTATTTTGAACTGTTTGTAAGCAAGATATTGCGCCCCGACCCCGTATATGTGTATATTGAAAATGACGGTGCCGAAGGCGGGGAGAGCCTCTGCTTCTACTCGCAGTCCAAAATAGAGCAAACCTTTTGTCACCTGAAAAGCGGTGAGCGGAATAGTTTTGGCGAGCCGATAAAATTTATGACGAAGTGGCTAGGTGATGAAACCTGCCGAACTTATAACAAAATGGATTTTGTTCCCTACAACGACAGCGCCCCGATTGAGACCTCTATCTTTAATTTATTTAGGGGGTTTAGTCCTCTCATTTATACCGAGATTGATAAATCAAAAGAATACGAGGAGCAAGTCTTAAAACCGTTCCACGCCTTAGGGGTGCAACTATGCGGTAATAATCCTGAACACTACCTTTTCCTCAGTCAGTATATTGCGGATATCTTCCAAAACCCGTGCCGTAAGAACCCGATTGCCTTTATTATCAAGGGCAAGGAAGGCACGGGGAAGAATGTGTTCCTGAACGGTATAGGGAGCACCTTAGGAGCACACCACTACATCACTAGTGCTAAACCGCAGGATTTCTTTGGCGATTACGCTGAAGGGTTCTACCACAAGCTCTTAGTGAATATGAATGAGTGTGAGGGCAAGAGCACCTTTGACTACGAGGGGCAAATTAAATCCTTTATTACGGAAGACACCATCACCCTCAACAGGAAATTCGTCCAACCGATTACCATTAAAAATCTGGCTCGTTTAATCATCTTCTCCAACAAGCCGAACCCGATACCGATTGATGTGCGGAGCCGTGACCGCCGTTATGTTGTGTTTAACACGACCGACCACTACCTAGATAAAAAATACGGCAGTAAGTTTTGGCTGGGAATGGTTAATCACTTTAAAACCCCGCAGTTCAGGGCGTGCCTCTACAACTATTATAATACTTTGGATTTAAGCAAGTTTGACGCACGGAAGCGACCTATCACCCAAGCCTACCGAGATATGTGTAAGCTGTATGTGCCCGTAGAGGTGCTCTTTCTAGAGCATAAAATCGTGAATGGAAAAACGCAAGACCTAGAGGACTGGAAAATCTATGAAGCCTCAGGAATGGAAGCCAAATACACGCCGAGCGACCAACTGAAACGGTGGAACAGCGGTGCAGGCGTAAAGGGGGAGACGCTCTATACCGAGTATGTGGAATTCTGTAAAAAATTCGGCTACTACAAGGAAAGCTCTACCTTCCAAAAAACCGATAAATCCTTCTACAATAAACTCGGTGAGCTGGAACTCCCGCTGTTTAAAAACAAGAACGGGAATGTAACGCACTATCGCTTTGATGGCGAGGCAGTCCTTAAAGTGATGAAAGAGCGGAAGTGGATTGACTACGATAAGGACGATGTTATCGCCGACGCCGTGAAAGACGAGGAGGGCGATGACTTTAGCGATTTATTCAAGGTTTAAGACGGCGGAGCGCTCCGCAGGTAAGTATAAGGGGGGAGGTAAGTATTTTTTTTTAACTATTTTATTTATTAAGTTTAAATTAATAAATAAACTAACTTAAAGATATTATAATAATCATATATATTAGAATGACTAAAGAAGCTGATTGCTTGAACTGCTATATAGATATGGAGGAGAAGGACGAACTTTATCACCGTATTAGCGTGATGCTGGTGGAGGAACTACCGCAGGGTCTTGTGATTGAAGATGACGGGGTTGTCCTAAAGAACGGCGTATCGGCGGATAAAGCAGAGTATCGTCCTTCTACTACTCGTTTAGAAAATATTATGCGACTGACGCACGAAATCCCCTTGCTGTTCCAAAAGAACAAAAACGATAAGCAATACTGGAATACCAACTCTCGTAGTGGTAAGAACAAGATTGAAGAGTGGCGCAAATACAAGGCGGAACCTGATACCTACTGCCCACACGGGGATTTTATTATTGCTATGCTTATCTTAGGGTATGAATACCGTAAAAATTATGAGAAAAAATACCCTGAAATGACCTTTAATGCAACCTACCGAAATATTATGAAATATACCTGTGAGTGCGGTCTAGAATACACTAAATCTATTGAAAGTCAGCACAAGTCCTCTAAAATCCATAAGACGATTTTAAAACGCCTCTCTAAGGCGAACGAAGGTAGTTGCACAGAGGATGCAAAGGTAGGCTAGGTAGTCTAGGGGGGGTATTTTAGAACCTTAACCCCCTTAGGCACATTTTTTTTCATTTTTATACCCATAGGGGGTAGTTTTAAAAATCTAGGCTACTTATCCTACCTACCCTACTTTCCTGAACGGTCGTAGGTCTCTTTAATCTTCTGTAATTCGTTCCTATGCTGTTCTA
>Ga0181349_1001343_pt1 | contig 10522 bp, 13 predicted proteins | sample Su13VDMM110SD_FD_130106 | JGI IMG/M metagenome (GOLD analysis project Ga0181349, IMG submission 130106) | Freshwater viral communities from Lake Michigan, USA - Su13.VD.MM110.S.D | ecosystem: Environmental > Aquatic > Freshwater > Lake | place: USA: Michigan | collected 2013-07-16 | reverse complement strand
TTTATCATCTATCATATTTGTTTCCTTTATTTAACTTTAACTTATAATACAGTATAATTTATTCAGGAAATAAAGTAAAGTGTTTTTAAAACTATATCAATTTTTTGACATATAGGCTGATGAACCAAAGAATGTTGCTACAACACCAGCTTGTGCTATATAAAACATAGAAATAAGATTATCCAAAGCCACCAACCTATCCAAAGATAAGATGGGTAAAAACAGGCATATTGTGAAAATTATCATTGACGTCATTGCAACCCATGCCATTTGGCGTAGCTGGTCTTCTTTTTTATCTTTATTTTCAATTTCAAGCATTTTTTCAGCCTGTAACATCTCAACATCAGATATTACACCATCTCCATCATTGTCATGTTGATTGTATTTTGAATTAGGTGATAGGGTTTTTACCATGTTACTTCTCCGTTATATTATTATAGATCATAACGAAAAAAAAATAAAGGGGCTTTCACCCCTTTATTTATATTTTTTTACTGAAAATTGTACTGTACCGCTACAGATGCGCCCTCTACAAAATCTCCATAGAAATCTGAAAGTGGTGCTACTGCGTCAACATCAATAAAATCATAAACCCTTGCTATGATTTCCATCTCACCAATGCCCTTTGAAAGTGCCAGTGCAAAAAAGTCTGTTCCAGCATCAGTCCAAATACCATCAACGTTTTTACCATATTCCACAGTGGGTACTACTGTATATGCAGTTGGCAGTCGCAAAGCACCTTGCCAATATCCAGCATCGCTGTCAAGATCATTGAAATACTTTACATTAAGAGGACCATACCCAACCCCAAAATATGCTTCATTCAAAGCGTCCACATGGTCAAATTTCTTTTTTATCCGATCATACTGTTTAGCATTATCTACATAAGCGTATCGAATTGCACCTCCGGATACTTGGAAATCCCCTAAAGTTTGATGGACTGAAACAAAAAGGTCGTACTCAACTGTGCCAATGTCGGTTTGTGCTGCCCACGCCCCAGCTGTTAAAAAACCCTTTTCTATCGCACCACCACCATAAATTGATGGGTTAGAATCATTCATGGCAACTCCTCTCCAGAAATATTCAGTTGACACGCCAACGTTTCCATAATAGTCTTGAGCAAAACTCTGCGCACCAAAGGTCAATCCCATTAACAACACTGCAAAACATATAATTTTCTTCATTTACTTCTCCTAGTTTTTTGATTAAGGTACAACATATATTTAATTAAATATTAAATAATCTTTCTATTTTATTATATAAAGATTCTAACGTATCATCATTTTCTATTACACTATCAAAATTAATATTTGCCCAAGCCCACTCAGAATAATGTATATGTTTAAATTTTGATTCCATTATGTCTTTATTATTTTTTGCAGCTCCCCACCATTCTGGTTCTTCACCCCTCTTCACTCTCCACAATTTTCCATTTAATCTTTTTATCATTTTAGCTTCGTTTGCAAATCTGATATCAGATATCACCACGTTTTCTTTTCCAACTATACCTCTTTCCGCTGCTATAACCCAAATATCCTCATGAAAATTGTTTCTGAAAATATCTGTACCCAATAACTGTAACGCTATTCTTGGTGAAAATTCAAACCCAAGTCTTTCACTCCAAAAGGTATCAACAACCTCTCTTTCCTTTCTGGATTCGGGTGTTTTACCTTCAAGAACTTCCCTGTCCCAACCAAACAAAACTGATGCGGTATCCTTTAAAATACCAGCCATACTTATTCTATGATAATTTTTATTATTAACAAGATATTCAGCCACTGTATCTTTACCAGACCCAATCAACCCACTCACCCCAACAATCATATATCACCGCTCAAATTTGTTTTGTTTTATTTTTTCATAAAGTTCTAATTCTGAGTCTATAATATTGCCAGTAATAGATTTATCAGATGTGGTACAAGCATATGGTGTATAATGATACATATTTGTTATATGATAGTTTGTATTACCCCTGTGCATTTGATATTCAAATATAAAATTATCACCAAAATATATATTCAAACCCTGTGGAATTAGACGCCAATGTTTTTTATGAATAAACATCAAACACCCAAAACCAAAAGTGTTTTGGTTGGTATGTGGAATTATATCAATAGAGCCAGTTGTTATTGGAACCTGACCAAATTGCTCAATACCAGGGGATATACCAACCACACCACCTTTATGCAAAATATCCGCAACCTTCTCAAAAACACGAACATCAAACAATATGTCATCATTGGCTATACAAATCAACTCATGTTTACTCATACTCACACCAAAATTCCAAGCTGGATTGACATAAATATTTTTTTTAAAATTAAATATTCTAATCTTATTGCAATTTGGCAAATATTTTGGTGTACTATTTATATCATTATTTATAATTATTATTTCGCCAATATTATCACACTTTTCCAATTCATTTAAGAAATACAGGAAAAGGTTACGACATCTCCACATTGTGGGTATTACAACAGTGAATTTTTGCGTTTCCACTAATCACCCCATCTATCTAAACCCATCAAACATTTTTTTACCATTATTTTTCACATAAGCAAAATTATTAGATTTGTCAAAAAGGGTTTCATCATCTTCTTTTGAAAGCTGCTGTGCTGCTTGCTCCACATCATATAATCTCATTTTTGATCTATCAACACCTATGACGAATTTTTTGTCATTACTTAAATCACCATAACGATTTTTCAATTGTTTGACCATCAACTGATTTAACTCTTCCAAACCTTCTGCATTGATAATGGCAAACATAAAATCAGCCGTGGCAGGAAGCCCAAAAGATTCTGAGGTATCCGTTAATTCAACATCAGAATTGCTGTAACCACCCCGTGTGGTCTGGGTCGCGCTGATAATAGGTAAATCAAACTCAACTGCAAGTCCCCTTAACTCTTCAGCTATAGCTTTTATATAGGTGTACGAATTTATGTTTGACCCAACCTTGATCCTTGAGGACGTACATATATTAAGATAATCTATATAGATAATATCCGGTATAAAGTTTTTCTTAATTTTTAACTCACTTACCAGATGCCTAAAATTTGCACTACCAGCACAAGCTGTTGGATATTCTTTGACAATCAGTTTACCCTTTGCAACATTTTTAATCTTTTCCATTTTTTTCTGATAGGAATCTTTGGACAACTCTTTCAATTCCTTGATTGGAGTGTTCATCAGATTGGCATCAATTCTTTCAGCAATCTTTTCTTCAGACATCTCCATTGTAATATACAAAACATTATAACCGGAAATTAAATTATAAGCTGCACAATGACACATGAATAGAGATTTACCAACCCCTGTTCCAGCCAGAACAATGTTCAGTGTTTTCTTTGACAACCCACCGTCAGTTATTTTATTTAAATATTCCAAATCAAAAGGTATTTTTATTTCTTTCTTATGATAATTATCAAATCTGTTATCTGAATCTACAACAAAGTCATGACCAATATTAGTGTCAAAAGAAACTGAAAGCGCATCAGATAGAATCTTTGGTATTGATCCCACTGATATGTTATGTTCCTTTTTATCTACAAGTTGTATAGATTGCATTATGGCATTGTAAAGTGCTTTGTCTTTACAAAATTCCTCTGTTTTATCTACCAACCAATCAACTTCAGACTTTTCACTTTCCCGCAGCTCATCTATATTATTTTTTACAAGATCATACTCATCTTGAGATAAACCATTTTTAGATGAAAGTTCAATTAACAATATTTCCTTTGTTGGGAATTTATTGTAGGTGTCACAATAATTTGTAATCAATTCAAATAATGTTTTATCTATCCTATCATAAAAATAATCTGATTTTAAAAAGGGTATCACCTTCCTGGCATAATCCTCTTTATAAAGCAAGTTGCTGAAAATTATATTTTCAATTTTCATTAATTATCTTCAGATAATGGCATATCTGGCGACACTTCTGTAACACTTCCATAACTATAATATTTTTCTGCTGCTTTATCAAGCAAGTCTAAGATATCTGGGGTGAAATACTTTTCAGGTTCATCATTAATGGCTTTGCCAAAAACTTTAGAACCATCTGGCATTTCATATCGGGTGCTAACTTTCTTGAATATACCTTCCTTCTCAGCCAATTCTAGCAATCCATAATACTTGTCCAAACCCGAAGCATAAGATAGTTTCACTGTTGCCACTGTATTTTCTCTGGACAGCCTTGACTTGTACATTTTAACCTTAATCAAATTACCAACAACTTCAGTACCATCTTTATCTTTAGATTTTGAAAGCATTGCTATAGTAGATGCAGAGTATTTCAAACCAGTACCACCAGATATTTCATTAGTTGGGAAATAAGCACCCACGGCGGCATACACGTGGTTTGTTAGGATCATAGGTATCTTTGCTCTTGCAAGTTTTAAAGTCAAAACACGAAATGCAGCTTTGATCACCTGAGCCTTGGTCATATCTCTGGTTTCTTTACCATCAGTGGTATCTTCCATTTCTTTTGTAGTGGATAGCATACCCAGAGAGTCAAGAACGAACATCATAGGCGGTCTCTTGCTTTCTGGTTTCTGAATATAAGCATCAATTAATTTTAATGCATGGTGCCTAAATTTTTGTATAGTGTCAGGTTCAGAATAAATCACCCTTGACGTATCAACTCCTCTGCTCTCCATCATATCCTTTGTAACCGCTGCCTCAGTGTCATAATATACAACACCACCTGTTGGGTTGTTATCAAGGAAACTTTTAACAATCCCAAGAACAAAAAATGTTTTACCAGTTGCTGTTTCTCCAGCAAATGCGGTTATCTTATTATTTGGAACACCGCCATAGATACTACCACTTAAAACAGCATTCAGAATGTAACACCCAGTATCAATAGTACCAGAAAACTCACCAGCACCCTGACCATCTGCTGCTATAGAAGTGTCCTCATCCTTTACTTCCTCAATCAAATCTCTAAAAAAATTTGCCATATAATTTCCTCATGTAAATATCTATTTTACTATATCTGGACAATAAAATAAATGTTATTCTCCTAAATAAATCGAATCAAGGTGGTCTTGAAATTCCTCTATCTTTTTAATTCTATTTGGCCATAGTATATAATTTTTTTCAGGATTCTTTTTTAAATTATTTAATAATGGTTGAATTGCATTGTATATTTTATCCAGTTTTGCTTTGGTATCTGTAACTGTGGTTTCTGTTGTAATTAATTTTTCTTGTGCCTGTTGAACAACCGCAAGTTCTTCTTCTGTGACTATTGAAAATCCAAAATCAAAAGATTCATCAATATATGTTTTCTTTACTGTCATTTAATCCTCCTAAGAGAAAAAATCCTCTAATGTGGCTTTCTTTTCTGTGTGCCAGCCTATTGTTGTTAGTATAGATTTAATTGGTTCCAAAAATGCCTTGTCAAATTGCGTTTCATAGTCTATAAATTTATTCAACCCAAACTCCGCAGGCAACCCAGTTGGGCATGATATAACTGATATGCCATATGGATTGGGTTTCTTCAAATAAGAAAATTTAATTTTTTCACCATCAGATATTTTTTCATATTTTTTATGAATACGCTTTTTATCTATTAAATCATTATAAAAAATAGAACCCTTTACATGAATTGGAGTGCCCTTTTCATATAACATGGCGTCTTTACGCAACCATTTCTTAATATCCTTTACACCCCTTGGGAATGCTACGTCCTCAAAATTAAGATTGAAAAACTCTTTTTTGAAATTTTCTATGAATAGGTGCAAATCTTTTTCGTCCTTGTTCATAATAATATCCAAAGCATTTTTAATGTTATCCCTACAAGATGCTGGGGTGGATGACCTAACTGATTCAATGCCCATCATCTTCAGTTTTGGTTTATCATACTGCACACCCTCACTATTCCATACATTGAGGATATACATCTTTTTGGCTTTCCAAATACCTTTGTTTGCTATATTTTCTCTTTTCATTTTCATCTTTTGAGAAAATGCATTCATGTATGTAGCCAATTCAACATAACATTTTTCTATATAAGGTTCAATTCTTTCCTTACATAACTTATCTATGAATTTAACAATAGTTCTGTCATCTGTATCTTTATCATATACAGAGGATACGATAGAATGCATTGTAATATAAATAGAATCAGTGTCAGATGCAATAACATAATCTTTGCCCTCAGTTTTTAAAACTTTATTCATGTATGTGTTTATTTTATTTTCAATCCATCTAATACTCAGCTGCCCACTCATGGTAATAGCCTCGGCATGATTTATATCATACCATCTGAAATACTTATTACCCAACGCACCATAAGCACAATTCAATTGAATCTTTTTAGCCATCTGGAGATTATCCAACCTGGATATTTCCTTCAGTAGTTTTTTATCTTTTGATTTTTCATATTCCTTTTTAACTTCTATCATTTTATTTTTGTATTCAGCCCTATCCTCATACATAGTTTCCATCAAGGATGGTAAAAACCCGCGTTTTTCTTTTGAGTACAAACACAAATTTGCAGCTATCGCAGTATTGTTTTTTTCAAGATAACCTTTAAATTTATCAATGTCACCTTTCAATATTTGTTCTATAGACATATGTTCATCTATTCTAGTAACAAACGTTTCTGGGCTGATGTTATATTGCATAATCAAATGTGGATATAGAGAATTCAAATCCATAGACACAACCCATTTACTTAAACCAATTTTTGGAGTTTTAACATAACCGCCAACCAATGGTTTATTTACCCCACCTCTATCAATTTGCGGTATTACGATATTTGATTTTTTAAGATAATTATGTATAATAACGTCCCATTGTTTGACAGAAGTTAAAGTGTCAGTATGATTTATTTTTGCATCATAAGCCAATGCATAAACCAATTCAATGAGTTTCATTTTATCTTCTAGCAACTCAACCAACTCAACGTCCCTGATGTTGTATTCTATATATTTTTGATAATCCTTTTCTTGTAATTCGTTCAAATTTGCAAATTCTGAAAAGTCAAGTTTTTTCTCACCCAACTCATAATATGCGATATGGTTCAACCTATAAGATTCTTGTTGGGTGTATGTGAATTTTTTATAGAGATTTAGATAATCCAAGACGCTTATCCCAACCGGAACAAACGAATGATTTATTTGCCCTCGAATTTCAACCTCATATTCTTTTAATATATTCCAAGGGGAAATACTGGCGGCTTCTTTTTCTCCAAGAACCTGTTGTATTCTTTTTATTAAATATGGAATATCAAAAAACTCAACATTCCAGCCTGTTACCACATCGGGGCAGTATTCACTTCCCCTCCATACTTCCAGGAAAGTTTCCAGCAATACCTTTTCATTTTTACAACGATAATATTTAATGTTTTCTTTATGTTCTTTATACTCACCGCAACCAAAAGAAGTTATCTTGCCGTTTCTAGATATTGTGATAGCAGTTATTTCATTTGAAGCCGTAACCATATTTGGATATCCGTTTTTAATGTCAACCTCTATGTCAAGATAGACAACGGATATCTGAGATGGGTCATAAGCCAACTCATTGGGAAATGCATCATGAATAAAAAGATAAACAAAATCTGTCAATCCGTAAACTTCAGCACCGGAAACATCTTTATATGTTTCTAAAAATTCCTTAGCCTCTGACATGCTATTAAAGTCAACTTTGCCAACATATTCGTTCTTGATATTTTTATATTTGCTTGATTTATTTGAAGATACAAATAGATATGGTTTATACCTTAATGATTTCTTATAAGGCACACCATCCTTTATACCTCTGACAAGAATATTATTTTTGTGCCTGGATACATTAGTATAAAAATTCACAATAACTCCATATATGAAGTACAATTTTACTGTATTTTTGTAATATAGTAAAGGGGAAATGGAGGGGATTTTAATCCCCCCCAAATTTAAGAGCTGGAATTAAGAGCTGGGTGAAAACCCTTCATTTAATTCTCTGAGGAACTCTTTTGAAGTAGCTGCAACTTCACCATCATTTATATTAATTTTTTGTGCTTTCTTAGACTCTGGTATAATTGATTCAAGATAAACTTTCAATATACCATTCATAAGATTAGCATTTAAAACCTTGACATTATCCGCAAGTTCAAAAAGTTTTGTAAACGGTCTCATAGCCAAACCGCCATATAGCATATGACAGCTGTCATAGTCAGTTTCGGATAATTTTGAAGATCCCTTGATAACCAGTTTTGAATCTTGAAGATCAATTTCAATATCCTGTTTAGCAAAACCAGCAACAGCCATTTCAATCAAATAACTATTATCTGATAATTTTTTAATATTATACGGTGGGTAGTTTGTGATTTTTTGAAATGCTTTGGTTGATTCATTAACGCGATTCATCATAGTATCAAAACCAATAAAAAATTTATCAAACTCTTTGTCTAACATATTCATATATTTCTCCTTTTAAGTTCTAAGCAAGATTAATTTTGTCGTCCCCGTAGGCAACAACGCTATTATTTATTACAGATAAATCAATTCAACACCAGATTCAGAAAATATTTTTTCTGAATAATCTAAATTGAATTTTTTTCTTAATACGGATGTATCACCAACAAGTTCTGGTGTATACACTTTTGATATACCCCTTTGTACAATTGATTTTGCGCATTCATTACATGGTATTAACGTTGAGTACATAAAACAATTTTCAACTGAGGTTGCTGCATTATCTAGTGCATTTCTTTCTGCATGGCAAACAAACAACAACTTTGCCAATCTGTCTTCATATCTTTCTGGAGAATCATCAACCCCTCTTGGGAATCCATTATATCCCATACTGATTATCCTACGTTTGGTGTCAACTATCACTGCACCAACTTTAGTGGTTGGATCTTTACTCCAATCACTAATATGATATGCCAAATTTATAAATCTTTTATTCCATTTCGGCTCAACGTTTTCAATAGGTTGACCTGATGCATTATAATGTTTAGCCAATTCTAAGAATGAATTCATAATATTATACTTTATTGTGGATACAGTTTAATTATACTGTAATATTGTAAAAAACAAAAGTGGTTTTAACTATTTGGCAATAAAAATTTTCCAAGCGATGGTGGGCTGAAATTAACCCCTTTCATGATTTTACCAGTTTCCGGGTTTTTAACTGGGTTTCCATCACCATCAAATTTAGAAAAATTAGACCTGGAAACTTCATTCCAAGCAGATTCAACATCCCAACCCCTGGATAAAACATAGCCGATAATAACCCATATCATATCCATACAGGCATCAAGTTGTTCTGTATCGTTAGAATCTATGAATGCATCTATAAATTCTGAATATTCTTCTGTTATCAATTTTGCATACAGATTTCTTTGTTCAAGATTATCCGTATCAACAGTTTGACCCACTTTTTGTAGCCACAACTTAACATCTTTCATTGGCAATGCATTATTTTTCATAATTAGAACTCATGATAATTCTTTTCCTTAATTCACTAGAACTGAAATTATGCCTTCTCCTAGTATAACACAACCGCATATTCAAATCCTTCCCTGTAAATTCCACATCTTTATATTCTTCCCCGACAAATCTTACATCAATTTTAAAATTATTTAAAATAACTAGAAGATCATCTTCTGTGGAATAGGGAACTATTTCATTAACAAACGGTGACGATTTCAACTGTATGAACCTTTCCAGGATTGATTGAACTGGAAAATTTTTCCAGGGTCTTTGAGTGTTTGGATTTACATGCAACCCAACTATCAAATAATCACACTTTTCTTTTGCTTGTGCTAACATTAAACAGTGACCAGCATGCAAAAGATCAAACGCTCCAGCAGTAAAACCAATAACCATAATACCTCCTCAATATTTTGTTATACTTCCGTCAGCATGAGCAAGATATGCTTGAAAAGTTGTTTCAGGGTATTCTTTCTTCAACCCATTAAACATTTTTAAATTTGAAACATCATCATCAAACAATCTGACAATCCCGTATTTTTTTGTATCTAGATATTTTTTAATAAAAACTTTTTTCCCGCCAGCAGAACCTGTTGTTTTTAAATTACCTGCTCTGTGCACATGTATTTGATCTATATCAATTTTGTACTTTCTAAATGTATTTAAAAATACATCTTTATCATCAAAATCAGACCTTGCAGTTATAATAATGATCTTGCTGTTAGATGATTTTATTTTGTTATGAAGGGATACTAATCTTTTTATAGATTTTATTATCGGTTCCGAGGTTGAATTGAAATATTTGGAATCGTGAAATTCTACATAATCAAACGTTTCCCCATCTTGTAACTCATAAGTGTTGTATTGTTTGTTGGTTAATTTTTTAACAATTTTGCCATCTTTTTTAACATACACGTTGGCTTTTGTTAAAAACAATGTGTCATCAATATCCCATATAGAAAGCGAGGTTTTTTTAAAAAACTTATTTTTAAAATTTGAAAGAGATATCATTTATTGCCTTTGTTCGATTTATTGTGCAATTCAATCAACCATCTACGATACAAACCGTATTCCCTACCATATGCTTCTACTTCCCATGG
>Ga0181349_1001339_pt1 | contig 10531 bp, 12 predicted proteins | sample Su13VDMM110SD_FD_130106 | JGI IMG/M metagenome (GOLD analysis project Ga0181349, IMG submission 130106) | Freshwater viral communities from Lake Michigan, USA - Su13.VD.MM110.S.D | ecosystem: Environmental > Aquatic > Freshwater > Lake | place: USA: Michigan | collected 2013-07-16 | reverse complement strand
TGTTCATAGCCATATACGATAATGCATTGGCTTCCCTATATTTTAATTCTTCTGCGGTACTAGCAATTTTTTGGCCTCTACTATCACCACGCTCCCTTCCCGCTTGAGCAGCTTTATCATACGTACTTGGTGATAATTCATTAATTTGTTTTCCTTTCATTTTTGATTCGTTTGTGTTTTTATTATAATTTTCACCCATATCAACTGATGCTGATTCAACCCAATTTTTAGTATCCATTGGGTCAATACCTTGTTTAATTAGACCTTGTTTTGTCATGATTTTAAACTCATTAGGGTTTCTATCAAACATATCTCTTATGTCATCCTTAGCAGAATACTTAAGCGCATCTTTTGCATATTCAGGACCTTCATCCGTATAATCATAAGCAAAAATTATTTTACCACTTTCTTTTTCAACGATAAAATGCGTATTACGTGGGTCAACCTCTGACTGACTAATTGGATTAGGTTCTTGTTTTACTCTAGGTGGTGCAGTCTTACGTTCAACTGGGCTAACTGGTATATCCAAACGTTTATTTGGTTCTGGTTTCACTTTAGGTTTTACTGGCATATTTTTAACAACCGTAGCCGTAACGTTTCTAGCCACTCTAGCCTCACGATTGCCTGTTTCTCGAAACTTTTTCAACGCTTCTTTTTCACTTTTGGCTTCAATTTTAGTATCGCGATCTTCGTAATCATCATTATTTTGAAAATAATATGAAATCTTGAAGGTCTTCTCTTCGTTTTCCTTAATAGTACTTTCACCTATTGCCACAGGTTTCTTTGAAACCGCAGGTTTATAAGCGCTTTTACTTTTATTAACACCAATGTTTTTCTCTTCAATGTCATCACCGAATTGGTCAATTGTTGGGGTTGCCGCATCGCGTTTCTTTTTGGAACGTTCGATTCTGTCAACAAGTTTTTTACCGAAATCTGGACCAGTGAAACCTTTTTGTTCAGGGTATACATTAGCCCATTCTGGGTTATTACCCATATTAGATGAACCTTCAATAGCTTCTTTAGCCCTTTGAGTAAATTTTTCAGATGGTTTTCTTTCGTAATTCAACATTTCCATACCATTCAGTATTTCCATATCTTCGTGATATTCAACCTCATCATTATTCTCATAATTGAATTTAGGTTCTTCGATAGCCCCTTCCATTGAGCTTGTTGACGCTTTCTCGTAGTTAGACATCTTTTTCTTAACGTCTTTATAGTAAGCATCGTTCTCACCCTTTGATTGTCCTTTTATCTTGTCAGTTTGAGCCAACCCAATTGGCTTGGCCTCTAATAAGGTCGCTTCTCTAAGTATTCTTAATATTTCTGAATTATTTACCATTTTAAGCTTTTTATATAAATATACCGATATTATGTTAATGTCACGGTTTTTTTGATATGATACTATTTTTAGTTTTTTTTAATTTAACAACGCCTGAATCACCTGTACTACAGCCACCTTTTTCAGCGACTTTATTATTATTTAATTTAACGCAATCGTCAAATTCAACAAATGCGCCATCAGGCCAACTAGTATTGTCAAGATTGGTTGATTCTTTCACTGTATTATCATATATATCAAAATTCTGCTTCATATGACCAGCTTTTGACCCTATTTTAGAGCGAACAAAACCTGGTGCATCATACGTAGCATTTGCTGACGCCCCAGTTACTTCTTCCAAATCTTCTTCTGCAATAGTTCTTTTTATCATATTGCTAGGACTAAGGTTATTATCGGTATTCGGTGCAGCTGAGAACATTCCGACATACGCCCCACTAGAAGATGCTCCTGTCGTTTCTTTCTGCATACTCAACTCCTTTATATCTTGGTGAAGAATTTTAGCAAGTTCTTTTATCTTTTTCAGCTTTTCAGAGAACGCTAACTTATAGAAACCATAACTTAGTAACCCTGCATCAGTAATAAGACTATACAATTCACCTTTGGTGACACCCATATCTCTCCAGAATCGGTCAAGACCCTCTTGACCTTCATCTGTTAATACACCAATCACATATTCGATAAGTTTTTGAGTAACCTCCAATAATTCAACGGTCAACCCCTCATTTATATCACCTTCAAACTTCAGTTTTGGTCTGTACTTTGAAAAAGATTTATTGAATTGGGCTGTTACGTTATCCCCACCACTCATCATCTCAACTATGTTTTTAAGTTGGGTTTCGGTAAGTTTTACTTTCCGTTTTTTTACGGATTTATTCAACATGAGGGCTTGTGCCTCAGTTATCTTTATTCGCTTCATGTTGATTTGTTAGTTAGTGTTGTCTTCCAAAAATTCCTCTTAATCCACAACGTCTTATATAGTTGTGTGAGAACATTCTTAGTTATGTCGACAACCATGTCCTCAAGCTCTTTATCGTTCTTGATTTTTTCTTTAACTATCTTACCAACCTTAGTTTCAAAGTCTTTTGAATCGAGGACATATGTCTTCAACTCAGATTTCTCTTTGACGGTCATTTCAATTATCAAGTCTTTATAGTCCATGATTGTGCATTTACCTATAAATATGCTGATAATCGGTTATTGATTCACTAATTAGCTAATTGATTGTAGAAATATCCTATTGTGAAACCTACACCTATACCACCTATAGCTGCACCAGTAAAACCCAAACCTTTCTTAAGTCGTTCTATTTTTACTTGCCTTTCAACATTTTCTATGGTTAAGTCTTTGAATGCACCTATTTTTTTAAGATTATCCAATATATTATTTAATTCTTTTACCTGTTTTTCGCAGTTATTGCTCTGCAATTGCAATTCTTGTATCTTTGACACTTGTAATGTGATTTTTTGGTTATTAAGCAAATCAGCTTTCTTATACATAGGTATAACAGTATCAACGATGTATTCATAATCCAATACGTCCACCAAAAGGAGTTTGGCGGTCTCTATGTGCATATGAAGATATACTTCACCTATAGAATCCTTAGTCGCTACGATTTCCTTATCACCTACTACGCCTTTGTAGATACTTTGTGAACTCGACAGCAACGGAATCATTATGAAGATTGTTAACAAAATCCACTTTATCTTTCTTACCATTTTTTTCAATTTTTTTTAATTCTTTATTAACTGATGTTAGACTCTTATTAACATCTTTAAGTTTATCATCAATCATGATAACCCTATCCTTTGACTCAGAGTTCAAGTTTTCTAGTTCGGTGTACTTTGACATCATAAATTGGTTTTCGGTCTCCAGACGGCTTATTTCAGCTTCATAACGTTCAACTTTATCTTTGCCACTGAATACGAACATATATACTACGGCTAAACCTAATATTATGTTTAGTACTATTGATATCTTTGGATATATATCTTGTTTCATCGATTTTTGTTATACTCAGTTCTTAATTTTTCAGACCATTCGTCAACCCACACCTCTCTATACTTTTTTAATTTATTAATCAGTTCCAATTCATTATCATCAATAGTAACATTATCAGCATTAATTACAAGTTCATCATTCTTACTCATCTGCCAAGATATACCGTTATCAAACTCACCTGACCAAAAAACATTATTATCATCTGGATATACTTTTAACTCATTAAAAGTAACTCTAGGTGAAACCACTTGTACGAACTTATCTTCTTGCGCTTTCAGTTCAGAACCAGTTAAGTTATTATTAGACATTTCAACGTTTTCGTCTTCTTGTTCTTTAATAACTTTTGATTCGTTGATTTTATTGAGCATCATTTTAGTGATGTCGTATTCATTGATTAGTTGTTGTTTCATCTTCTGTTCTATATTGAAATCTTTTTTTGAACCCTTCATAATCCCAAGCGGGTGATGGGTCTAAATAATTCTTATTAAAATTGCTTCTATATAATACACCTTCCACATATGCAGCGTCATCCATTTTAGTGTTATGCGCAATAATATGTTTCTTTATATTATACTCACTTAATAAATATGTGGTAAGCTCAAAAGTGGACTTTTCTTGTTCCTCAGTATAACCCTCCCAATATTTATATCCTCTCCATTCTTTAAAAACCATATTCTCACCATCATGCACATCATTCAACCAATTGGTGAACGAACCGTTATATGGGTTCAAATTTAAATAGCCTATATTCACCAATGTTATACCTATGATACTCTGGTCAACGTCATCATTGATATATCTATGCGTTTTATTAGGTTTGAAATGTTCGTATACTTCGCCATCTTGACCAACCGAATATGCTGTCATAGTATATAATCCATTGTCACCCCTTTTAACCCATCCTTTCATATGGTCTACCCCATAAGAGTAAGAATTACATAAGACTATTTTATCCTTTGGTTGAGTATTTTGCCTTATGTGGGTACAATCTACTGAATATTCTTCGTTCATCGCCTCTTAGGATTAGGTACCCTAACAGTAAAACCTCTATTTACCGCGTCTTGAACTAAAGGTATATCATCTCTAGTTATTTTACCTCTAGGTATCACAGGTTTCCTTCTGTTGAAAGGGTTACCTTCTGGTATTATACGTTTGAACGTATCAGCTATAGTTTCAGTTATAGTTTGACTATCAATCTCATCTATCTTAGGCTCTTCAATCACGGTTTCTTCACCAGATATCACAGTATCATCTGATTCAGTGACATCATTAATAGGTTCATCATGAACTTCTTCTAATATAACATCAGGTTCAACAGTAGTTCGATAAGATTTAACCGTTTTATTAGAAGATATACTATCTAATTCACTAATCTTGTTAGCTGATATCAATAATATTACCGCTAAGGGGTCGAAAACGAGCATTATTATAATAATCAAGTAGTTAACTACTGATTGCATCGGTAAACCTGTCGTTTCAGACAAGAACATCAATGGACCTAGTTCTGATGTTACCTCACTATTGTTACTTACATCGTTTATCCTAACTTGATATCCAGCTATAGAGTCATATAAAATACTGTTAGTTGCTAATAGGTTGTTTATTTCTGAATTAATTTTTGATATCTCATCGCTAGATTTATCGATGTCAGTCCTTATCTTATTTGCGTTACTAACATAATTCTTAGCCAATAGGCTATCTAACCTATTCTCTTGCTGAACTCTTAGATTCGTTAATGAGGTTACCCTGTCAGTTCTATAAACTATGGTACGCTCATTATCAGCTATATTCTTTTCGAATCTGCTCTTTTTGGCCTCGTATATTGCCAATTCGCTCTGCTCAACACCCATAACACTGGAAACCTTCTTGTATCCGTCCGATAGATAACCATATATACCGATTGATGTTATTGATATCAATACAATCACACCTATTGTGAGATACGTCCGTATCAACACTGATAAATCATTCCAATATCTATGTAATAAACTAGCTGAAACCAATTTTGAGAACTCTAACCCACCTATCATTATGTATATGGCTAACCCTCCACCAGCAAATAATTTACTGAGACCAGATACCGATACGAATGCAGCACATGCCGCAAGTATGAAAGCAGATAACCATACTAAATGAGAAAATTTCATAATGTTTTTATTTTAGAATAAATATCATTAATTTATTAATGATAAGAGATTAACAGAATTATGTCTCAATTTCAATATTGATTTTTCTTTTATTTGGCGTATTCTCTCTTTAGTAAGATCATACTTCCGACCAATCGTTTCTAAGGTCATAACTCCATTATCATTAGTAGTAAACCCGAAATAGAACATGATTATATCTCTCTCTCTCTCGTCCAATAAAGATAGAACCTTATTTAATTCTTTAATAACTATATCGTTAGTTTCATTCTGAAATGGTTCAGCTATAGTTTCAGATTCAATCAAATCAATCCGTTCAGTGGTTTCATTATCATCTGAGATATAATCGTTTAAATAGACTTTGTATGTGTCAACATATGTGTCGTAGGTATCGCCAGCTTCATTGATAATATCACCAATTACAGGGTGTGTTTCATATTCCATTTCAAACTTTAATATATCATTTTTGACCGATGATAGTTTCGCTGTTAGGCTCATGGGGATTTTCACCACTTTGGCATTCTCATTGATTGAGAATAGTATTGACTGTCTAATCCACCATACAGCATAAGAAATGAATCTATACCCCATTTCAGGTTCAAATTTATGTACGGCTTTAATCAGACCTATGTTACCTTCACTGATTAAATCACTTAGTAATAAACCATTACCTTGATATTCTTTAGCGATTTTTATCACAAATCTAAGGTTTGATGTTACAAGTTTATTGATTGCGTAAGTATCGCCAGCTTTAGCTTTTAACGCTAATTCGAGTTCTTCCTCTCTAGTGATTAATGCGTTATTCTTAACTTCTTTAAAATAATGTTTTACTGATTGTTCATCTTCAAATATAATATTTCGATTCATAGCTTAGTGGTAAAAATTAATTACGGATATGTTATCCGATTTTGTTATTGTAATCATCTTATCTGACCAATCTCTGGCCAAATCATCGTGTGTGATGATAAACACTTTGTCATACATATCTTTGATTTTATCAAATAATGGTTTCATATTGGGTATATTCTCTGGAGCAACCCTATCGAGAACCTCGTCAAACGCGATGAAATTAGGCATAGGTAGCGTTGATACAACACCTAACACACATCTCATAGCAACGCTACTAACAGTTCTCTCAAATCCGCTAGTAGACTTCAATGGCCCCTCAACACCATCTTTAATCATTATAAGTTGTACGTCATTCTTATCATCCATCCTTACTTCGACATCGAATTCACATACACCCTCCAATAGTCTCTCCAATTCAGAATTTATAATAGGTAGAACTGACCTGAGTACGATTTTAGATACACCTTTTTTACCTACCATATCAATATACAATTTGTACATTTTCTCTACGGTCAATTCCTTATCTACGATTACTATCATTTTAGAATTGAAATCGATTTTATCGGTAAGTCGTTTGATTTCATTCTTTATATTCTCAATACGCTTAATAATTTCATCGTGTTCATGTCTAGCTACTTGGATGTTGGATGTGGTCAGACTGACTGATGAATCAACTTTCTTATTGAATTCAATTGATTTAAGATTGGCATCATATTCACTTTTTAAGTTTTTAGATTCTTTTATTTTATTTCTGAGTTCATCCAATTTAACATTCAACCTGTCACGTTCTAGTTCCAGACGTTGTCTACGATTCAAAGATTCTTTAACCTCGGCATATGAAGCTATTTCAAGGTTATACGTAGTTTTTTGTTCTTCCATTTCAGTAATACTATTTTCCGTATCACCAATTAGTGTTTCTAACTCTTTGATTCTAGCAGTATGGTCAACACCCTCAAGTGGACGATGACAAGAGTGACACACCTCAGAATTCTTAAGGTTCAGTATATCCCTTTTATGGGTCTGGATTTCGCTTTTCTTAACAGCAATGGAAGTAGTTAATTTTACCACATCCTCAATCAACCTCTTTTCTCTGTATTCATCATAACTGATAGACTTCAATTCTTCCAACGATTTCAACACTTCATCTAAAGTTTCTTTGGTTTTAACCCCTATCTTAGTGAACTCAGTTATATCGGCTTCTAATTTCGTAGGGTTGCTGAAAGCTAATTTATCATCAATTTTTTCTTTACTGTTAAGTAAGTCTTCTTTCTGCTTTTCCAATTCGGTCAACTTATTGACCAGATTATCTTTATTTTCTAAGGCTATATTCAGTAAATCCTCAGACATGGTAAGATTTTCCTTACTATTATCTAGTTCTTCTTGGAGTTCTATGATATTATATGTATTGGCTTTCATGGTCTTAGTGAAATCGTTGAATTTCTTCCTAGCGATTTCCTCTTTCATTTCCATAATCTCAAGACCTATGAACTTAGTGAATATCTTACCGTTTTCAGTGGTGGTGAAGTCAATTAGCGCATCTAGGTTCTTACCCGTAGCTAGTGATACTAAATCAAAATCTTTAACATTACCTACAGTATCTTGTATTTTTTTAGTGGTTTGAACTGAGTCTTCCTCAGTCATCTTTTCTTCTTCACCATCAGGTAGAATCCTATAGTAGTTAACGGTGTTAGTCACCATCCAGCCACCTTGTTTCTTTTCCTTTCTGGTCATAGTACGTTCAATAACGAAATCGTCATTACCATCAATGCGCATCAGACCTCTTACAGAAAGACTATCCTTATCTCTATATCTATTGAATATCTCTTCGTTCTTGCTAGTTTTACTAGTTACACCATACAAAAGGAATTTAAACGCATCGATAATCATAGTGGTCTTACCACCAGTATTCTGTGGTGTGGAAGTTACCGTAACCAGACCATTGAACTTATTAATTGGGAACAAGTTATTATCACCAAAAGCTAAAAAGTTATCTACCAACAACCACTCGAATTCCCATTTTCTAGAATTAGCGTTTGTTATATCAACTGGTAACTCTGAGTTAATTTGGTCGTCAAGTTTCATTAAACGGTCAAAATCAACATTATAATTACCTCTGGTCAACCATTCGTTAAATAACTGTCTTTGGTAGTTAACATCACCGATGTTATCTATTTTCATACCATCCAACTTAATCAAGTTACCTTTGGCGTCCATCTTAACTGGACGGTATACGACTTTCACGTACTCTTTATCTATGCCGTATTTCTTAGCGAACTTATTACGTATATTATTACGATTAGACCTAGAATAATTCTCAGGTCTATCGTTCCAATAAATTTTTACCCTTCCTTTGGGTGATACATTAATATTATTTATCATTCTCCGTATATGTCTTTATCAAAGGTACCTATAATATTGGTTATTTCCTGGTTTTTTACATCTTTTATTTCTGATTTTATTTCAGTTTCATCGATATCATTTTTAGGTGTAACTGCGTCACTTTCTGGTATTTCTTGCTGAACTATGGGTTTATTGGGTTTAGCACCGAACTTTTCAATTGTGAAAGCCGCTCTTAAGAGCTTAACGATAAACGGGGTGACTTCTTTATCGTTCGCTTTACAGTATGTTTCTATTTCTGATAATAAATCTCTAGGTATATTGACAGACGTAGTGGACATCTCAGTTATTCTTCAATATTTCAAGGTCGTTATCAATGTCATCGATACCGTTAACTTCAAACGTATAGAACTTATAAGGGTTTTCGATATCGATGGCTTCAAATGTGAGCGTTTCGACGTCCCAAACTAAGAAACCGTGGTTATTGACACTTTCGCCAAAGTCTTGTTGGATTAAACTACCTGGCATTACGACTGGAATATCTGATGTTATAATTTGTCTCATGTGTATATCCCCACATAGTACTGCATCGCAGCCATCAAAAACATCCAAAGGCGTTCCGCTCTCAAACTTATAACCAACATCGGTTTTAGCACCGATTAAAGGTGCGTGATATAACCCTATGTACTTCTTATCTGAACCGTATGTCATTCTAGCAGTGTCGATATCAGGTCGTCTACAACCTTCAAATACTGAATAATTACACCAAACGATATTATTGTCCTCATAACACTCAGAACCTTTAAGGTATTGAATATTATCATTATCCAATAGACCTACCACTGGGGTTATACTATCAAGCCTATCTTGGTTATTCTCCAATAGATCATGGTTACCAGCAACAATCACCAATGGCGCTATCTCGGCTAATCTTCTGAAGAATTTAGAACACATCAATAATGATTCGTTAGATATGGTTATCTTCTGATGAAAGATATCACCGACAATCACAATTCTAGTATCTTCGTAATCGTATGTTTCTAAAACATTCTGTATTTCACGATATAAGTTTTCAAAAACTTCATTATATTCATCATGGTACCGATAAGTACGTAGGTGGATGTCAGCGAGATGGATTACGGATTTTATCATTTTTTTTATATTTATCGTAAAGATACGTTTTTTTTAGATTAATTTAGAGATGACATAAAAAAAACAGGACTAGTTCACCTAACTACTAGTCCTGTGTTCATCTTGAAAGTATTGATTTTACTGGGTTTGAGAAGGGGTGCTCACATATACTTGTTATAAGCAAATTTAAAAACCATGCTTTATCGTAAATTTATTGAGCATTTTAATATATAGTTCTGTTAAGTGGTTGTGATAATTTTTTCGTTCCCAAAATGGCTTTTGTTTATGCTCAATAAAGTCATTCAGCAAGTCGCCAAGATTTGCTTCGTATTCATCAAGCATTATCATTATTGTTTCTCCGCTTCCTATCATTTCGTTTTGGCATTGCAACTTGCCTCCCGTTCTGTATTTTTCTAATTCTTTGTACATCATATTTTTTGTTTTAAATGGTTTTTAAATCAGCTTACAACCCTCACCCGTTATAAACAATTATAACATAGTTTTATATTTGTATAATTCCAATAGTTTCTTGGCTTCCGTCTTAAGATACATGATAGGTATCTTAACCATTGTTTCCTCCACCTTATCCCAATAACCTATTGTTATGCTGACGCATTTCTTATTAGGAAATTCCAATTCATACATATACGCGTATACACTCAATTGTAATGTATATATCGAATATTGACAATTCTGAAGATGGTCAAATGGTTTATGTAACGTTTCATAACGA
>Ga0181349_1001336_pt1 | contig 10545 bp, 14 predicted proteins | sample Su13VDMM110SD_FD_130106 | JGI IMG/M metagenome (GOLD analysis project Ga0181349, IMG submission 130106) | Freshwater viral communities from Lake Michigan, USA - Su13.VD.MM110.S.D | ecosystem: Environmental > Aquatic > Freshwater > Lake | place: USA: Michigan | collected 2013-07-16 | reverse complement strand
GAAACCCCCCTCGAAGCCATGGTAGACAAAGTAGAGGAACTTCTCCCCGAACCCGTAAAAACTGTAATTGCCAGCCTTGTGCCCGAACTAACCAGCCACCTAAGCAAAGATCAAGCCGCCCTCGTAAAGGTGATCACGGATCTTGTTACAAGCAAACCTAAAACCAAGGAAGAAGCGCTTGAACTATTCCATGCTCTTCAACTACAGATCGGAACTTGGGTTGTATCCGAACTTCCTCCCAGAGAAGGTAAAGCAATCCTTATGGGTCTTTGGGCAATGGAAGAACTCCAGAAATGTAACGTATTCTCCTGCTTCGGTAAAAAGTAAGCCTATTTAGGCTACTTGGGAAATCCTCCAGTCACACAATAGTATGACGACCCGGGGACTAATGGGCTCGTGTAATTCCACAAGAACTCGGCAATGCGCTTGTGCCCATTGTTCTGGGCAGCACATGCCACATACTGGCAAGGGAAGACGTGTGCCATCTCAATGAGATATTTCACAATCTCAAAGTAACCGCTCTGGGCAGCAGCCTTAAGCGGGGTAGAACCCGACCGAGGGTCACGGTAATTTGGGTCTCCACCCATCGCAATCAAGCGCGCCACTTCGCAAAGGTTTCCAGCGGAAGCAGCATTTAGCACAAGACGACCAACTTGATCCGTAAAACGTTTGTAAACGTCGAGAGGGATAATCTCCATGGGAAGCGTTGGATAAGTAAAAATCTATAAATTAAGATTCCGTTTTGCTTTTGACTCAGAATGGTTAGAAAACGAATTAAATACTTATTACGATTTAATAGTAAACAAGATGGACCCACTATTCGAACGTCGCCAACTATCCAGCAAGGTCCATATCCTCTCCAAATATATCCAAAAAAATATGCTTCCTTCAATTCTTGGTCAACTCAAAACCACCATGGAAGGCCGCTGTATTTCAGAAGGATATATCCAGAAGGATAGCATTACCGTCCTAAACTATTCGCTTGGCCGAGTAAATCAGACTAGGGGTGGCGTCGATTACGACGTAACGTATCAAGCAGATGTTTGCTTCCCTCACCCGGGACAAGTATTCAAAGCAACCATGTCCCTTCGTTCCAAAATTGGTGTTCATGCTGACATAACGCCACTAAACATTCTCATTCCTCGAGACCTTCATATTGGTAACCAAGAGTTCGAACAACTTGAACCAAACCAAGAGTTCGAGTTCGAAGTTATTGGTCCGCAATTCAAACAGCAGGATAGGGTCATTGTTGTTGTTGGACGTCTTCGCACAGCACTCAAACCAGCACCATTACAGCCATTGCTTCGTGCTGTAACCGATGTCCAAGTTCCTACACTAAGTCAAAGCATGGGTAGTAATTCCGAAGAGAAAGTTATTACAGTTGTTTCAGCCGAACCATCCGCCAAGAAAACAAGGAAGTTAAAGAAGCCGAACGTTCTAGATATAAATGAATCGTCAAAGATTGGAATGGATGAAGGAACAGATTGATAAACTTGATACAAATGAACATACCCAAATTCATGGGATTGTTCAGAAATATACAGAAAATATCACCAAAGCCCCAACAGGGATTTTTGTTTCTTCTGAACACCTTCCACTAGAATGTCTTCAGGAAATGGAAAAATATGTTCTTTTCTGTATCGACCAAAAAACAAGGATGGATGAAGATCTAAAAACTCGCAAAACTTATGAACGCATGGTTGAGTAAGCAATTTTGTATAATACTATATAATACAGCTATAGAATGAAAACACGCAAAAAGACTAAACGTAAATTTTTATTTAATCCCGATAAACCCACCAAAAGTTTCGATGTGTATATTGATAAAAATCCTAAGGATACAATACCCATAAAATATACGACTATCGACGATCTTAAAAAGACAATACAAACATTAGAACGACTGTATAAATCTAAACAGTATTCTCATAAACGAATATGGCAAGTAGGGATGATATTGTATGTTCGGTTGAAGGTATTAAAAAACATTAAACCAATTCACTACCAACTCGCATTGAAATATTTTAAATTTTTAAAGCATCGTACTTCACTTTCAGATGATGAACGATATAAACTAAAGTTTATCATTTAAGACACATTCCGAACAGAAGGGTTTCCTACAGCAACTCTTGAACCCATATAATTATACATTATTTGTCCGCTCACACTCAAAGACCTGACATCAATACCTTCATCCTGAACAATATCAATCGTTGCTACGTGCTGGTTACTATGAACATCATCTATTGGTTCATCTTGCGAGAAATTAGTCAATATCTTATCACCGTGCTTCAGGTCAAATGCTACAAAGTAATGCGTCGAGACAGGTAATGGAGTATTTGAAGTTACACTATATGTGACTTTAAGTGTTCTACCAACTCCCGGAGTCGCACTCAATATTGACAGCACAGGTTTGAATGATTCCGGCGGAGGCTCGGGACTAGACGCATCGGGGCTCGGTGCCGGAGTAGACTTGGGTTTATGAGCAGGCTTAGGCTTATCAGGCGCTGGCATAGGTCCATAAGGATGAGATGCCCATGGGTCAGGACCCCAAGGACCTGGTCCCCATCCGTGTGGTTCAGGCTCCGGTGCCGGTTTAGAAGCAGGAGGAGGAGGAGCAACAGGAGGAGGCTTAAAGTATTTGCTATGTATCCATGCGCCCAACCACAAAGCCCCAAATATAGCAACTATAAAAAGTATCGTATAAAGTGTTGAACTAACAGACGAAATCACTGGTGTAACATCCGGCAACGAATCATCCATTTATTTATAATTACTCAAGTGAAAAATGGACTTACCAATTTCCAAGTTATAAGATAATAGAAATGGATACAAAACCTATCCATAATTTTATTGATATAGCCAAAAAAGATAAGAAAACAGAATTTGAATGTTCTGTTCTTCCCGGAAGGATTCAAACCAAAGATGTTGCTGATAGAATTTTGAATGCTATCAAAACTATCTCTTTAGGTCAGCCCAAAGAAACAACTTTGCTTCGCATTGCCTATCCCGATAACATTCGCGTAGAAGTTGAAACACCCCAACAAATTCACAGAGTTTGCTCAGCATCCTCTTTCAAAGGTGTTCCTGTTCTCGTTCAACGCAAAACTATCTACCAAGGCCTAAAAAATATCGATCTACCCGATATCTATTCCAGATTCAGGCTTCGTCTTGAAGAAAACGTCCGCAAAGATTGGGAAGCTTCTCCTAATGATCCTCGTGTAAGTTCCATTCGACTCCTTAACCGAAAAACATTTACCTCCATGGACGAACTCTTCCATATAGACTTCTCAATGGTCAAAACACGCAAAGATAAGAAACAATCCTTGCGTGACGTCCTAAAAGAACAACACATCTATGAACTTGAAATTGAATTCGTTAACAAAACAACAACAACCTCCCCTGATGATATCACTCAATCGCTTCTCAACATTGTTAACACTATCCTTCAAGCTTACCAACAATCTGAATTCTTGCTTACACCAATCGAACAAGAACGGTATATCCAAGAATTTCGCATGTCTAAACTTTCCTTCTATAATCCTGTAACTTTGGAACGTAGAACCCTAAAAAAGGAACGCCCACACAACATTTGGGCAGACTATACTGTCACCGTAAAAGCCGATGGAGAACGTTACGGTCTGTATGTTGCTCGCGATAAACGGGTTCTGAGAATCAATAAGCAAAATAATGTCGTCTGGACAGGTCTAAAAGCCATTGATGATTCCTTTATTGGTGACTTCCTTGATGGTGAATATATCCCTCAAAAGAACCTATTCTGTATCTTCGATATCTATCGTTACAAAAACAAAGATATCCAATCATTGCCTCTAATGAAAGGCGAAGAACCATCCGCCTCTCGACTTGGTTGTGCTGGCCTCTTCGTCAAAGATGTTTCAACCAAGTTTATCACTGAAGCAACTACCAACCCCATTCGCATCGAAACCAAACTATTCTTAGCAGGTGATGGAAAAGTTATGGAAGATTCCATTAAGCAATTGCTTTCAGCAGAATATGAATATGAAACAGATGGTCTCGTATTCACTCCTCGCCTAAGTCCAGTCGCTCCAAAAGCCCTTCTAAAAGGCAATACTTGGACAACTGTATATAAGTGGAAACCTCCTCACCAAAATAGCATTGACTTCCTCCTCAAACTTGGCAATGAAGAAACATATGACCCCGTCCAAGATACAAACGTAAAAAAGGGAGAACTCTATGTTAGTCGGTCATCGTATGATTCGATTCTATATCCTTGCGAAACATTGACAGGCGAATATGTTCCTAAAGCCTTACCATCCGATCTCCAAAAATTAGCAGACATCAACACATACATTCCTTCTCTGTTCCAACCATCCAATCCTCGCGATCCAGAAGCCTACAAGATTATGGTTCCTGTTGACGATAAAGGTCTTGCGTTTGATTCTGCTAACATCAGAGTGGAAGATAACACGATTGTAGAATGCTCATATGATGCCGAAAAGCAAAGGTGGAATGTCATGAGAACCCGTTATGATAAGACATATGAATACCGAATTCTCAACAAAACTCAGTATGGGAATGATAGAGCAGTTGCTGATAACATTTGGTCTTCTATTCATATCCCCGTATCTGAAGATATGATATCTAACTTCGCATCAATCCCAGTAGATGACTCTCAAGAGGATGAAGTTTACTACAAGGAAGATATCAACCGCAAAGCACGCATCTTACAACCATCCTATGAATTTCACAACAAAGTAAAAGATGGTCTTTACGCCGAAGTAGTAAAAGAGAACTCAACCTTGCTTGAGTTTGGTGTTGGCAAAGCAGGAGATTTCCCAAGGTGGAAACGAACACGTGTTGGGAAAGTTGTTGGCATTGATCCTGCTGTTCGTGGCCTCAAAGAAGCATGTACACGTTATCTAAAAGACAAAGTAGACCATCCCTCGGATTACAGACCTGCTGTTCTGTTTATTGAAGGAACTATGACAGAACCCCTATATGAACAAGAAAGTCAGAAATACAAAATCCTTTCTGGTGAAGAGAAAGCAACAACTAAATATCTTGAACAATTTGAAGAACTCAAAAAGTTTGATATATCTTCCAGCCAATTCAATATTCATTATGCCTGTGAGTCTGAAGAAACATTTAGGTCATTTATTAGAAACATTGATACGCATACCAAAGAAACATTCTTTGGAACTTGTTTGGATGGCCAGACAGTTTACTCTTTGCTTCTTGGGAAACAAACACATATCTTCACAAACGGCAAAGATATTGGTGGTGAATTCACCAAAGAATATGATGACAAAGAAACTTGGGTAGAGGAGTTTGGTATGCCTATTAAGGTATCTTTAGAATCACTTGACAAACCTACCAAAGAATATCTTGTTCCTTTTGGAAAAGTTCAAGAAATTATGAAAGAACATGGGTTTGACCTAAAGGAATCTAACATGTTTTCAGAACTCTATACTCGTCAAACTAAAATTGTATTGACGCCTGAACAACAATCTTATTCATTCCTAAACAGAACATTTATCTTTGTTCGTGGGGAGAAACCCAAAAAGGAAGAAGAACCTGCTCCACCTCCTCCAAACGATGAAGCTCCCCCGCCTGCGGAAGAACCCAAAAAGAAAACACGCAAACTCAAAAAGAGTGGAGGAGAAGTTTTAGAAAAGCCTGTATTGTTTAGTCAACCAGGTGAAGATAAGGGTGAGTTCCGAACTTTTAGCAACCAAGCAGAATATCCTATCCAAATCAATGATATTAGGTATCCTTCAGTTGAACATTACTTTCAAGCAATGAAAGCCAAAGAGTTTGGTGATGATGAAGTATATGAAAAGATTTTGAAAACTCCTTCAGAAAAGGCTGTAAAGGCGCTTGGAAAGAAGGTTAAGAATTTCCATAAAGAAGTTTGGGATGGGAAGAGAGAAGAAATCATGATGAGAGGAGTGAAAGCAAAGTTTGTCCAACATCCAGAATTGCAGAAACAATTGCTGGATACAGGGATTAGACCAATTGGGGAAGCAGATGCTCGTAATTCTTTCTGGGGCATTGGAACTTCAGAAAATACAGAGAAATCAAACGATGCCTCAAAATGGAAGGGTCAGAATAAGTTAGGCAAAATCTTGGTTGCGTTGAGAGATGAGTTTAAGGAATTGTAAGTTCGCCAGTGACGGGATTGTAACGTAAAGCATAAAATGTATTGCCAGTAGAGCCACCAGATTCACTACGAATAGGTTTAATATAACATGAACCAGTCTGACCCGATACTCCACTGAGTTCATCACCAGTGGCATTCAATATAATAGTATTGGCGGCCTGATAATTAACTACTCCTCGTCCAGCATATTTACCAATAGCAACCGCATATTGTCCCTGTCCTGTAGCACCAGCATCCAAACCAATTTTTATAGTATCAACATTCGGATTAAATGCTCCCGTAGCACCAGCATAAAATCCAGTTAAGCCTGCCCAGGTTCCCCTTGTGCCAATACTGGACTAATATTAGCCCATCCAGTAGCGCCAGATTCATTGCCTCGACGAAGTTTAACTGTAACATTTTCAGTTGTCATTTGTTATTCGCTAAGGAAATCCTCCTTGTAACATTACCTCCGTTAATAATCGCTCTAGATAGAAGCCGGAACACAGCACTGAATTTGAACATGACCAACGCCCGGTCTATAGCCTCTCACAGGGCTCTTTTTAACAGATGGGCTCATACCAACACCAAGGCCCGCCCTATATAAATTATTAGGAATCGCTTGAACATTACTGTTCGGAGTCTGTCCGCCGCACGTTTTGAACGGTCGGCGCAACATTCTGTTTGTAATACTGTTCATATGAAAGCGTAGGAGGAGGAGGCTGATTCTTAATTACAGGATCAACATACTTATTAAACAACTTTTGACCAATTATAACCGATGCTTCGTCTTCCGTTAGTTCACCTTTCTCCATCTTACGTTTCAGTTGAAGCATCTCGAAAAATGTATGGTCCAACTTCCCATTCATATGCATGTTGAAAATTGTCGGAAACTCATCAAACAACCTCATATTATCCTTCTTAATCTTCTCCGCCCACAAAGCAGGGTTACTCTCCTTAAGGTTACGATACTTGCGGAAAGATTCATCCATGTCACGAACCATCGCCTGAATCTGGATGGAGCTCAATGTCGTCATTTGTCTTATTTCTAAGTAATACATTAAGATGCTTAGTTCAACGCCGGCGATGGTTCACCCAAGTGGCATGGTAATTGCTACTGCCTTGCCTACTCAAGTAAAAACATCACCCTCAACTATGTCTGGTGGTATTCTGAATGCTGCTGCTGCTAAAACAGCCGGCTCAATCGCCGAGCAGGCAGCTCAAGCAAAGGCGGCTGGCGTTCATATGAAAGGTGGCGGACAAGCAGTGAATGTTCCTCCAGTCCCCGAAGGTAACAGCATTCGCGGTGTATCGTTCGCCAAAAATCATGCCGACCTAATAGGAACAGCCAACCAACTAAAAGCAGGGGGTGTATATGATGGATTGATTGGAACACAACCCTATAAAGTTGGCGGAAGAAGACACCCAAGACTCGCTAAAACACATCGTAGAAGGTTTATCAGAGATCCTTCAAAAATGCCTCATGAAGAGTTCGCCATGACCGCCGGACGAAAACATAAGCGTAAAACAAAGAAACATGGCAGATCAAGTAGGTCTAGGACTCGTCATCGGAGGATTCACAGGCGTATTCATCGTTCTAGGAGGACTCGCCGTAGCAACAGCAAAAGATAGTTCTGGAGATTATTCCTATAAATTTTTCACATATGGTTGGGGATTGTTTGGTTGGCTTGTTATCCTAACAGCAATCATGACAGCCTTACTCGTATATGTATACCATGTCACAACCTATCTTCAAAAGTTACCCAAACAATTAAATGACCCCGCTACAGTATCGTGATATATCAAAATAGAAATCCATATCCCCATCACGACATACAATTTTTTTATTCTTCCTTGAAAACAACAAATTGAAATCTGTTTCGTTGTTATACAAATAGATTTCAACATCCAACTTCATATATCGTTCTGCTTTCGTCTTAAAAAAAGCATGTAAGTCTTCTACAACATCCTCTGGAACAGGTTGATGTTTCCGTTTCCGGATTCGTTCCAATGCTACAGGCAAAGATGTATATACTATTGCTACAATTATCCGATACTTTCGAGCTTTCATTCGCCGTATCAAATCATTGATGATTCTCATGCCTCCACACGTTGCCGTATAGCAAAAAGATTCGCCATCTTCTATTGTCTTCTTAACATTCTCAAGAGCAACCTTAGAACGTTCTTCGTGAGATTCATTGCTGAGTTTGTCTGGGTCAATAATTGTCAGTTCTTTGCGAATGCCAGCATTTTTAAGCATCTTATCAATATTGGATGTCTTACCAACTCCCGATGGCCCACAAACTAATAATCCAATAGGACTCATATCTTTGCTTTAGGAAGCGATTTTGTTAGCAATACATCCAATTCTCCAACAAACTTTATACAATCTTCATGTGTCGTAATACCAGTTAGGATAATTTTTCCAGTTCGGAATACCTTAGCCGTCCACTTAGATGGCATAAACTGAATCTTTACACCAGGATATACATCTGGATTGTATGATGTCACAATGCCTTCCATGCCACGAATTGTATTATATAGTGTCTCGCGTGCTACTGTTGTTTTGGGATTCAATTCAGTTGTGTAATTCATCAATACTACGCGACGACGAACAATCTCCCATTTCTCAGGAGGCTCAATAATACAATCAAGACATTCAGTCCAAATTGTATCAAGCAGAATACGAATACATGATTTGTCGTAATTATCATGTAAGACACCCGTCAAATGAAATACACCATTCTGGAATATCTTGATAGTAATTTCCTTTAGCGGGATAGTGCCATCACCATCATTCATCATAACAATAGTAATGGAGTTGTGACCAAACCCAGTACTATTTGCTTTTTCGCTATTCTTAGAACGACGACGAATCTTATCACGGGAACTTGTTCCGCGACATAGGACGCCTCGTTTTTCTACTTTGATGATTTGCTCACTCAATGGAAGCCTCTCCAAAAGCAAATTTGTGTTTATCTTTAGATTCAGTGTGCATAGCACAACCATCGTTGATAACTTCGGGACCTCCATCTTTAGAACTTTGGGTATACAGAGTATCGATTTCGTTTTTCCAAGAATGAGGAATGCTTTCTAAATGAAATGTCACTAAATGAACCTCAAATTTCCTTATAATGTTCCTAATCCTTGCTTCGTGTTTCGGATCAAGCATCCAACCAACATCTAAATAACCTAAAAAAATTTTTACAGATGAGTGATGTTGTAATATGTTATCGCACACATCTGCTAATTCATGAGATGGTGTTTTTGAAAGGTCAATAGAACAATTATATCGAATAGCATCGAACGATGGTATATACAAGTATAGGTGGAGCATTTAATATACAACCACCTTGATTAGGTAAGTTATTGTCCGCAACATTTTTCCCTTGAAAGGCAAATACCAGCAGACACACCTCCAATAATCATAAAAGACAAAGAAATACCGAAAATTATAGGGCTGCTTGAAACTAAAGCCAAACAACCGAAAACAACCCCCAAACCACTAATAATTTTTACAAAACCATGTAGAGGAACATCCTCAACCCGATCCATCTGAAAAGTAACCTAAATCACTATATACAATTAAAAATCCATTTTTGGATTATTTGCCCATAAACTCCAAGATTTTTGAAATAATATATGACACAACCCCAACGATAAACACGATGAGAATGAGCTTTTCAACGTCGTCCATGGAATGACAGCTCACCTGCGAATATTGTCGGTTGTATGACAACGAACAATATACACTTTGTTTTTTTTCAGCTTCATCATAGAAGGCATTCAAGAACTTGGCAGCAGCAATGGAAGAAGCAATAGTGGGCTTCATGGTTTTTCCTAAGCATGCTTATTCTCAATAAATCCGTTTTTAGAATCTGTAATGGTTGGCGTCGTTAATCTTTAGTTGTGCCGGAGCGCCAGTAGGAGCAACACGCGGGTGGGGATAAGGATTTCTACTAGGAGTCGCCCAACCACGATGAGTCAATTGCCCTTTACGTATTACAGATACACCTCCTACCTTAGGCGCACGAGATCCGGGAATGTTACCTCCACCAGTCTGAGGACCTTGGATGCCAGTAATAAACTTCCCCTTCTCGGGATTGTGGGGAGGCTCCGAATGTAAGTTAAAAGGAACAGTTACCTTGGGACCAACAACGCCTACACCATTAGAATCAACAACAGTTTGGCTCTTTGTATCTCCAGCCGTGTTTGTTGTCGCACAAACAATCCTATTCTGAACAACTTGTCTGCCTCCAGCGGACCGCGTTGTCGCAGGCTGAGGTGCCGAACCAATCTTGTGTGTCTTCAAATCTGGAATTGTGTCAACGAACTGAGACTGAGTCAAGGGGTAAAAACGCTGAGTACATAAACCAACCTGATTCGGAAGACCATTTAATGAAGTATATCCCATATTCAACCCT
>Ga0181349_1001335_pt1 | contig 10547 bp, 13 predicted proteins | sample Su13VDMM110SD_FD_130106 | JGI IMG/M metagenome (GOLD analysis project Ga0181349, IMG submission 130106) | Freshwater viral communities from Lake Michigan, USA - Su13.VD.MM110.S.D | ecosystem: Environmental > Aquatic > Freshwater > Lake | place: USA: Michigan | collected 2013-07-16 | reverse complement strand
ACGTCAAGAAGCGCGTCATGGCAGAGTTCGTTGGCCCGTTCGATTGGCCGTCTTTCGATGCGTACCACCGCTGGTACGTCGAAGACCGTGAGAAGGACGGGAGGATGCCCAACTACCCCAAGGCAAACCGCTGGCCTTCTCTGCTCGCGGGGGTAGATAAGGAGGGCTTCATCTGGGACGGGTGGCACAGGTTCCACGCCTACGTTCGCGCGGGACATCCCACCGTGCCCGTCTACATGCTCCTGCGCGAGGGCGAGGTAGTACCCCGTGCGAACCCCGCCCGCAGGGCGGGTGACAAGAGGTATCGGAAGAACCCCGACCCGCCCGAAGACGTTTTGGAGGAGTATTCCTACGGCAAGTGCATATGGCTTGCCCTCGCCCTCCACGAGCGATTCGGGTGGCCCATGACGGTGGAGGTAGACACCTTGGAGTTGGAGGACGGAAAACGATACGTCTCCCACGCATGGGTGACCATGCCCGACGGGCGCGAGGTGGACATCTACGGCCCGCAGTTGAGAGTGGACAGGTTCGGAGGTAAGGAGACGCACATGTCTCGCACGGAGCTATTCTCTCTGATACGGGAGACGAGTGATCTCACAGAGAGCTTCGTAGTGAAGAGGTTAGCTGAGGCGAACGAGGTCATCGACGCCTACCTGCTTCCCGAGTTGGTACTCGCGAACCCCGCACGCAGGGCGGCGGGGGTAGTCCAGCCCGAGCGCATCGCCGCGAAGACGAAGCGGTATCGCCGGAACCCCGACTCGCCCGACACGGAGGCGTTCCGGCGATGGTTCGGTGCGTCGAGGGTGGTGGATGCGGACGGCAAACCGCTCGTCGTCTATCACGGCACCGTTGACGCCAACTTCGACTCGTTCAAGGCCGACAGGGGCGTCGGTGTGTTCTTCACGGGGGACTACGAGGCCGCGCAGTTGTACGCCGGAAGCTGGGACGCGGGACAGTGGACGGGCGACGGGGGTGACCACCGCGTCTACCGGGTCTATCTTCGCATCCTGCGTCCGCTGGTCGTGGACGCCAAGGGCGCTTCGTATGGAGAACTCGCGTACCGTACCCTCCCTGCGCGCCTGCGGGAGACTATCGGCACGCCTCGGTACGGCCACGACCGCGTCGAGATCGAGGACATCGCACGCGCAGCACCCCGGCTCGGCTACGACGGGGTCATCGTGCGAAACGTGGTCGATGATGCCGGACAGGAGCCGGGCGGCTTGTGGTGGCGCGAGAACCCGACACCGACAAGCGTTTACGTCGTCTTCGACTCAACGCAGATCAAGAGTGCGAACATGAACGCGGGTACGTTCGACCCCGCCGACCCCCGCATCACGCACAACCCTCGTCAGCGGAAGAACCCCACCCGTCGCGAAGTCGATGTCCTCCGCGCCATCCGGGCGAACCTCACCCCCGACCTGCTCGCGGGCGAGTACCGAGCCTGTGCCACGCGCAGCCCGGTGGCCGGACATTGTGCCGTAGCCACCGAGGCGCTTTACTTCACGCTCGGCGGGAAGGCTGCGGGATACACGCCGATGAACGTGCGCCACGAGGGCGTCTCGCATTGGTACTTGCGGACGCCGGACGGTCGCTACCTCGACCCGACCGCCGATCAGTTCGACACCCCCGTGGACTACACCAAGGGTCGCGGGCGTGGCTTCCCGACCCCGAGGCAGGGCCGCGCCGAGCCGCCCCCGTCGAAGCGGGCGAAGACGCTCCTGAGCCGCTTGGGCGGCGCGTAGCACTCGAAGGTAGCGCGGGACGGCCCCGTCGCGGGCCGCTCCGCGCACGGTGCGGTAGGGTGGCGACATGCGCTACCCCTCTGCTCCTCCCATGCGTCGTCGCAACCCCGATGAAGTTCACGCCTCGCAGCTTGTCGATGACGAGTACGTCCCCGCGCTGGAGATTCAGCCGGACGACCTCTCCGACGAGGGCATCGAGCGCCTGACCGCCGCCGAGGCGAAGGCGCTTCAAGAGGAGTTGGTCAAGGTTCAGCGGTTCAACGCGAGGACGATGGGCGAGATTTCCTCCAAGAAGTCGCGCATCGCGGAGTTGACTGCGAAGCTCCGGGGCACCCACGGGCTGGAAGAGAGCCTCCGCTGGCTTCGCAGCCGGGCGCGCTCGCTCAAGGGCGACCTCGACGTGGACCGCGCCGCGAAGGCGATTCAGTTGCTGCCGGGGTGGCACGCGGAAGCCGTGTCTGCGAAGAAGGTGGTGCCCCTCAACGGGAACACGCGGTTCGACAAGTTCCCGCAAGCCCTGCTCGTGTTGGAAACGGCGCAGGGCATCGTCGTCCGTCCCAAGTCCAGCAGCGTAGACTACTCGGATTTTTTTCTGGAAGAGGATTACGCGGGCAAGCCCGGAGATTACCTCACGCCGCGCGACCTCGCCGCGACCTACACCGTCGTCCCCAAGGGCTTCGACTACGCCAACGCGCCGCAGGGTAAGTACGCCGAGAAGGTGACCCCGATTCCGGGTGCTCCGAATCAACGTCTGCCCTACTATTTCCCGCAGGATGTTCCCTACTCTCGCCTCTCGAAGGTGACTGTGGTGCTGGACGAGGGCGACCCCGTCCTGCGCGTGGCCGCACCGGGCGGCTCGCTCGCGACTATTCCCTCGGGTGCGAAGGCGTGGAAGGCTCTCTACGACCTCGGCATCGCGGAGGCGGCGGCGGAGCAGGTCGGAACCGTGGAGCGCCGGGTCGAGGCGTGGAAAAAGTCGAGCGAGCCGGGGTGGAACCGCTCCCTCTGCGCGTGGTGCTTCTCTGCCGCTGCGGTGACGCCCGTCTCGGGACACATGGTAGATCACCGATACACGCGCGAGGGTATCGGGGAGAACATCAACCCGTGTCCCGGCAACCGTTACGCCCCCTACGCTAAGTCCCCCAAGGGGACGCAGGCCCACGCCGAGGTGCTCGAAAAGACTCTCGAGGGCGTGAAGAAGTACCTAGAGAAGATGCTGGCGCACCCGGAGAAGCAAACCTACTACGTCAGGGTGGAGACGAAGGACGCTCGCGGACGGATCACGGTGAGCTACGACGACGTTCGCATGGGCGACCCACGCTTCCCGCAGGCGCACGAGGGGGCCGTGCGGAAGCAGCGTCAACGGATTGCGGACTACCGCCGCACCATCCCCTTCCTCCGCGCCGCCGTGCGTCTCTGGCAACCGGGTGGGGCGGACATCCACGAGGTCCAGCGACAGGTCACCGACGAGGACCGCGCGCGTCTCAACCCGCGCCGGAACCCTCTGCGGCTGCGTAGCACTCGAAGGTAGCGTGGGACGGCCCCCTCGCGGGCCGCTCCGCGCACGGTGCGGTAGGGTAGCGGCATGTTTACCCGTCACCCCGTCCCGTCCCGTCGCCGCAACCCCGAGGACCGGGCGGTCGTTCGCGAACTCATGGGCAAGCTGGATGACTTCAAGTACGCCGTGATGGAGTCTTCGGGAGAAGACCCCGAGTACACGCGGTTCGACATGAACGACTACCCCATCAACAAGTACACCCTCGAATCGTACCTCGACACGAAGGTGCTCGGCTGGGGTGCGACCCGTGTCGTCGTGAGGCTTCCTAGCGGCAACGTGGCAAAGCTCCCGTGGGGCGACGACGAGCAGGAGACGAACGTGCGAGAGTGGGAGAACTGGCAGGAAGCCTCGCCCGAGGTGCGCCGGATGCTCCTGCCGCCGCTCGAGTTGATCGACGGCGTCATCGTCTTCCCGCGTGTGGTCACGGAGGACCGTCGAGACTACGACGACCCCGACCTCGTGGCCGCTCGCGAGAAGTGGACGAAGCTCTGGAACGCGCGTGCCCCCGGCGCGAACGCGAGCGACTTCCACCGCAACTCGAACTGGGGCACCTACGAAGGTCGTCTCGTCCTCATCGACTACGCGGACTGAACCATGCGCCACCTACGCCCGCCCCGGATGAACCCCGCCATCGACCTCGCGCCCTACCGTGGGAAGAGCGCGGAGCAGTTGGTCGCGCTCGTGAAGAAGCACCGCAAGACCGTGGGCGCGACGCAGGAACTGGAGCGGGGGCGAAAGCTGCTCGCGAAGCACGGCTACACTACAGATTTGCGGCTAGGCAGCGGGCAGGCCGCGACCGTCTACTCGCTCATCGAGTATCCCAAGTACGTTGCGAAGCTCACCCACGACCCCCTCGACGCTGCCGTCATGGCTGAGGTGCAGGTGCTCGGCATCCGGCCCGGTCTTCCCGACGTAGTCGGCGTGGCGGACCTTGGGAACGGACTCTACGGGATCATCATCGAACGCCTCCAGCCCCTCACCAAAGCGGAGGACGTACTCGTAGAGACGCTCGGGGAGCAGACCGCTTTCGGACGCGAGGCGGATGCCACGGTGTGGCGTTACTACGCCAAGAAGCCGCGCCAGTTGGAGGTGCTTCAGGCGGCGAAGACCGTCCGCGACCTCGGTTTCACGCCGACCGACATCGGTGCGGGGAACGTGATGAAGCGTGCGGACGGGTCGTGGGTCGTGTCGGACCTCGGCTTCTCGAAGCCCTCCGCCACAGTCAAGACCCGCGACATCAAGCGGCTCTCCAACCCGCGAGGCGCGCACCCGCTCCGGCGCAACCCGGTGCCCACGCACATCCGCTCCACGCGCCGGAACCCCATCACCGACCTGCGCGAGTTCGACGCATCCGTCGGGTACGACGATGTGAAGCAAGCCGTGTTCCGTTACGCTCCTGAAGTGGAGTGGTACAACGACGAGTTCAAGGCCCTCGACCACCATGCGCTCGGTATCCTCGCGAAGCACGAGATCGAAACTGAAAGAAGGCCCCTCGGGAAGGGCGCGATGGCTCGCGTCTACGCGCTCGACGGTGATCCTGATTGGGTCGTGAAGATCACCAGCGACCCGACCGACGCGGCGCTGCTCGCTGAGGCGCAGTTTGCCGGACCCTACGCGGGCACGCCCGGCATCCCGAAGGTCGCCTCGGTCTTCGACCTCGGGCCGTCGCCTGTTCGACCCGACATATTTCCCGGCCACATCTACGCCATCGTGGTCGAGCGACTCATCCCTCTGTCCCAGACGGACAAGCTGAAGGTCCGCGCTCTCGCCAAAAAGTACGAGCGCGGCTGGCTCGCGGACCCCGCGACGGTCGCTGAGCTTCTCGAGACGGCAGCGCCGGGCAGCGTCGAGGAGGCATGGCTACGCGGCGTGGCCTTTGTCTACGCGATGGGCTTCCGGCCCACTGACCTCCATGCCGACAACATCATGCAGCGGAAGGACGGTTCCTACGCCTTCTCGGACTTCGGTGTGTCCGGCGTTGAGGGTCGCACGGCATCTCGAGACATTCCATCGCTGAACGGTTCCTCCCCGACCCAGCGCCGTCGCACCAAGGCAACCAAGCGCACCCCGTCCCCAGCGGTGGGCATCGACACGCGCCCCGTCAAGAGGAGCTTCTGATGTCCCTCGCAGAGAACGTCGCCCTTCTCCAGACGCAGTACGACAAGGCGCTCGCGCGGATGGAGCGCACGCCCGCCCTCCGCGAGGACGAGGACTACGTCGAGTTCGTGGAAGACCTCCGGCGCAAGCTAGAAGCCTCGAAGCGGTTCACGCGCGAGCCCACCGCCAAGACGGACGGTGACGAGGCCCGGATGCACGCGGAGGCGTTCGTCCGCATCCTCGGAGAGGTCGGTGGCCCGACGCAGTTGCGGGTCTGGCAGCGCGAAGGTGTAGGCACGAGGATCTACTTTCCCAGCGAGCTTGGCTACCTCTCCGTCTCTCGCGATGGCACGGTGCGGGACACGGAGCGTGGAAGGCAGACGCTCGCCGTAACCGGACTCTACCCTGCATGGAGACGGGCTTACCGGGAGGCGTTGCGCCTCCACTTGCAGGCTCGTGAAGAGGCCCGCGACCTGTCGGAGGACTGATATGGGCTACAAGGCGGCAATACCTCTGGCTTCGGGCCTCGCGTTCGTTCCAGAGGGCGCGACCGAGCCGATCATCCTGCACCCGTCGAAGGGCACGGTGCGGGGTCGGCCCTTCATTGACTACTACGGCCTCCGCGTTGTGCTCCATCCCAACGTCTACGACTGGATGCCCACTCCGTCGTGGCTCGCGGGGCTCGGGCGCATGACCCCGCCCGGCACTGTGCTGGAGTTCATCCGTCGCCCCGAGTACCCCCTCGGGAACAAGTACCCGTACCGGGCCGTGGCGCAGGAGCAGCAAGACGGGAGCACGGAGATCCGGGTCTTCGTGGACGAAACGGAGACGCCCGATAGTGTGAAGTGGCTCCTGCTCCATGAGCTAGCGCATGTCCTCGTGACGGCTCAGCCCACGCTCGCGGCGACGTTGCGTGCCCAGCCCCGCCCTCCCGGCTACCCGCAGAACGACGATGCTCACGAGGCGGTCCTTGAGGAGCAAGTTGCCAACGCCTTCGCGGACAAGCACGCCCCGGTGCCGGGGCTCGACCGCCGCTGGTGGCGGCAGCGGACGGAGAGACACAGGAAGCCCGCCGCCACACCCGTGCAGAAGCTCGGACCCTCAAAGGCGGGCTACGGGGAGACGGGCCTCGTGCTCCACTCCGCGTCGTAGGCGGGGGACTTCGTCGCAGGGGTCGAGGGCTCGGGCATCCGGCTCGTCGGGCACATGCTCGGTCGGGCGGCGCTCATCGGCACGGGGCTCTACCTTGCCGGGGCGGACAGCAAGACCGTTCGCTACGCGGTCGCGGGCAGCGCCGCCATTGAGGCGTTCGTCTTCTTCTATGCGTGGAAGATGCGCCCTGCGCCGAGCACGACGTAGCACTCGACTCTTCGACCCGCCGTTGCCACTGCATGCTCGTGTCGCTAGACAAGAGGCACTCCTAGAGGTTCCAGATGGGTCGTCGCTACGAAGCCAGCGAGTGGGTCGAGTTCTTCACTGAGCCGGGCAAGCCCCGCGTGAGCACCAAGCGCCTCGCGTCGAAGTTCTCCAACGCCGTCTGGCGCAAGTTCAATGCGTGGGCTGACGATACCTCGGGCGTGGACAAGGATTCGCTCGCCTACAAGACCTACGCAAGCATCGTCGGGCACGGCATCGGGCTCTGGGACGGGGATATTCTTGACGAGGAAGAGGGTCGTAGCTTCGAGAAGGTGGTCAAGGGCGACCGCGACCTCGTGAGCCTCGGACACGAGCTTGACTACGCCATCCAAGAGGACGCGGAGCGGGGCTGAGCCGCACGAGGTAGAGAGCCGACATGCCGAACCGCGTCTTCGCTCTGCACACCTCCACGCACGCGCCAAACGAGGCCGCGTCGTCGGCCTTGACGCGCGCGGGTATCGACGCCCTCGGGAGGCTCTACCCGATGATGGAGGTGCGCTGGGTCAACGCCAACGACCTCCACATCGTGCAGAACCTCTCGTGCTACGCCAACGGCAAGACACACTGTGCCGACCCCAAGTCGGGACCGTACCGCTGCTGGGCGAACTACGAGTCCATGAAGGAGCCCGAGAAGTACGGCGGGCGCGACCAGATGGGGGTCATCTACGACAACCTCGCGTGGTGCGACACCTTCGTCTTCTCGACCTCAAACCGCTGGGGAACCCACTCCGCGCTCGCGCAGAAGATCATCGAGAGGATGAACACGCTCGAGAACCGCGCCAGCACCTACGGCGAGCCGTACCCGCTCAGGGGCAAGAAGCTGGGCATCGTGGTCACCGGGCAGCATTGGCAGACGGGTCGCGTCGGCAACCACCTCCTCGAGGTCTTGCGCTGGTGGGGCTTTGCCACCCAGCCGGACGACGCGACCGTGCTCGCATGGCAGCGAACGCGCGACATCTACCTTGAGCAAGTCGGCAACAACCGCCCCGTCGTGGAGCGGTGGGAAGATACCCCCGAGGGCCTGCTCGCCGTCGAGGCATGGGCGAGGGCCGTGGCGACCTCGAAGACGACCTTCGTTTAGAGCTTGAGCGTGGGTGTGGCCGTCCGACGCACGGCGTCGATTCCGTAGTCCCACACCATCTTGCCGAGGCCCACGCCGACCCCGACCTTCACGGCGCGAGCACGACCCACGTTCAGGAACTTCGCAAAGACGAGTCCCGTGACAACGCCGAAGGCACTGTACGCAAGGAGGTCGAACCCGACCGTGGCGGGGTCGATGCCCACGTCCTCCGTATCCTTTTCCTCTTCCACGCCGTAGCTCACGATGGGGTGCGAGAAGCGCGGATGCACGGTGTAGGCGACGGTCGAGTGGGCGTTGCGGAAGGGGTGATGCACGGGAAGCTCCGAGGGTTTCCTGTCCCGTACCTCGTCCGAACCGTTGTCGTCTCGTGGGTGTAGCACTCCGTGTGCTCTCTTGGCCTTCTCACGGGAAGCGCGCGTGCTACCTTCGGACCATGCGAACCTTTGCCTCGCCCACGTTCACGACCTCGACCTCCTCGAAGATGGGCATCTCGGGGAACGAGGAGTATGCGACCGACAAGTCGTTACGGATTCAGCCGTACCTCTGCGTCAGCTACGACAAGGAGCAGGACTTCTACCAGCCCCTCCGTCTCGTCAACACGGTCTTCGTCGGCCCGGCGCTCATGGCAGCGGCGGCGAAGGTCAACGACCCCATCCTCAAGGGCATCACCGCCGTCTCGGGTCTGTTCCTTATGGTCACGAGCGGCGTGCGGTTCTACGAAGCCTACGAGGAGATGAACCGATACGAGGAAAGCGTCGGACAGCGCAACACCCCGGAGAATCCGTGAACCCACAACTTGTCAACGCGCTCATCGCCGTCCATGTGGCCCTTGCGGGTGAGCAACTGCTCTTCCACGCCTACCATTGGCGGTCCAAGGGCGAGGACTACTACGGCGACCACCTCCTCTACGAACGGCTCTACAAGGGCCGCAAGAAGGAGATTGACCGCATCGGGGAGGTGCTCATGGCGGTGGCGGGTGCGAACTCCGTCGCCCCCGTCGTCACCGTCACAGGGATGCATGACCTTGCGTCTCGCATTGAGGCCGTGCAAGGGACGCAAGCGCAGCGCGGTGTCGTGCTCGTGGAAGAGACGCTTCGCCGCATCAACACGGCGAACGGGCTTCTTGGCGACACCCCCTACACGCTCTCGGTGAACAATGTCCTCGCGGGCTTCGCAGACGCGCACCTCGAGGCCCTGTACCTGCTGAAGCAGCGCGCGGCGATGTAAGATGGGCCGGAACTACGACTACCCTTTCGCCTTCGACGGGCGCATGGCTCGCCAGCAGCTTGCGCGTATCGCGATGGATGCCTCGCAGTTGCACAACGCCCTGCGGGACGATGACGCGCTGCCGGGCTGGGTGCAGTTGAAGATTTCGACCGCCGAGGACCGCCTCCACATGGCATCCGACTACATGCGGTACAAGATCGCGCCCGGACTCAACGCCTTCGACGGCACCTCTGTCGTTCCGGTCGTGTACCCCGCAGCGAAGCAAGGCTACGCTGGTCCCGAGATGAGCGAGAAGCAGAAGACCTTGAATCTGCTCGTGCTCGTCGCACTGACAGGTGCGCTTGTTACCGTCATCGAAGTCAGAGACAAGACGAAAGCGCGCAAGCAGGGGAAGGCATGACCCTCGGATACCCCGGCGTTCTGTCGCACCGCGCCATGAGCATCCTTCTCGGTGAGGACGGCTGATGCCCCCAAGCTACCCCCCGTTCTCGGGCCTGTTGGGCACCCTCGCGGGAGGGGGTGGAGGGGGCGGTGCGCCCGCCAATGCCACCTACCTGACCCTGTCGCTCGATGCCACGCTCACCGACGAGCGGCAGTTTGCCCCGACTGCGCGCTTCGCGCCCACGGACAACGGGGCAGGGGCCACCTACGTCCTCGACCTCGCCGTGTCGGGAGTCGTGGCTGCGGCCTACACCTACGCGAACATCACGGTGGACACCTACGGACGGGTCACCGTCGCGAGTAGCGGCGCGGCTCCGGTCACCTCCGTCAGCGTGGATGCGGGCGAACTCACCAACACGGGCACGGCGACGGCTCCCGTACTCGGCCTCGCGACGACCGGGGTGGGAGCGGCCTCCTACACCTACGCTAGCATCACGGTGGACAGCTTCGGGCGTCTCACTGCCGCGAGCAGCGGTGCGGCTCCGGTGTCGAGCGTGTCGGTGGACGCGGGCGAACTCACCAACACAGGCACGGCGACGGCTCCGGTGCTCGGCCTCGCCACCGCAGGCACGGCGGGCACCTACGCCTCGCCCTCCTCGGTCACGACGGACGCCTTCGGGCGCGTCACGGCGATCACGGCAGGCACAGCCCCCCTCGTTCCCGCCGTCGCCACAACGTCGGTGAACCCTTACGTCATGGCAACGTCCACAACGACGGTGTTCGCGGACCCCATCGCCGCGCAGACAATCCGGCTTCCGTCGGCAAGCGCAGCAGGCGTCGTTCCGGGCCGTCCCTACACGGTCAAGCGCGCCAACACCTCGGCCAACGTCGTCACCGTCACCTCGGCGGGCGGAACCATTGACTTGGTTGCGGCGGGCACGGGTATCGCGCTCGCCGCCGGAACCCTTGACTCGATCACCGTCCAGAGCGACGGCACGAACTGGTGGATCGTATGAGCTTCAAGATCAGTCCACAGGTTACCCGT
>Ga0181349_1001333_pt1 | contig 10566 bp, 14 predicted proteins | sample Su13VDMM110SD_FD_130106 | JGI IMG/M metagenome (GOLD analysis project Ga0181349, IMG submission 130106) | Freshwater viral communities from Lake Michigan, USA - Su13.VD.MM110.S.D | ecosystem: Environmental > Aquatic > Freshwater > Lake | place: USA: Michigan | collected 2013-07-16 | reverse complement strand
GCAGAAGCCCATACGCGCAAGACGCGACCAGATCGGCCCCAGCCTTCACCGGCCGGGGCCGTTTTCGCATCTGGACCGCGCCGCACACCCACTGGCCCGCGCCTTTTCTCGCAGCGTCCTGCCCCGGCCGAGGGCTGATTCCGACCGGCCTTAGCGCGGGAAGCGCACCGGGGGCGCGGGGCGGCGAGAGCCGTTTCATATAGCCCGACAAGGCGGTCACAGCCGGGAACACTACCGAGAGGGCGCGGGCGTGGTTGAGAATATCGACACCGACGCTTTCCCGACAAAGCGCGCCGCCATCGAAGACGCACTGGCCGATATGATCGGCGGAACCTTGGTGATCTGTCGCGGAAACTGGAAAACCTGCCCCGAGGACGGGAACGTTTGCGGGGCCTGCGCCAGAGTCAACGTCCGGCCAGGAATGACGGCAGACGACGTTCTCGGCCTCGCCGCGCAGAACTAACCGCTTCGCCCCGACCCCGCGGTGATCGACCGATTTACGCCCGACAGAGCAGCGATCCAACCGGCGCGGTCGGGGCGAAGACTTGAGGACGCATGACCCCGAAAGACCTTGATCAGCGACCGATTGCAGACCTGACGCCCTACGCCCGAAACTCTCGGACGCACTCCGAGGCCCAGGTCGCTCAGATCGCCGCGTCGATCACGGAGTTCGGGTTCACTAACCCGGTCCTCGTCGACGCGGAGGGCGGGATCATCGCCGGGCACGGCCGGGTTCTCGCCGCTCAATCCCTCGGGCTCGAGACCGTCCCGGTCCTGGTGCTGGATCACCTAACCGACGAACAGCGCCGGGCCTATGTGATCGCGGACAACAAGCTGGCCCTCAACGCCGGCTGGGATGACGACGCCCTCCGCGCCGAGATCGAGGCGCTCGCCGAAGGTGGGTATGACCTGGACCTGATCGGCTTCGACGCGGGGGAGATTCAGAACCTCCTCCTCCCACGCGAGGAAGGCGAGAACGACGCCGAGGCGGAATGGCAAGGGATGCCGGAGTTCGCCCAGACCGACAAAAAGGCCTTCCGGTCGCTCGTCGTCCACTTCCCGGATCAAGCTGCGGTCGACGCCTTCACGACCATGACCGAGTTCGCGATCACGTCTAAGACCCGCTTCGTCTGGTATCCCGAAATCCAGATCGAGCGATACGCCGACAAGCGGTATGTCTCGGAGGGCGAGCCCAACGCAGCCGAGTCATAAGACTATGCCGCAGCCCCGGTTCCCTATCTATATTCCGTCGAAAGGAAGGCACGAAAGCCGCCTGACGGCTCGGGCCCTCGACGCGATGGGTGTCCCCTATCGGATGATCGTTGAGGAGCAGGAACACGCGGCCTACGCCTCCGTCATTGATCCGAAGCGGCTCCTGATCCTCGAGCCGCAATATCAGCGCGACTATGACCCCGGCGACGACCTCGGCGACAGCAAGCCCAAGGGCTCCGGTGCTGCCCGCAACTTCGGCTGGGAACACTCGATCTCCGAGGGCCATGAACGGCACTGGATGGTCGACGACAACATCCGCGCCTTCTATCGCCTGAATCAAAACCTGAAGGTGCCGGTCTCCGATGGCGCGAGCTTTCGGGCAATGGAGGACTTCGCCTGTCGCTACACCAACGTGGCGATGGCCGGCCCCAACTATTTCATGTTCGCCAGTCGCAAGAGCGCAATGCCGCCCTTCCTCGCGAACACTCGGATCTACTCCTGCAATCTGATCCGCAACGACGTGCCCTTCCGTTGGCGCGGCCGATATAACGAGGACACCGACCTCTCGCTCCGAATGCTCAAGGCGGGATATTGCACCATCCTGTTCAATGCCTTCCTGCAAGAGAAGTCCCAGACCCTTACGATGAAGGGCGGCAACACCGACACCGTCTATAAGGACGGCACACTGCCCAAGTCCAAGATGATCGCCGACCTTCACCCGGACGTGGCGCGTGTCGTCTGGAAGTTTCGCCGCTGGCACCATCACGTCGATTACAGCCCGTTTAAGCGGAACAAGCTCATTCGCCGCCCGGACCTGATTATCCCGGAAGGCCCCGACAACTACGGGATGAAGCTGATCACCGTAGGATCAAGATGACCCCCCAGCGCATTCTCGTTACCGGCGGTGCCGGGTTCCTCGGCTCCCACCTTTGCGAAACGCTGCTGGCTCAGGGCCATGAGGTTCTTTGCCTGGACAACTATTCGACCGGCCGGCGGTCAAATATCGCTGCCCTTGCCATAAGCCACCCAAGGCTTGAGGTGATCCGTCACGACGTGACCCAGCCGCTGATCGTGGAAGTGGATCAGATATACAATCTGGCCTGCCCGGCCTCGCCGATCCATTACCAGCGCGATCCGATCCAGACCCTGAAGACCTGCGTTCACGGCTCGATCAATATGCTCGGCCTCGCCAAGCGCACCGGCTCCCGAATCTTTCAGGCCTCTACCTCCGAGGTTTACGGCGACCCCGAAGTGAACCCCCAGGCCGAAACATACTGGGGCCACGTCAACCCGAACGGCACCCGCGCCTGCTACGACGAAGGCAAACGCGCCGCCGAGGCGCTGTTCTACGACTATCAGCGCCAGCACGGTGTCGCCGTCCGCGTCGCCCGCATCTTCAACACCTATGGCCCGAATATGCGCTCGGACGACGGGAGGGTGGTGTCGAATTTCATCGTCCAGGCCCTGCGCGGCGATGACCTGACCGTCTATGGCGATGGCAGTCAGACGCGCTCCTTCTGCTTCGTGTCGGACCTGGTGCAAGGGATCGTGGCCCTCATGCAGAGCGACCACACCGCGCCGGTCAATCTGGGGAACCCGGAAACCTTCACCATGCTTGAGCTTGCCAAGACGGTTCAACGCCTCACCGGCTCAAGCTCCAAGATCGTTCACTGCCCCCTGCCGGCCGATGATCCTCGCCAACGCCAGCCAGATATCGCCGTCGCGCGATCAGTTCTCGGATGGGCCCCCTCCGTCGACCTTGAGGAAGGCCTCGGCCGCACAATCGCATATTTCACGGCGAGCCAATGAGCGAGACCAACGAAGCCGCCAAGCCCGAAGAAGCGGGAAAGCGCCGCCCCGTCGCCGAAGACCTCCCCGCCATCATGGAAATGATCTCGGGCGGGAAATCGCTCCGCGCCGCCTGCCGGGAACTCGGGCTGCATAACCCTTCGACCGACGCGTTCATCCGGGCCAACCCAGATTATCGCGAGCAATACGCACACGCGCGCGAGGGCCGGGCGGAGTTTCTCCAGGAGGACGGCCTTACGATCACCAAGGCGGCGGCGCTCGGCCAGACGGTCGGCGGTCACAAGATCGACCCGGCCGGCGCGCGGGTTTACCTCGACGCCTTGAAGTGGGCCGCGGCTCGCATGGCCCCGAAGACGGCCCCGGTCCAACGGGTGGCGCATACGTTCTCGCACCTCTCGGACGAAGAACTTGCGGCGGAGATCGCGACCTTGAGCGGGGAAGCGGATGACGCGCCCGCTTTCGAGGGCTGATCGGGAGCGGCTCCTCGCCGCCCTGCGGGAGAAGCAGGCCCGGGCGGATCGCCACCGGGTTGAGACCCAGCGGTCGGAGATAGTCGCCGGTTGCCGGCCGCTCTACGGGTTCATCGCCGAGTTCTGGCACACCTTGGAGCCGGCGCGACCGTTTGTCGGGGGCTGGGCGCTCCGGGCGATGTGCGCCCACCTCGAGGCGGTTTCGCGCGGGGAAATCAAGCGGCTCCTGATCACGGTCCCCCCGGGGATGATGAAGTCGCTCCTGCTGGTCTTCTGGACCGCTTGGGAGTGGGGACCGCAAGGCGCGGCCCATCTGCAAGTCCTGGCGACCAGCTACAGCCAAGCGAACGTGCTTCGCGATAACCTCAAGCTCCGGCGTCTGGTCGAGAGCGAGAAGTTCCAAGCCCTCTGGCCGCTGGCCCTCCGCGGCGACCAGAACGCCAAGGGCAAATTCGAGAACACGGCCAACGGCTTCTCGGAGGCCCGCCCGTTCAGCTCCATGACCGGGGGCCGGGCCGATAGGGTCAAGATCGACGACCCGCACTCTACCGAGACGGCGGAGTCGGAGGTCGAGCGCGAGACGGCGACCCGGATATTCCGCGAGGGGATCACCGACCGCCTCAACGACGTCCAGACCAGCGCCATCGTCATCATCATGCAGCGCCTTCACGCGAAGGACGTGGCGGCCGTGGCGATGGGCCTGGAGATCGGGTTCGTCCACCTCAACCTGCCGATGGAATACGAGGCGGCGCGGATCGGGGCGGACGGCAAGGAAACCGCCGGCCCCTGCCGGACATACGTCAACGGGGAGCTATTCTTCGAGGACCCCCGGACGGTCGAGGGCGAGCTTCTATTCCCCGAACGCTTCCCGGCCGCCGAGGTCGAGACGCTCAAACGGGGGAAGGGCTCCTATGCCTGGGCCGGCCAGTATCAGCAGCGGCCCGCGCCGCGCGACGGCGGGCTCTTCCGGCGGGCGTGGTTCAAGATCGCCAACGCCCTTCCCGCCGGGACGCGCCGCACGGTCCGGGCTTGGGATATCGGCGCAACCGAAGGCGGGGGCGACCCGAGCGCGGGCGTCCGTTGCAGCAAGATCGGGACCGGCGAGGCCGCGACCTTCTATTTCACGGACTGCCGGGCGGGCCAGTGGTCGCCGGCCAACCTTGAGGCCCAGCTGAAACTGACCGCGGCCTCCGACACCCCGGACGTGATCATCCGCCTCCCGCAAGACCCCGGCGCGGCCGGCAAGGGCTACGTCCAGACCCTCGTTCGGATGCTCCCCGGCTACGCCGTCAAGGTCGAGCGCCCGACCGGCTCCAAGGAAACCCGGGCGCTTGCCCTGGCGACCCAGGCCGAGGCGGGGAACGTCTATATCCTGGCGACGGGCGATCCGGTCCGGGACGCCTGGATCGAGCCCTTCGTCGACGAGCTTTGCGGCTTCCCGGCCGGCGCCCATGACGACAAGGTCGACGCCGCGGCCGACGCCTTCAACGAACTCGCGCTCGGCCCCGCGCCCGCAAGCGTCGCCCCCCTGCGCCTGTAAGGAGACCGCATGACCGCAACGGTGGACGCGCTCTCGCCCTCAATCGGCGCAATGGGCAAGGCCTGGAGCGTGACCGAGCCGCTTATGGGCGGCACCGAGGCGATGCGCGCGGCCACCGTCCTGCTGCCCCAATGGCCGCAAGAGGAGGCCGCCGCCTATAAGGCCCGCCTCGAGACCGCGACCCTGTTCCCCGCCTTCCGCCGCACCGTTTCGGTCATGGTCGGAAAGCCCTTCTCCAAAGCCCTGACCCTCGGCGACGACGTCCCGGCCCAGATCGTCGGGTGGGCCGAGGATATCGACCGCGAAGGCGTCAACCTTCACGTCTTCTGCGCCGAACTGATGGGCGAGGCCCTGGCGCACGGCCTTTGCGGCGTTCTGGTCGAGGCCCCCAAGCGGGAGGACGCGGGAGCGGGCCGGGTTCAAACCCGGGCGGAGCAGCAACGGGCCGGAATGAGGCCCTATTTCGTCCGCGTCCTTCACCGGCAAATCCTCGGCTACCGGATCGCCTCGGCCAACGGCGCGCGGTCCCTGGCCCAGCTTCGGATCGCGGAGGACGCGACCGTTGCGGACGGCCTCTTCGGCGAGAAGACCGGCAAGCGGGTGCGGGTGCTAACCCCGGGCGCGTTTGAGGTCTGGCAAAAGAGCGAGCGGACCACGGCGGCCGGGGCCGAGGAATGGAGCGTCATCGACGCGGGAACGACCGGCCTCGGCTATATCCCGTTCGTCCCCTTCTACGGCTGGCGCACCGGCTATATGACGGCCCGGCCGCCCCTGCTGGACCTGGCCTATCTCAACGTCAAACACTGGCAGTCGCAGAGCGATCAGGACACGATCCTGCACGTCGCCCGGGTGCCGATCCTCGCTATCTCCGGGGCGGACGACAAGACCTCGCTGACCATCGGCGGCTCCTCCGCCGTCATGCTCCCGGCCGGCGGGGAAATCGCGTGGGTCGAGCATAGCGGCGCGGCGATCAAGGCCGGACAGGAATCGCTCGACGCTCTTGAGGAGCAGATGATCCAGGCCGGCGCGGAGCTGCTGGTCAAGAAGCCGGGCGCCCGGAGCGCGACGGAATCGGCAAACGACGCCGAGGGCAACAAATCGGACCTGCAACGGATCACCGAGGGCTTCGAGGATAGCCTCGACCGCGCCCTGCAAATGATGGCCGACTACGCCAGCCTCGGCTCGGGCGGCCACGCCTCGCTCTTTAAGGACTTCGGCGCGACGAGCCTCTCGCAAGCCTCGGGCCAGCTGGTCCTGGCGATGAAGGACGCGGGCCTGATCTCCGGCGAGACCGCCTTGGCCGAAATGAAGCGCCGCGGCGAACTGGCGGCCGACGTCATGTTTGACGACGAGCAGGACAAGATCGTCGAGGAAATGCCCGACCTGGATAACGAGGACGACATCGCGGCGGCCATGCCCGGCGAGGTCTCCGCCGAGGACGATATCGAGTCCTGACCACCTCTGCCCTTAGCCGGGATCGGCGGGGCGTCTCGGGCCAGATAGCCCATCCAAGGCCGGCGGATGCCGGAGAAAGCCCACCCCACCATGAAGCTCAAGACCATCGAGATCGACGGCGTCACCTATGCCGCTGTCCAGGACGGTAAGCCGGTCTTCACCGACGACACCGGCAAGGAAGTGGCGTTTGACGCGCCCGGCACCATCGGCACCATCACCCGGCTCAACGGCGAGGCCAAAAGCCACCGCGAGGGCAAGGAGGCCGCCGAGCGGGCGCTCAAGGCGTTTGAGGGCATCGCCGACCCGGCCGCCGCGCTCAAGGCGCTGGAAACGGTCGGCTCCCTCGACCAGAAGAAGCTGATCGACGCGGGCGAAGTCGAAAAGGTCAAGGCCGAGATCGCCAAGGGCTACGAGGAGAAGCTCGCCGCCGCGGCCAAGCGGGGCGACGACCTCGAGGCCTCGCTCTACGGCGAGAAGATCGGCGGCTCCTTCGCCCGCTCCAAGTTCATCGCCGACAAGGTCGCGATCCCGCCGGAGTTCCTGCAAGCCAAATTCGGCGCGAACTTCAAGATCGAGGACGGGAAGGTCGTCGCCTACGGCACGGACGGGAACAAGCTCTATAGCCGCGCCAAGCCGGGCGAGCTCCCGGATTTCGACGAAGCCCTCTCCCTGCTGATCGACGCCGACCCGAACCGGGATCACGTCCTCAAGGGCGACATCAAAACCGGCGGCGGTGCCGGCCAAGGCCAGCTGGGCCAGGGCGGGAAGCGCACCCTTACCAGAACCGAGTTCGCGAAACTGTCCCCGAACGAACAGATGAAGACCGCTCAAGAGGCGATCATCGTCGACGGCTAAAGCTACGGCCTTCCCTCGGATGGGGGCGGGCGCCCGGGCCGGATGGCTCCCTACAGCGGCAGGTTAGCCGTCCTCCGAACCCCACCATCAAGCGACCTCCCCCCATTCCAATGAAAGGGCCTTAGAGCCATGTCCACCACCGTTACCAATCTCATTCCGTCGATCTACGCGGGCCTCGACGTCGTCTCGCGCGAGCTGATCGGCTTCATCCCGAACGTCCAGCGCGACGCCACGGCCCAGTCGGGCGCGGTCAACCAGACCGTCCGCTCCCCCGTCGTCCCCGCCATTGCCGGTGAAGACATCACCGCCGGCAACGTCCCGGCCGACACCGGCAACCAGACGGTCGGCTTCGTCGACGTCGCTATCACCAAGGCCCGCGCCTTCCCGATCCGCTGGACCGGCGAAGAGCAGCTGTCGGTGACCGCCAACGGCGTCGTCAACACCGTGCTGCGCGACCAGTTCTCGCAAGCGTTCCGCGCCTGCTGCAACGAAGTCGAGGCCGATCTGGCTGCCCTGCACCTCGCCGCCTCCCGCGCCAACGGCACCGCCGGCACCACGCCGTTCGGCACCGCTGGCGTCCTCACCGACCTGGCCAACGCCAACCGCATCCTCGACGAAAACGGCGCTCCCGCCACGGGCCGCTCCATGATCGTCGGCGGTGCCGCCCGCGCCAACCTCGAAGGCATCCAGTCGGGCCTGTTCCGCGTCAACGAAGCGGGCGACGCCGGGGCTCTGCTCCGTCAACGCCAGATGCGCGAGCTGATGGGCTTCACGATGGGCTACTCCGCCGCGATCCCGACCTTCACCAAGGGCACGGGCGCGTCGGCGACCACGAACAACGCGGGCTATGCCATCGGCGCGACCGTGATCACCCTGGCCTCGGCCGGCACCGGCAACATTCTGGTCGGCGACGTCATCACCTTCGCGGGCGACACCAACCAGTATGTGGTCGCTGCCGGTGACGCCGACGTTTCGGGCGGCGGCACCATCACGCTGGCCGCTCCCGGCCTTCGTCGCGCAATCCCGGCGGCGACTACGGCGATCACTCTCGCCGCCACCTCGGTCCGCAATGCCTACTTCTCGAACAACGCGATCATCCTGGCCGCTCGCCAGCCGGCCATGCCGGAAGGCGGGGACGCTGCGGACGACGTGATCTCGGTCACCGACCCGCTCTCGGGCCTGGTGTTCCAGATCGCCACCTACCGCCAGTATCGCCGGATCAAGTATGAGGTCGGCCTGGCCTGGGGCGTGAAGTGCGTCAAGCCGGAACACCTCGGCATCCTGCTGGGCTAACCCCTAGCGGCTGACCGTGACGACCGGGGCCGGGCTTAACCGCTCGGCCCCACCCTTCTCCGCAGAAACACCCTTGGAGGACGCAATGTCCGACGCCTGCCCTACCGTCCAGATCGCCGACGACAAGGCCCCCGGCGGCTTCGTCGTGATCAATGAGGCGGACTTCGACGCCAAGGCCCATCGCCTCTATAGCGAGGCCCCGGCCAAGGCCCCGGCCGCCAAGAAAGACGCCCCCGCCGCCAAGGCCGAGGGCTGATCATGGAATTGATCTATGCCCGCGAGGGCCAAACCCTTAAGGCCGGCCAGACCCAGCAGAACCCGCGCTACTTCGCCGGGCCGGAGGACGGCGTCTCAAGCGTTATTCTTGTCGGTGACTGGCCCGAGATCGAAAGCGCCTATCTCGCCCGGGGCGTAGCGGTAAGCCGCCAGGGCCGCCCGAAAGCGGAACCCAAGCCCGCCGAAGCGGGCCGGGTTGCCGAAAAGGCCCGCCGCTCGTCTTCGACCGGAGACTAAACCTATGCCCCTGATCGTCACCCCCGGGGCGGCCAACGCGGAATCCTACGCCACCGTCGTGGAGTTCAAAGCCTACTGCGACGCTAGGGGGATCGTCTATCCGGCGGACACGATCATCGAGCAGCGGCTCCGCAAGGGCGCCGACTATCTGGTGACCGTCTATCGCGACCGCTGGGCCGGTTCGCGGACCTCGACCACCCAGGCCCTTGACTGGCCCCGATACGACGTCCCGATGAAGGACGGCCCGGGCTTCGGCGAGATCGCCTCCTTCTATCCGAGCGACGAAATCCCCGAGGCGGTCAAGAGGGCCAACATCGAGGCCGCCAACCGGGCGGCGACGGACTTGATCCCGGACCAGACCCAGGGCGTGAAGCGCAAGCGTGTCGGCGAGATCGAGATTGAATATCAGGACCAAAGCCGGGAAGGCCGGACGTTCCGGGCGATTGACCAGCTCCTCGCGCCGTTCCTGACGGCCGGAAACGGCGTTCGGATTTCCCGCTCGTGACCTTCTATGCCGAAATGGCCGCGGTCGCCGACAGCCTGATCGAGGAGTTCGGCCAGCTCGGCGCGATCCGGCGCACCGTATCGCCAACCGGACCCGACTATGACCCCGCGCCCGGGCCGGAGGTGGACTATCCGGCCCAGTTTGCGGTCATGGATTATATGGCCACGGAGATCGACGGAACCCGGGTTCTGGCCTCCGACAAGAAGGCGCTTCTCGCCGTTGGCACTCTCACGATCACCCCGGGGCTCAACGACAAACTGGTTGAAGCGGACGGAACGGTCTATAGGATCGTCCCTCCGCTCAAGCAGCTGAACCCCGCCGGAACCCCGGTCATGTATGAGCTACAGTGCCGCCGATGACCGACCATCCCCAGCCGGCGGCCCTTGCGGCGGCGGCCTGGAAAGACGTTAGCGCCAAGCTCTACGCCTATCAGGCGGCGCTCCTGCGGGGCGACGAAACCTCGGCGCAAGCGATACGGCAGGAGGCGCACGATATGCTCGACACCTGCCTTGACCTCAACGGGGCCGTTGCCCGCGCCGCCTTGGCGATCCTCGGCCGCTAACCCATGACAATCACCCGGGCGAAGGGCGCGCTATTCGACGCGCTCGCGCAACGCTACGGCCGGGAGGTCGCGGCGGCCTTCCTCGCGGCGGTCGAAAGCATCCGGGCCGGGGCGGAAATCCAGCGGGTCGCGGCGGCTATTGAGGCGGGCCAGATCGAGGAGGCCCTGAACGCCCTCAATATCGACGCGGCGGCCTATGAGGATATGCTCAACGCGATCCGCAACGCCCAGACCGAGGGCGGCAAGGCGGCGATTGAGGACTTCCCCAAGCGCCAGGCCAACGGCTCGGCCCTCGTCGTCCGTTTCTCCGGCCGCAACCCGGCCGCGGAACAATGGCTGCGGGACCATTCCT
>Ga0181349_1001330_pt1 | contig 10573 bp, 13 predicted proteins | sample Su13VDMM110SD_FD_130106 | JGI IMG/M metagenome (GOLD analysis project Ga0181349, IMG submission 130106) | Freshwater viral communities from Lake Michigan, USA - Su13.VD.MM110.S.D | ecosystem: Environmental > Aquatic > Freshwater > Lake | place: USA: Michigan | collected 2013-07-16 | reverse complement strand
TACGTTCGGACTGTCACGAGTAAGGTTCGACAATCCAATTTTACCTGAAAAGCGAGCACGAGTCATTCCCATGATTCCACCATAATGTTCTGGGAAATCCAAACGATTGTTATTTGCCCCGTGTCGACGTTTTGTCAGTTTTAAGGTATTCAAGAGTTCCATACTGTAGAATACAAAAAACTAGTGACTAAATATCAGACCAAATAAAATTGAAACGATTTCAGCAAGGTCAGACCAGCAACCAGACTCGGATAAAATTGAAACGAAATCGACCGAGACAGACCAGCATCCAACAGACATGTCCAAAAAATCGACTCCAACGACTCAGCGGGAATGCCTCAACTGCCACACGACAACCTCCACGAATTGGGTATCGGCAACCAAATACAATCGCAAGACTGGCCAACGAAAGCCTGCACATGCTTGTTCTATGGATTGCTTCTCCTACTTTGTACGTGAAGATACCGAACCAGAACTTCGCCACATGCTGGAGTCTTCAGAAACCATGGTTTTCGCATTTCAGTTGGGTACTGCACAAATCACTAAACCTGCCGTTCTCGCCACACACAAGATCATCCTACGATTCCACAAGTTGTTGAGTATGCTGTACAAGTCCCTTCTTGAACGTAAGCCCAAGGCGATTCTCCAACAACTCTCCAAACACCTCCAGACAAGTATGGCTGATATGATCGACGGCGCGCAAACTGACTGTACAGACGGTGATTACATGACCCTTGCAACCACACTGAAACAAAAATACGAGGAGATCCCCACCCTGATTGAAGTGTGGGGTCGCTAGAGAGATATGAACCCCCCCCCTCTGCTAAAAAAATAAAAAAATCCACAAACAGAAAAAGAGGAGGCGACTCTTTTTTTTAGTGATTGCGAAATGATTCAAACATTTTTATCTCAGAGTTAAGTATGTTCACACAAGAAGACTTTCAAAAAGAAGCTCCTCGCCTTTCGGTGATTATCATGCATAAAATGCAGTTGCCTGTCATGACTCCCTTTAATTCGCTTACGGATCGCCAAAAGACCAAATTTAATAAGCATATGAACGAATACATTGCTTCTTTAGGCGAAGCGTGGGAAGTGCCTCTGCTTGCCGATTTCAACGAGTTGGCATTGGATTACCTAGACACGTTTCAACCCGAAAAGGAATTTGTACGAGACCATAATATGGAACCTGTAGTACTCGAGCCAATCCCTAGAGAATAAATCTTACTGTAGAGTATGGATCCCCGTACGAAACGTTTAGAGTATTTAGCCCAACAAATCAAGAACCAGCGAATGATTACCCGCCGACAACTGTATCCCATGGTTCCTCCTTCGCAAAAGGTGGACATCCGTACGGATCAGCAGATCCTTGAAGGATACGAAGCCCGACGAGTTGCCCTGCGTGAGAAACTCAAGACGATTACGAGCGACGTGATTGCATCCCAGCTGTCTCGTGACCTTACGGACGACCAAGTGTATTTCTCGCTGAACAGTTGGCCTCGTATCTCCAAGTATCTAAAGGAGAGATACGCGTTGGGTGTTCCTGCCAATGTGTATTTCTATCATCTTCGTGATTTAGCCAAAGAAATGAAGGTGTAATTTATTTTATTTACTTAAGGTATGTCTCGACCCCAACGTTTGCCTTTGGACGCTCAAAAGCATAGAGAGGAATACATGGCTATTTTGAAACGAGAGATTGAGAATGATCAGCTCAATTTGAATGCCAATCGTTTGTTCACAAAAACAGGACAGACCAATCTAGGAAAACCCGTGGATATTCGTACGGCGACAGAGAAAGACCAAGGCACGGAATTGAACAAGGTGAGTCTTCGAGAATTACTCAAGAAGGTCACTTCTACCGATTCTGCATCCCAAATCGTGCAACAGTTATCGAACGACCAAGTGCGGTTTGCTCTCAACAAGTGGCCGATCATTGAGAAGGAATTGAAAGAGACGTATGCGCTTGGAGTCCCCAGCAATGTATTTGTTGCTTACTTGAACAAGTTAATTGAAAAATACGAAGACGCTATTCAAGTGGAAACTGGACTACAAACGACGACGAATTTACTGACCAATACGCAGTTGGCCATGGATTTGGCTCAACCCGAAACCATTAGTCAACTACGCCTTGCTTTAGAAGAAGCCAAAAAGTATTTTGATACGGGTACGATTCGGGGGAGATTGGACGAAATGTTAGGCTTGCTCATGACCCCTGAAGACATTGCTTTTTATAATACATTGCCTCCCGAAGTACGAGCAACGACGGACGTTCTTCGCACGGATGCCTATGAAGAATTCCCCTCGAATCGACAATTGTTAATATCGCTCCAACTGTTACGTGAAGGCTTGGTTCAAGAGGAGCGTGAAACGGTAAGACAGGCTCTTGTTGAATTGGATCAATTACTCGAAAGTGCGAATTCGAATTTTCCAATCATTGAACGCATGCGAGCGGTCATTGAAGAATACAGAGTAAGTCAAGAAGAAGCCCCTGAGCGACCTGAAACCCTTGCGCAAGTCTTGGACGACAAGGCACAGGAAGAGCAAGAATACCTTGTCAAAATGAGAGCAGATGCAATTGCACGTCGAAAGGCTAAAATTGCAGAAGACCGAACGGAAGCACAAAGGACTCTTCTACAAGAACAGAGACAACAAAAAGAACAAGAACGGGCTGTGAAACGTGAAGCAATGCAGAAACAAGTCGAAGAACGCCGTATGAGATCAGAGGCAAAAGAACAAGGATTCATGGGGGGAGAAGACAAGAGATTACAGACACAGGAATTGGTTGCTGAATTGGCACGACCCAAGGCAAAAAAGCCCAAGGCAATGCCTTCCATGAAAGCCGAGAGACAAGTCATGGGTGCAGAGGATCGACCTCCGTTGGCCGTACGACAAGCAGAGGAAGAACTGACCCCAGACCAATTTGATAAACTGAAAAAAAAGGACAAAGAAGTAGTCATGAGAGATTTAATTCTTAAAGATCCCGATTTGATTTTCACCCTGCGTGACCGAACGGGTAGAGACGTACAGAGAGGCGTGAATTCACCGCAAAAAGCCACGTCTTTCGCTTCTTTTACAGTACCAGAGTTAAACTCTGCCTATAGACAGTACAAAGGGAGTACTGGGAAAGGCATTAAAATACCCAAACAAGGTAGAGCGGAAGACCTCATTGAAGGAGGTAAAATTCAGTGGGACAAGCCCAATATGTCGAGTAAGGGCAAGATCATGGGTCACGGTATTGGACACTTGGTGGAGAAGAAAGCCGAAAAACCAAAGTTGTATACACCTTTTGGACGCTACTACATTCAGAAAATGAAGTTGGACGACAATATCTTGCAATTCAAGAGTCACAGTGGTCTCCAGCCCAACGAACTTCCTACGGAACGTGTAAGTAAACAGTTGGCCAATGTCATTCATACGTTTTTACGGGAAACACCCAATTTTGAAGAAATCAATCAATTGAATGAACAAGACAAGCGAAAGTTGGCCTCGATCTGTAAAAAATGCCATATCATGTCGCCTGCAGTACCCAAACTCAAGACGCTTACGGATCAAGAGGACGACCGTTTTGAAGTGTTACGTGGACAACTGATTGCAGGTCAGGATAATTTGCAGTTGGCTAAGGAATTCAAAGTCCTTATGCTAAAAATGGTCAACGAAGGTCGCCTCCCTAAACGTCAGGCCAATGAAATCATGCACGAAATGCTTATGCTTGGATTGTAAATTATCTACATAATAGTATGTTTAGGAAATTCATAAATGCAATGTATTTTATTTTAGCGAAAATTATCTCCTCTGTAAAGTATGCCAGCCACTATCGTCCTCAATCAATCCGATTTGGTTCAAAATGGGAAGAATAATGCACTGGTGTACAATTTTCCAAACTCGGTGCAGTTTCCACACCATGAGATTGCGGTTCAGCAAATCAGTATGTATTACAGTTGGCAGAATATCAATGCCGTTCCTTTGGGAAACAATACGTTCACCGTGATTTGGAATGCGGTGCCTGTCTTGTATACAATCCCAGACGGGCTATACGAGATTGCCGATATCAATCGATTCCTGCAGTTCAGTTTCATCCAGCAGGGCAAATTTTTGATCAATCCTGCTGGTCAGAATGTGTATTACGCCGAAATGCTTGTCAATCCAACCCTTTACGCCGTGCAATTGAATACGTTCCCTTGGCCAACAGGTGCAGGCTGGACATTGGTAGGCAATGTCTGGGAGGGAAATATTGGAACTCAATATGAAGGGTGGACAAGTCCTTCAATCGTGGCGGATCCAGTCACGGGTCAAAGTGCGTTCATTGGGTTTACGGGAGCAACATTCAACCCAGGCTTTGTGATTGGAAACAATTTCAATAAAATCGTGGGGTTCACCGTACCCAATCCATACACGACACCCACCAATACAGGAGCCAATTTTTCTGCAACAAGCAACGTTGCTCCGCAAGTACAGCCTAACAGCAGTGCTTATTTAGCCATATCCAATATCAATAACCCCTATTCTTCCCCGTCGTCGATCTTGTATAGTATCAATCCCAATGTTGGGTTTGGTGAACAGATTGCGATTACCGTGCCTGAGTTTGCATACAATAAGTTGTTGAATGGTACCTACAATGAACTGCGTGTCCAGATTCTAGGGATTGATTATCAACCCTTGACTTTGCTTGATCCAAACATGACAATTATCCTTGTGATACGTGATCTCAAAGAAATGACGGCTGGCCTTGTAGACCTATTTCGCAAATAAAATTGCGTGGGAATCTCTCTAGGAAAATATATCTCCATTACATGGATCTAGACCGTCTATACAATGAATGCACGCAAGAGCATGCCAAACTCTTGCAAAGTCTAAAAGAACACGACAAACCCGAAATACACAAACAGATTGCTTTAGTGAATTCGATCATGCTGACTTGTTTGAGACTTCGTACGCTTAGGAAAAAAAATCTCGACTAATAGCATGAAGATTTATACAGGAGGTCGTTGCATTGGCTCAGGGGTTCATTTAGGCAAAACTCGTCAAATCCGTGAAGAAATTATAGAAACGCCCAAATCGGATCCCAAACAATCTCTAGGCATGGGTCTGGAATCCAAATTGAGGGATTTGACTTTGAAAAAGAAGCCTAAAAATATTGTATTCCAAATGTGAATTTTTTATCTTTGTGTAAAGTATGTCTTCCGACGGTTTAGTGTTCGATATGGCTTCGGCTTCGCAAGGTTCTCCTTCTGTCTTTGTTAAGAAAGATTGGGTCTCGCTGATTGACTCCCAGAATCAATCGTATGTAGGGAATCAATGCGTTTTAGATACGAGTGCAATTGCAAACTCGAATAAGTACGCCAATTATCGGGAGGCGTGGTTTTCCACCCCACTGCTTCTTACGCTCACGGGTCCCGACACTTTCCAGCCAAATACCAGTGCTACCTCTGCCGATTACTGCCTTGGTTTGAAAAATTGGTACGGGTCTATCGTACACAGCATTACCGTGAATGTTGGCGGGACTACCGTGGTACAGCAAACCCCACTTTCCGGGCTGTACAATACATTCCGCCTCATGACGACACTCAGTTACAATGATATTGTCGTGAACGGCGCTCAGTTGGGTTTTTTCCCAGACAACATTTCTTCGTTCCGTAGTTCTACGGCAAACGATACCAACGGTTCGATTGGTACTTCGTGCAACAAAAACGCAGGTGCTTTCCCCGTGGTAGACGGAGCGTACAATGCCTTTGACGAATACAACGAGGGTCTCCTTCGCCGTCAGCAGGTGTGGAACTTTGACCCAGCGGGCGCTCTTGGTGCGGGTACCACGTACAACACTCTTCTTCCTACCAACAAATTGACCCAACTTTGGAAATCGTATATTTTCAACAAGGTCAATGGCGCGGCGGGCCCTCCAGTGACTGCGGGCGTGTGGCAGTGTGCCATTAGTGCGCAGATTTACCTTAAGCACCTGCATTCCTTCTTCGATAAATTACCACTCGTCAAGGGTCTTTTCATGCAAATCACTTTGAACTTGAACCAGTCTTCGGTAAGTTTTACCAGCACGGCAGGCGTGTATTCGCTCGTGTCTGTCCAGTCTCCTCTTGGAGGTGTGTCGCCAATCATGCTTGCGTCGGCAGGAGCGAATCAGGGTTCGGCAAGCCTTGGTGACGGTGCGTACACGGCCTCGATTGCAGTGGGTCGTTCTTGCCTCAACACGACCCAGACGAGTCTTGGCGGAATCGTCCAGCAGTCGCCTCTTTCGGGCAGTGTCCAGTTGCAGGTGCCTCTCTACGTCATGTCTCCGTACATGGAAACCTCTTACCTTTCGAGTCCAGTGAAACGAGTCGTCTACGAAGATATTTACCAATACACGATCAACAACATTCTGGGTGGTTCAACGTACTCGAATTTAATTACGAACGGAATTGCTGGAATTAAGGGATGCCTTGCCCTCCCGTACTACACGGCAACAGCCAACGGTGGAATTTCGCCTATCCAGTCGCCTTTCGATACGGCGGGTGGAGGCACCACCTCACCACTTGCTCTCCAGAGTCAGTTCAATTTTCAGATTTCGGGACAAAATGCAATTTATAACCAGGGTATCTACTCGGGACAGTTCTTCCTCTCACAGGTGCAGGGATGCAATGCGGTCAATGGAGACATGGTGGACGGATTGACCTCTGGATTGGTGGATCTCAAGAGTTTCGAGTTGGGCTACTGCTACCACTACGTGAATGTGGGTCGTATGCTCTCCGTCGAGGAGTCAGTTGCCAAGTCGGTGAATCTGATTGGCCAGAATATGGTGGAAAAGGCAATCGATATGGTGGTCTTCGTCATATACGAAGTGGCTGTGTCGATCGACGTGTTCACAGGGTCAAGGGTATAATAGCGGAATATCCCTTCCTTTATCAATAAAATCTGATATGTCTAGGAACATTATCTATCGTTAACCCCATTTTTTTATCTCTGGTAAAAACATGGAGGTCATTGAGATTGCACGCCCGAGTTCTCGAGTTTTAGCGAAAATGAAAAAAGGAAAACCTTGTCGAATCTGTAGTGGTACGGGTTTGAAAATCATGGTGGAACGCCAACGTATCAAACCCATTCACCGAGCGTTTAGGAAAGGCAAGGCTCATACGCTCACTCTCCTTCCCATGGAGTTGCAAGAAAACATGGGTCGTGGCCTCTTTGACGACATTCGAGGAGGATTTGAAAAATTAGGAAGAGAACTCAAGCCCGTTGCGGAGAAAGTGGGCGAAGCACTTACCCCCGTGGCACAACAGTTAGGGGATCAAGCCTTGGATGCATTTGCGGACGTGGCACCTGAATTGGGATCAAAAGCACTGACGGCTCTCGCCTTGTACAGTGGTAACCCAGCCTTGATTCCAATTGCGGAAAAAGTCGGACGAGAAGGCGGGAAGCAGTTGGGTAGCCTTGCACGTGACGAAGGCAAAAAGGCCATTCAGAAAACAAGGCGTGGAAGCGCTCCGAGTGCTCCGAGTGAAAGTGCAATGGTTCCAAGTCCAATGGCAATGACCAAAGACATGTCCAAAGACCTATCTGAATACACGGTTGCCGAATTGACCCAAGAAATCGCTCGTCGTCAAGGTGGATACTCGACTCCTTTAGATCGTTCTGGAAATACCCAAACACGTGATCCACGTGTCCGAGCGGTTGGGTCTGGATTGTATGCTCAAGGTCGTGTAAGGGGTCGTGGTATGTCGTTGGTGCAAGGAAAGAATACACTCTTGGAAGGCGCACCTCTTCCGAATCCATACAGCGCTAATTTTCAAATGGCTTCACACCTACCACCTGCGTATGCGCAACTCCTACGAAGTTAAAATCTTAACTACACTATGAGTGATCCCGAAAGGGTCTTGCAAAATGCAAAGGAGTATTTTGGTAAAGAAATCACTTTGTATCCTTCCTCAAGGAAAGATAAAAAATACATGATTCAAAAGCCAGACGGTAAAATGGTTCACTTTGGACAACAGGGTGCAGAAGATTTTACCTACCATAAAAATGAAACGAGACGACAAAATTATCTGAATCGAGCCTCGAACATTAAAGGGAATTGGAAAGACAACAAGTATTCACCAAACAACTTGTCGATTAATCTTTTGTGGAATTAATCCACTTTGACATAATGATTCTCTTGTGCAGAACTTATGTATAATATCCCCGTTCTTTTCGTTCCTCATAGTATTTGTGGGCTAATTCCTTACGCCTTTCGGCAGTTTGTTTATTGTATTCTCTCATTTTTTTATTGATTTGTTCTCTGTTTTTTTTAGCATATTCTTTTCGAACTTGTTTTTTGTGTTTGGCAATTTCTTCTTTGTGTTCTTCTAAATATATTTCACGTTCTTTCTTTTTCTGTTCTATTTTTATTTTTGTTTGTTCTAAACTCTCTTGTCGTCTTTTTTCTGCAGTATTTTGTTTTTTTTCCAAATCTAAAATAGGTGATATTTCATTTAATTTTGAACCAATTTTAAAATACCAATAATGTTCTCTAATTTCCGCTTCTTTTTTAGTATTACAAGGATAAAGTTCAATTTCAACAATGTCCCACTGTTCCCACCCACCATTATCTCGTATAAATGTATATACCTTCATATGAAACGACTTGCTATTTTGATTATTACAAGCATACTTGTGTTCTGCTTTTCGTGATTTTAAATTAGTTGTATGACCTATATAACAGTCAGTAATTTCAGGATTTTTACTTTTGATTTGATAAATTACTGTATTTACGTAGGTTTTCATAGGATAAGTTGAAATATAGACTTTTCTTTATATTTTAATCGACCTTTATGTAATGAGCCTCCTGTGCAGAACTCGACCCCATAGCACTCATATCTTTGGCCATGGCTTTCTGCTGTTTGGCCGTCTCGGCATACTTCCCCGTCAAATACGTTTTACGTAGTTGGTTCACGCCAACCTTTTTTCCTCCAAAGATTTTCACCAATCTTTGATTGAGTTTTACACTGGTGAGCGGATTGCGATTGGTATCGAACAGTAACCAATCGGTGGGATTGACCTTGATCCACTTGTTGAGAATATTCTTCAACTGGATTGGAATGACCATGGTTTGCTCACCGTACGTTTTCGCTGTTTTATAAGAATTGAAATGGATTGTATTTTTATCAAGGTAATTGTCCTTATCACGGTCGAGGTTGGCCACCTTCCAATCCACCAAGTCTTTCGACCTGCGTGGTGGTACAAATATCCCTCCAAGCAAGGATACAATGATAAAGGATTGAATCGTCTGCATATCATTGGGTGTGAGTGTGGCTTTCTTATAAAGTAAATCGACATTGGATTTCATTTGATCCCATAACTGCTTGACTTCGTCGGCTTCAATCCATGATTCTTTTTGTTTCTCGGTTTTTTCCTGTGTTGACGTATCTGCATTGTACTCTTTGATATCGTCGAGCATTTGGTCACGGTATTCCTTCTTGTCCGTGATAATGACCAAGGCTGAAAGAATCGTCTTTCGACGAGAGGGAGGACTATCCTTAAGGTATTTTAGAATGGGTTCGGTTTTGCTAAAGTCTTTGATCTCCATGTCGCCACCAAATACATTCTTGTACAAATTCTTTAGAATACTGTGGTAGGTATTTACGCTTGAGTCACTGAGAGTTGGGCGTGCTTGTTTGATTTGTTCTTTCGACATAAATAATGGTGATATTATTTTTTACGTAGATTAAACGATATATATAAAATTGATTTAGAAGAAACACAGAAAAACATATGTGGAATGCCTGACTATCAGCAGTCAAAGATTTATCAAATTGTATGCCTCACTACAGGAGAATGCTATATTGGTTCAACTACACAAGCAACACTTGCACAACGATTGTCTGGACATTGTGCACATTTTAAAGCATGGAAGAATGGAAACCCAAATTTTGTATCCTCCTTTACGATTATAGAACGAGGTAATTACAGAATCGAATTGATCGAATCCTTTCCTTGTGAAAGTAGAGATCAACTCAATGCACGAGAAGGGTTTCATATTCGAAATATGGTTTGTGTAAATAAAATAATTATAGGGCGAACATACCAAGAATGGAATGAAGCCAATAAGGAAGTAATTCGTAAAAAAGACAAAGCATACTACCAAGCAAATAAGGAATCATATTGTGAAAAAGCAAAAGCATATTACCAAGCCAATAAGGAAGTAATTCGTGAAAAACAAAAAGCATATCGTGAAAAATGTAATGCGGTTGTTTAGCAATCTTTTAATCTAGGCGTATTGTAATGGAGATTCTCAACCGTGATTTGACATTTGGATTTGCTCAAGAAGACAAAGTGATTGCACAACTCTCTACTCATTTCAATGAGACATGTGAACCTACCTCAAGGTATAGCAGATACGACGCAATCTCTCCTACGAAGAAATTTGAGATCAAGAGCCGACGGAATAATCATGACGCGTATCCGACCACCTTAATTCCTGTAGACAAGTCAGAAGTTGAGGGAGAACTATACTTTGTCTTTAATTTCACAGACGGCTTATACTTTATCGAGTACAACAAGGAACGTTTTGAAAAATATGAGATACGGGATATCGGTGCAGTTCGTGGTGGAG
>Ga0181349_1001329_pt1 | contig 10579 bp, 13 predicted proteins | sample Su13VDMM110SD_FD_130106 | JGI IMG/M metagenome (GOLD analysis project Ga0181349, IMG submission 130106) | Freshwater viral communities from Lake Michigan, USA - Su13.VD.MM110.S.D | ecosystem: Environmental > Aquatic > Freshwater > Lake | place: USA: Michigan | collected 2013-07-16 | reverse complement strand
TTCTGTTGATATTGTGGGAATGTTTGATGAGTTCTATGAACAACTCAAGCTGGGTGATGAGCAATTGATGAGAGTGAAGAAAATTAACGATGAGTTATACGAAAAGTGTAAATGATAGTTGCTTTGAATGTGATAATATTCATGATTTACATAATCATCACGTAGTTCCTAAATCATTAGGAGGGAAAAGAACAATTAAAATTTGTTCCGTGTGTCATGGAAAAATACACAATTTAGATTTTACAAATCATGGAAATTTAATTAAAATAGCTTTAAAAAAGAAAAAAAGAAATGGCGAATTACTTGGACGACCCAAAGGGAAATGTGATCCCGATGAAATTCTGAAAAAATATCCAGACATACATTTATGTTTATTGGATAAAATGTCCGTGAGAAAAACAGTAAAACATACTGGTAGAAGCCAATCAACAGTTCAAAGAATTAAAAAGATATTAGATGAAAAAAATAATTTACAAAACTATTAAAGGTCAGAACTTCCTGAGTATCGGAAATGACCAGATTGTGATTGATTTCCAATCTGGTTTTAACCTGATTACTGGAAAGAATTTGGATAATCCTGATCGGGCTAACGGATCGGGCAAAAGTTCAGTCGCAGAATTGTTCTTCTATGCATTATTTGGAAAAACCATCCGTGACATCAAGAAAGAATTCATCATCAACAATATTACCAAAGGAAAGGGTGCTATTGAGCTAACGTTCGACGTAGAGACTGACAACGATACTCAGACATATACAATCAAGAGACAAGTCAAACCAAGCACTGTGACGCTCCTGAGAGGCGAAGAAGACATCACCAAGGACTCCATTGCTAATACGGATAAATTCATCTGTGATTTGATTGGTTCCAATCCTGTGATTTGTCGTAGTTGTGATATTTTATCTCTTTCGGATAACATCCCATTCATGGCAAAGAAACCTGAAGAGAAACGCAAATTCATCAATGATATTTTCTCTCTGGAAGTCTTTGGTAAGATGAGTAACGAATTGAAGAATCTGATTAGGGATAATAAATCAGATATGAATATTTCCTCTGCTAAATTGGAAGAAATTGACAACACTTTGGAAACTCTGAATAGACAGCAAGAGGATTACCAAAAGAAAGTCGAAGAGAGGGAAGCTATCCTCGAACAAAAGCGTAAGGATATCCAAGAAAAGATTGATGAAACATCTGAAAAGATTGATAAAACATCCATAACGGATGTTTCTACGATACAACAAGAGCAAGAAAAATATCATGAAGCATGGAGAAAGCTGGATGGAAAGATTGGTCATGTGAATGATGCGATTTCATCCAAGGAGACTTTGAGGAAGCTGAAGGTGAAAGAAATTGATAAATTTTCCTCTGTTGAAGATGGTATTCAATGCGATAAATGCCTCCAAGAAATTCCTCATACCCATGTGGAACATCTGGAGAAGATGAAAGAACAATATCAATCCGAATTGGATGGTATTGTAGAGGAAATTGATAAGTTAAAGGAAGAGAAATCCCAATTTCATTCTAAAAAAGAAAAAGTTCAAGCCAAGGTAGCTGAGTTTCAGGATCAAATCAATGAAGCAAAAGTTACTAAACAGAAATTAGAAGGACTGGAAAATAGTCTCAAGCAATACAAAGAGTCTCTGGACAATTTGAAGCTAGAAGAATTACCTAAACCAAATTTCGAAGAAAGTATTCAAAATACTTGGGTGAGACAAAACGCTGAAAACGACAATTTCCGAATGTTCAAACAGAAATCAGATGATTATGAAATCTGTAAATTCGTGCTAGGAGAAGAAGGTGTTCGTAGCTTTGTGGTGAAGAGACTTCTTTCCATGATGAACGCAAGCATTCAGCAATATATCAACGATCTTGGTATGTCCATTCGTTGCAAATTCGATGAATACTTCGATGAGCAGCTTTCCAATGATAAAGGTAAGGAGATTTCTTACTGGAACTTGAGTGGTGGCGAACGTAGAACGGTTGACCTCGCGTGTGCGTGGGCATTCAAGGATTTGAAGAGAAAGATTTCAGGCGTGTCATCTAATGTGGAATGGATTGATGAAGTTTTCGATTCCGCTTTTGATGAGAGAGGGTTTGACCTTCTCGTGGAACTCATGAAACAGAGAATTGATAAAAATTCTTTATCTGTCTATGCTATCTCTCATAGAAAGGAAATGGAGAAGCATGTTACTGGTGAAATAGTCTTCCTTGAAAAGGAAAATGGGGTCACTAGAAGAATAAATATATAAATGAAAAGTGGAAATTATTTCTTAGATATTGCAAATATTTATTCGAGGATTATAAAAGAATCCCCTGATAATATTACAATTACTGACGACAATGGTAATCGTAAAAATTATTCGTATGATGACACTCCAAATGCTTATACAGGTCTTATCGGTAGAAATGGTAAATATGCCATGTCAAAAGATATTATAGGACATCACAGTTTTATTGATGCGATTTTAAATAGCGGTGAAGATATTATTCAAAAATTAATAACCAATGCTGATGATATCGAAGATCTGAAAAGTTTAGTCAGAGACAGAATAAAAATAAGAATTTGGAAAAATCAAAAAGTTTATAGTATGTGGGATAAATACGATCCTTCATATGAAGGTGCTATTAAAGATTCTCTGGAAGCAATAGGCGAAAATTATCAAGATTATAAATATGATAATGAATATCAAGAGTATGAAAATTTTCGTGATGCTGATACTTTCTTCGTAAAAAGCTTGTCAGATGCTGAAAAAGAAGAGAAAATAAAGGCTGAAATGGAAAAACGTCAAGCTGAAAGAGCTTTAGCAGACGCGATAGCTGGTGTGAGACGAAAACCTTCGAGTGATTATGATGTTCCTTATAAAAAACCTTCTTGGATGAATAGAGAAGGGGATTGACATTTCAAATTAATACATAATTAATATTATGTTTAATAGTCAACCATTTGCATCTCCTTTCCCAACAAACCCCTTTCAAGCCCAAAATAAACATCAAGAGGAACCCAAAAAAGGTAATGTTTATTTAAATTTTGTGGCAGATCGTCAGGGATGTGGTCAATGGCGAATAGGTTGGCATGAACATCACATCAATATGAATAATATTGGGGAGTCCACATCGCTCACTAAGATGATTTTTGATAAAAATTGGTTTCGAGATATTAAAACCGTCAAATTACAAAGACAAGCATCTACCCCACAAAAACAATATTTTGAATTTCTCAAGAGTATTCAAGCAGAAATGGGATTCAAGATTATCTATGAAGTTGATGATGTTGTATTTCGCGAAGAAATTCCTGATTATAATTCGGGAAAATCCTCATTTGATAATGACGAAATCCGTCAAAATTGTGTTGACATGATGCGAATGGCAGATGAAGTCACAGTCACATGCAAGTTCATGCGTGATTTGTTCATTCGGAAAACGGGTCAAGAGAAAATCTCCGTGATTCCAAATTTCCCGCCTGAATGGTGGATTGGGCATTATTACGATTCTTATAAAATTGCTAAAAATTATGATAAAAATCGTAAAAGACCAAGAATTTTATATTCTGGCTCAGGAGCGCACTTTGATATGAAAAAAGGAGGGCAAGACGATTTTTCCCATGTGTTGAAATTTATTATCGATAATAGGTATAAATATCAATTCATTTTCATTGGTGCATTTCCCCCACAATTGCATCCATACATTCAAAATAAAGAAATTGAATTCCATCCTTGGCAGACATTGACAAATTATCCGAAATTTATTTCCGAACTAAATGTTCAATTAACTCTTGCACCTTTGATGGATAATAATTTCAATAAATCGAAGTCAGATATCAAATATATTGAGGGTGCTGTGTTGGGTATCCCTTGTATGTGTCAGGATTTGGTGACTTATTCCGATGTTCCTGATTTTCTAAAATTTAATAATTCGGAGGATTTAGCTGTAAAAGTAGAACAATTACTGAATTACAAAAATCGTGATAGGTATCACAATTTATCCAAAGAATTAAGAAAACTTGGTGAAACAAGATTTCTGGAAAGACCTGAAAACATTGGTGCGTTTCTTGAATCGATGAACACACCTTGGGGTGATCAGTCTCGTAGATTTATGAAATATTGGAATGATTGACTTATCGGCTTATCTCTTCCCAGTCCATTGAGCCATGAACAACTTCTGTGTTCGTACTCGCTGTAATAGCTAGAGTTAATTCATAAGGTGTGCTTGTAAAGCTATTTCTCTCAAGTTGGTATTTGAATAAAGCTGCTCCGAAAATGTCTATCGATGTTGCTCCTTGAGCGTCAGATGTAAAATAGCCTGAAGCTAATATTCTACCTCCCGATACACCAGTTCCATTTAGCTTATATTCTACAGAAGAATTAATTGGCATATTTTCATTTAATCATTTGATGGGGTTAATATCGTATTGACTTTGGCATTTCATGGTTTATCCTTCTTTTATGTATCGCAATTGCGTGTATTCGAATAAGGATCGTAAAATTTTCATTTGGAAATGGAATGAAAATGGGGAACGTATTCGGGAAGAACACGATTTCAAGCCCTATATCCTTTTGGAAGACAAGAAAGGAACGGAGAAGTCCATCTATGGCACGGCTCTCAAAAAACGCGAATTTCAATCCAGCTATGATAGGAACAATTTTGTAAAAGATAGTAATATCAAGCGAATCTATGAAAATCTCCCCCCATACCAACAATTCTTGATTGATAATTATTGGTCGGTATGTGAGGATGACAATTTCTCCCAATATCCTTTGAAGGTTGCTTACTTGGATATTGAATGTCCAAATCCAGATTTTTTCCCCGAACCAGACACCGCTCCAGCAGTAGTCAATTTGATAACTGTTTATGATTCATTCTCTAAAATGTATCATGTTTTCGGTTTGAAGAATTATCACACGACAAGAGATGACGTGAGATATTATTTTTGTAAATCAGAAGAAGACCTATTAAAATCATTCATCAAATTCTTTAGAAAAGAGGAATTTGATGTGATCAGTGGATGGAACATAGCAGGGTTCGATATTCCCTACCTGATCAACAGAATTACATTTGAATTGGGAGAAGAATGGGCAAAGAAATTGTCACCAATTGAAAGGATTTACGAAAAGACAAATCCGAATGGTAAATTTGGAATGCCTACCAAGGAGTATGTGATCGAAGGAATTTCTATTTTGGATTATTATGTGATGTATATGAAATTCAGCTTAGAGAAGCAAGAATCATACAAGTTGGATAATATCGGAGAAGTTGAATTAGGTATCAATAAAATTCAGCATGAAGGTAATCTATGGGAATTGGCTAAAAACGATTGGTATACATACACAGATTACAACATTCGCGATGTGGAAATTTGTGTTAAATTAGACGAGAAAAAGGGATACATCAATCTTCTTCGATTCCTCGCATACACGGGACTATGTGACTTGGAAAATGCCATCAAAACCGTTCCACCAATGAACGGTGCTATTGCTATTCGTGCGCGTATGCGCGATGAGTATATTCCAACTTTCATTCGCCCTGTCACTGATTATAAAGCACCTGGAGGTTATGTGTCAGAACCAAAAGTGGGGTTTGCTGAAAATATCGTGTCATTCGATGCCAACTCGCTGTATCCATCAGTCATGATTTCCCTAAATCTCTCCCCTGAGACAAAAATAGGTAGAGTTGAGAAGGATGGGGACAAAGTGAAAATCCATCATGTATCAGGTAGGTTGTTTGAGATGACTCCTGAGAACTTTAAGAAATTCATTGATGAGGAACAAGCTGCATTGACTAAGGCTGGATTTCTATTCTCTCAAAAGAAAAGGGGTTTGGTTCCTGAATTCCTAGACAATCTTTATACCAAGAGGAAGGAGATGAAGAGTAAGATGATGGAATGCCGAAAAAATGGAGATAAAGCGGGAGAGCAGAAATTTGATAGTATTCAATACGCTTACAAAATTCACCTCAATTCCCTGTATGGATATATGCTCAACAAATACGCTCCCCTTGGAGATGAGGATATTGGAACATCGGTGACTTTAACAGGACAAGCAGTTATTAAAAAGAGTAATGATTTGTTTCAGGATTATGTGAGAGAGAACTTACCAGATGTATCGGAATCTTTATTGCAAGCGAGTTGCATTTACGGGGATACGGATTCCTTCATGGTTTCTCTGAAAATGTTTGGATATGATGCTGGTTCTGATGAATTTTATACATTGTGCGAAGATATTGAGGATTATATCAACAATAGCATGACAGAATGGGCAAGAAAAGCTCTGAGAAGCACTGATCCGCGATTCGTATTCAAACGAGAAACCATTTGTGATAGCGGAATTTTCATCGGTAAGAAATATTATGTCCTGCATGTTCTGGATGATGAGGGAACAAAGGTGGATAAGTTTAAATATCGGGGAGTTGATGTAGTGAAGACTACCATGCCTAAAAAGGTCAAACCATATGTCAAGAAAGTCATTGAACACATGATCATGACTCAATCCTTGAAGGAAACTAATGATCTGTTCAATGAAGCATACGAAGAATTTAAGAAATTGCCTATCGCAGATATTGCAAAGATCTCTGGTATGAACAATTATTCAGAATATTCAGCTAGATGTAATGGAATGAATACCGTGAAAGGGATGCCGAGTCATCTGAAAGCTGCTTATTTCCATGATCTAATTGTCGGACAGAACGAATGGTCTTCCAAATATGATAAATTTAAAACAGGAGATAAAGTTCGTATGGTATATGTCAAGAAACCCAATAAATATAATTTGGAGATGATCGGTTTTAAAGGAGATTGGCACGAAGAATTTAATAATATTTTCGTGGTTGATTACGAGAAAATGTTTAGCAAGATATTCCATGCTGCAATCGAGAGATTCTATGAAGCAGTCGGATGGAAACTAAGAAAACCATCAGAAAATCTTACAGTGGAATTGGAAAATTTGTTTGGATTGTAATATCTACTAAATAATAATATGCAATTTACGATTTTATTTGAAAAACTTTTAAACGAACTTGTCGATACTCTTTTTCCAACCTTTGTAACAAAAAGAGCAGATGGAGCAAAAAAAATAGAAGAATCCGCGAGGAAAAAAGGGTCTTTTGCTATTTTAACAGCTTACCACTTTGCTGGTAAAGTAAAACCATATGCTGATGCCTTGAGAAAAGCTAAGAAAGAAGACAAAGAATCCCATTTCAAAGAAAAATATAAAGAAGCTCATGCAAAGCTTAAAAATTTAGATTCTCTTTCCCAGAAAGAATTTCAAATGATCACAGGAACTCTTGAAGCATATGGGGAAGTTTATATTCAATCAAAGCATCCAAGAGATTATTCGAAATAATATAAACATAGATATGAAAAATAACGATATAAAAAATTTATCTGAAGCTTATGAACTGATCAACGAAATTTCCACTGATCGTTTAAGATCCGCGCTTCGTAACTCAAAGGAAACAGGATTTGAATATGATAGAAATCGTAGAAGTTCAATATCAAATAAAGCGGGTTTAAAAGATTTGAGAGATCCATCTCTCCCTATTATCTGTGTTAAATCTTATGGTGGAGATAAAGTTTGTAAGTTTAAGATTGATAAATCTGACCATAGCCCGTTATACGCTAAAAATGACTATGAAAGTGTAACACTTAGGGTATTTCTTATATCTACAGATGGTGATGCATATAAGAAAGAAATAGAAATTAGTCGCTGGAATGGGAATTTATATGCAGTTGGGGGAACTAATGATTACACTGGAAATATCTTCTTTGCTGATCGGTCAGATGTGAACAAATGGCTACAATATATAAAAAGCGTTGTATCATCTCTTGAAACAAAAGAAGAACTAAAAAACTCTATCAAAACGGCAGAAATTGTCATGAAAAATTTAAAACCATCTCAATTTGATATAAGAATGCCAAGAGGCGAAAAAACGATGGAGCAATTAAAATTTCTTAGAAATAATGGTGTTCAAGAGAGTCCAATTGAAGAAATTCCTGAAGAACTCCCACAAGTTGAAGAACCTGAACCCTCAATACCTGAGCAACCTCAGAAAAAATCATTTTTCTCACGTTTTCGTAAATAATACTTGCATTCCCCTGTAACTAGGGTATATATTCTTATCAGGCACAACACCCTGATTTTACACAAACATATGAACACAAACACAAACCAAAACGCATACGAGATAAGGCTCAATATATTGAGCATCGCACACGGTGATCTAATGGAAGTCTTCCATGAGAAGCTGCATAACGCCAAAAAGAGAATGGTCGGTGATCAAGACGATAGTTGGGTAGAGGATAAAATTGATGACAGAGTTATCAGTGATTTGCTTCCAACTTCAGAAGAGATCATTAAACGCGCTAAAGAATTATACGCATTTGTAGGGAATGCATAAAAATTGTTGATAGGTAGCTCCTATCTGATCTGGAATAAGCAGGAGAAAGTCCAGTGAGAATGTATATAAACCCTGCACAAATTTATTAATTATGACAATACAAGAAGCATATGTGAAGGGGTTGAATGATGCAGAGAATCGAATTATTGAAAATTTCATCAATTTATTGAATGATAATGAATATAATGTAGAATTTCCAAACCCAAAGTTAGAAATCGTTCGTAAAGTAATCAAAGAGCGATCTGATTATTTCTTTAAGATGGCAGACGGAAAACACGGAATAGCATTAGGATTCCAGAAAAAATTACAAAACAACAAATTAGAACTTGAAAAAGCAAAATAATCTATTAAAATAACACAGTATATGAAAACAACAAAGCACGTAGCAATCATTGACCAAATCGGACGTAACATCATCGGTAAACTTGTAGATGAAACGGCAACCACACTGACACTTAACAATCCAGTCATTCTATTCGTTCAACCAGAACAAACAGGACAGATTCAAGTTCAGAGCTTCCCAGTATTCTTCTTTGAGTTTATTAACAAAGAATTTCGTGATCAAAATAATTGGACATTTAATAAGACTAATATCGTAACAAGCGATGTGGTTTTGGATGACAGAATTTTGCTTCAATATGAGAAGATTAATACTCCTCCTGTTGAACAAAATGCACCAACATCTTCACCTAAAGTTATTTCGATTAACGATCTATAATATGTCACCAGAACAATTTACATTTTGGTTAAATGGGTTTTTTGAAATCTCTGATACCAATAATTTGAGTGAGAAACAAGTTCAGATCATTCGTGATCATTTGAATTTGGTTTTCAACAAAGTAACACCTAAAAGTAGCAAAACATCGAATTATTTATTAAATGATTCAATAATGAAACCCTCAAATTCAAAACCTGATATATATTGTTAATATGATTGAAAAATTAGATAAAGATATTTTAGCGTCTTTGAACGCTTTGGACGATGTAGTTCCATACTCAGCATATCTGAGTGATTCCACTCTTTCCAGTGTAAATGACTGGATTGATACGGGGAGTATGGTTCTCAATGCTCTGATTTCTGGCTCGTTATATGGTGGTATCCCAAGTGGACGCATCACGCAATTGGCAGGACCATCAGGTGCATTTAAAACGGGACTTGTAATGCAAATTCTGGCAAATGCACAGAAGAAAGGTATGATTCCTGTCATCTTCGATACCGAAGGTGCAATTGATCCTGAATCTGCTGCTAAATTTGGTTTGGATATTACCAAAGTCAAATATGTTGGGTGTGAATCTGTGGAGCAAACCAGAAATGCAATCTACAAATTCTTGAAGAATGTTCGAGAGAGGAAACAATTTGGTAAATTTATTATTGCTATTGATTCTCTTGCGAATTTGAACTCAGAAATTGAATTGTCTCGTATGGACAAGGATTCCACGTCTGCTGATATGGGAACATTTGCAAAATCTGTTAAGAGTTTGTTGAAGACATGCACAAACATGTCAACTCTCACTAAGACTCCTATTCTGATTACTAACCATGTCTATGACGATCCAAGTGCAATGTATCCATCTTTGGAGAAGAATATGCCAGGTGGTAAAGCAGCAGTGTATCTCCCCTCTGTTACAGTGCAACTTGCTAGAAAATTGGTAAAAGATGCTGATAACAAACAAGTAACTGATAAATTGGCTGCATCACAGAAGAATTATTCAGGTGTTGTTATCCGTGCTTTGACCGTTAAAAACCGCTTCATTAAGCAATACCTTGAAGGTGAATTCTATCTGTCCTTTAGTAAAGGGTTGGACAAGTATTATGGTTTGCTCGACATCATGAAAGGTATGGGAGTAGTCGATAACTCAGGTTCTTCTTATACCGATTGGACAGGAGAGAAACTTGGATACTATAAAGTATGGAGCAAAGATATTGGTCTATGGGAAAATAAATTGCTTCCAGAACTTGAGAAAAGAATCAAAGAGCATTGGGCTTATGGCTCATCTCCTGATGAGGATAATCTGATTGAATTGGAAGAAGATATCAATGCAGATTGAAAAAGGTATTCACTTGTTTCATGGTGATTGCTTGGAAGTTCTAAAAAAGCTTCCAAGCAATTCTGTTGATTTGATTTTGGCTGATCCTCCGTATGAGAAAATGAAGTATGCAGCTTCATGGGATTCAATCATTGATTTGGATCA
>Ga0181349_1001325_pt1 | contig 10590 bp, 9 predicted proteins | sample Su13VDMM110SD_FD_130106 | JGI IMG/M metagenome (GOLD analysis project Ga0181349, IMG submission 130106) | Freshwater viral communities from Lake Michigan, USA - Su13.VD.MM110.S.D | ecosystem: Environmental > Aquatic > Freshwater > Lake | place: USA: Michigan | collected 2013-07-16 | reverse complement strand
CTTCTACTTCTACTTCTTCTTTAGCCATGATGTTACCAACGCGGCTAACAGCAGAAACTAAATCCATGTAATCTGTGAAATTTGTCGCCTTGCCAACACCCTTGCCTTTGGGCAATGTTGTGTCTTTCTTCATTTTAGCTGACTGTGTTTTGCCTTGTGTGTCTTGGTCATCTTTTGAATCAATCGTTGCATCTTCTGATGACCCTTGCTTCATTGGCATATCTTCTTTGGGGCCAACACCAGCTGCCAAAGGTTGTGATGCTGTAACCTTTGCGCCTGCACCTGAACCAAGTTCAAGAACTTCTGGCTTTGTTGTTGAGGATGACCCCTGTGCCATCGGTGAGGCTTCCTTGTTGTTGCCCATTCCTGGGTATGCTTCTGACACTTCAGTAGCTTCAACAATGGACTCAACCATTGATTCTGCTTTCTTGTTTAACAAGTGTCTAATTCCATTTTCTACGGACATGTATTTATCTCCTAATATAGTGGTACAGATTATATCTACTATTTATACAACTTATTACTTTGAAATGCTTGAAAGGAAGTTTTCAAACACTCTCAGCTTGACTTCTTCTAACTGTTTCCGGCTTGTTTGTTCAATTAGTTTCTTTGTTTCATCAATTTTTTCATAAGTCCATGAACCATTTACAAACATCCAGTCAGCGTTTTCCATGATGCCTCGAACAAACGCATCTGGAGCTGATGGGTCAGCAACAATGTCTGCTGCTGTTGCTAGATAGAAATCACCTTGTACTTCGTTGACACCTTCTTTGTTGGCAACCATGGATCCCATCCCACGGGATGAAACTCCTAACTTGGCTCCTTCGTCAAGAAGATTCTTGGCAATTTTGCCCATGGGGGTATCCATGATTTTTGCTCTGCCAATAAAGTTATCACCATTTTCTGTTAAGGAAACAATCATGTGTGAAACACGGTCAAGATTGATGCCCGGGCCTTCTGGGTGTCCTAGTTCACCAAATGCTCTCTTACTATCTACATATTCCTTCATGTATCGTCCAACTTCTTTCTTCATGATTTCTTTAGGATATAATCGACCATTTCTATTCTTAATATTGCTTTGTAAGAATACACCTTCAATGAAATAATTCTTCGTGGACCCAACACCTTCCGAAATGAATTCTACTTCTTCAACTAATTCAGAAATAAGTTTCATGATATCTCCTTAACCTATGTTTTGATTGAGATGTTGTGTATCACTATATCCTGATACCTTCACGAATTCTATAATCACATGGCCGCCGCCTGCTGGTGTAACTACTACAACATCAGATCCATTTTGTCTGTTATCAGAAAATCCATTAAAATCCAAATGGTATGAACCATTCAATGACCAAAGTAGTTCACTATTGCGTGTGATGGTTGCATTGCCTACAGGAACCGACCAAGCAATAGAACTAATGTTTACTATGGGGGTCGAGGCAAATTGTCCCTTGTACAATTTATGGGTGCTGCCACTTCCAACTGCTGTTAAATTTACAACGGTTCCACTGAAAGCGTTTTCTTGTGATGTTGCTAGCTTCAGTGTGTTGGCACCTGTTTTTCGTATATAATATGTGGCTTCATCTGATAAACCAGTGATGACAGTCCCACCCCCATCTGAATACACCACTCGGTCACCCGTAGTGAACCCATGGGCTGTAATAGTAATAGTATCTGTTGCCGTGATGACAACTGCTGCATCTGAGGCGTCAAAAGATTTTGTTGTTCCATGAAGTAAAGAAGTTGCTAAGGTAATGGTTTCATTACCACTCGTGCCGCTAACACACACAACTGTATGTATTGGTGTATTTTTAAGTACTGTTACTATTGCTGACATTAGTTATCTCCGTCTTTTTGTGAATTCATATACTGTGCTGATGTCACAATATAATCTTCTGCCAACGTTATTTTTGATTGCACCCATTCAGGTAAATTGGTGTCATCTTCAAGCATATCATGAAGCATGTTGGCATTATACACAATGCTGCGAAGTTGACTTTTTGCCATGTCACCTTCGTAATCATACTCACCTTTATCCTTTTCTTCCTTGATATTTTTCTTGCGAAATTCCTTAAATGTTTTCACATCAATCTCCGTGATACGTACCAGGTTTTGCTTTGTTGTAACTTGCTGCTGCAGCATTATTGTATGCAGCGTCTAATTTAGATTTATATTTTTTAGTAAGAGACGCATTTGCATTACTAATGCCCTTTACTTGTTTTTTAGCTGTGGAATCTCCTTTACGAGCTGCATCAAGTTGTCCTGGCTTTGCCCGTTTACTAATATATGAACGTAAAGTGTCTGCATGCAATTCCTGCAAGTTCACATCTTCCTTGACGCGCTTTCTTGCAAACATTTTAGTTTCCGTGTCGCTCAATTTGCCAAACACCTTTCCACGAATGATGTTTCGGACTGCAGCTTTCTTTGGTGCATAGTTATCAATTCCTTTCTTGATGCTATCAACTTCATCTTTTCGCTGGCTGTCAACACGCCGTTGTGAACCACGATCTAATGCGCCATTTTTATTTGCAGCACCTTTTGCATCAGCATAGGCGTTCTTCTTCATCTTGTTTTCAGCATTGCCTTCTTCTAGCTCCACATCTTCCTTTTTCATCTTCATGAAGTTCTTGGCAAACTTTGGCTTTCTGGCGGCATCATATTCCTTCTTGGCATCTGCCATGGTGGCGGCATGTGCCTTTTTCATTTCCGCTGACTTCTTGGCGGCATATGGATCTGAATAGGCTTCGTGTGCCACTTCTTCCTTCTTAACAGCAGGTGGTTTTTTTGATACGTCTTTTAACCCAGCACGTTTAAGCATATCCGCCTTTTCTTCAGCAGGGCTTAGTTTTTTCAAATATTTGAAGTGGGGGCTGACATGACGGGGCGTTTTAAAGTCCATCTTTGTTTTCCCACCTTGTTCAAACGTGTCCTCATCAACTTGTTCCACTTCTTCGGGTAGAGTTGGCTTGTAACGATATGATGCAGGTCTACGCACTCTTTTAATTGCGTTCTTCAATGCTGGGGTACCCATCTTAGAGCGATCTGGGTGCACATATGGGTCCTTTGGCTCCGACGCTGCGTGGTCTGCGCGAGCTTGTTTCATGTTCGTTCCTGAAGTTTGACCAAACGGACTAATTGCAAGATTCTTCTTCATCTTGTTTTCAGCATTGCCTTCGTCCACATATTCAGCTTCTTCCTTCACGCCTTTCTTCTTACGAAGCAACTTGAAGTCATGAGCATCTACTTTGCCATTCTTGTTGGCATCAATCTTATGTTGATTGCCCTTCAATGCCTCATCAACTTCTTCTGCTTCACAATCAGCACATTCATTGGTGTTGAACATTGACTTTGCCACTTCTTCCTTGTTAGAAGCAAGCACATCAGCAATCTTAGTATTCATGATTTCTCGGAACAGTGTTTCTGTTCTGTCAGTATCGCCAGTTTGAATGCTGTCAATCATGGTATATATATTCTCGTCTTGCATATCTGTTTCCTCGGTAATATGTGGCTTAATATCTGATACATGAATGGTAACAGGGAATGATGGCACACTCCCAATATTTTGAATGTTGACATGCCCGGTTAGGTGAGAAGCATCCTTGCCACTATGGCGATGAATCACCTTGCCCTTCACCTGCTTGCCCTGCTTATTTTTATAAGTGACCATGTCACCAACCTTCACTTCATTTATTTCCATTAGGCTTTTTTTGCGCTCCCTTCAGGGGCAGCCGGGAACGGCGCGCCCTTTGTTAAGATGTTGCCCGGTTTATTCGGGTCCTCTAGTGGTGCTGAATAATCCATGGATGTTGCTTTTTGCTCTTCCATGTCCTTATCCATTTCATCTACTTCTTCTTGTGTGAACCGCAATACATGATTTTGAATATATTTTTTCGTTACATATTGTCCATCGAACGGAGCCAACTGCCCTAAAATTTCAATCCGTGAACGAAGCAACTCTTGATCTTTACTTTCTGTGTAGTATGCATCTTGGGCATACCTGTATTGAATATCATCTACCATCTCTTCCCAATCCTGATCAGTCATGATACCTTTCAGAATCAATTGTGTTTTCAACAAATCATTAAACAACATTGAAAACTTACGACGCAACTTTCCAATAAACTTTGTGAACTTCAATTCATCTCGTGTAATTTCAGATGCACGTCCAAAGTTCATGCCGCCTTCTTGTGTCAACCGCGTCATGGGAACATTCAATGACTGATACAACTTCTTTTGAAAATATTCAATGTCGGCAATCTCTCCGAGATTTTGCCCACCAGGTAATGTTTCAATCTGTGTTCCCTTGCCACCCTCACGACGAGGCAACCAGAAATCTTCCAACAAACTCATGGTTTTCTTGTCATCACGAATCTCGCCTGTTTGTGCATCATACACCAACTTGTTGCGATAGCGATTCATGATGTCTTTTAGATATTGCTCAGCCTTCAACTTGGGAAGATTGCCTACATCAATGTAGAAAATTCTACGCTCAGGTGCTCTTGCCAACCGATAAATTACCAATGCATTTTCCATCATACGCAATTGATTGGCAGGCTTAATAACTTTATGCAAGTAACTTAACACCATGTTGTTGTCAACATCAAACAATCCTGATGTAACAAATGCAATGGCATCTTTTGTAATTTGTAATCCCTGGGCATTTATACTTGCGGAAGGATTCACTGTTGATGTTGTACTGATGCCTTTTTCATTGTATACAAAAAATTCATCAACTCTTTTGATAAATTCAACACCTGTTTTAATATCTTTTTCTTTGATGACATTGCGAACTTTGCGAATCTTTCTAGGGTCAATATATCGAATGTCTGTGATGCCCTGACGAGGTTTTGCTGTATCTATCACCTTGTGGAAATACATTCGACCATCAATATACCAACGACGAAAAAAATCTTGTGCTCTATCATTGAATTGTAACATATGAATAATGTTCTTGAATTCTTCCTCAATACTTTTCTTGATTGAGGCAGAAACTTTTACATTGTTCAAATCAAGTTTGACTGGTGTTTCATCATCAAGATTGGCAATGGCTTCGTTGACAATATCATTGATGGCAGAATCAACGTCAGCCATTAACGCAGTCTCACGATATCTTTTAATTTGTTCTGATTCGTTTTTTGCAACACCCTCTAAATCAAGATAGGTTCCATAATAACCACCTGCTTTGATTGTGTCCAGGGCGCCATCATCAGAAGGGGGTACAAAACTTCTTTCAGTCTGTACCTCGCCCTTCTTCTTGATGGAATAACCAAATAGTTCCATAATATTTACGCCTTTTTAAAAAGATTAAACAGGTGTTACGTCAAAGTGAGAATATTGGAATGTAACATTGAATTCCGAGATTACATCGTTGGCTGAATACGCCAACGCAACTTCTGACACCGTGATAGGGAAAGCATTTAAAATCGTGTACTTACGAATTTCAGCATTGTTTCTATCAAGCTGTGCAACTTGCAAGTCACACATGTATGTTGCAGGTGCCAATGAACCACCATTGTCTGCACGATTGTTCATAAGGTTTGACCACGATTCAAACGCTTTACGTAATTTCATAGCAGTGTCATTCAATACTGTAATTGTCCATGGGTCAAACGTGCGCTCACCTGCCAACTTGACCTCACGACCACGATATTGAACAATCGTAGGATTCACGTTTGATGCAGGAAGTGCTGCCGATGTTACAAGCAATGCATCATCACCCGTCACGGCTGCACCAATTATGGTAGGCCAATTAAGTGTTACAAGAAATTGATTGGGGCGTGAACCGCCAGCTCCCAGCTTATTTTTAAATTGCGAAATGTCCATTTGTGCCATTGTGCTGTTCTCCTAGTGAGTTATTGATTAACCGACGATTTCTTCAAAAGCCACGCCTGTGCGTGTTGCCACAAAGTTCAGCGTGATGAAGTTGATCGAGCGGGCAGGTTTGATGTAAATATCAGCTACAAAGCTATTTTGGTCAATAACTTCACCCGTGTTGTTTGTTTCATCGCAGATGACTCGGAAATCATATACACCACGACGGCCCTTAACATCACGTAAGAATGGTTCTACGAGATTACGGAATTGAGCGCGTGTGAACGCATCATTGAATTCAAATAATTGATATCTTGAAGCAAGACTAATGGCTTTTTCTAGCACAATGAACAATCTACGAACATTGATTCTATCAAAGGCACTTGGCTTCGCCAATAATGTCTTATCGCCAAACAATACAGTGCCTTCTCCCGGGAATGATACCACAGGGTTGATTGATGACTTGTACAAGGTGTCGCGGTCCGTCTTGTTTGGTGAATATGCCAACTTCACGACATTTTTGATTTGCCCGCGATTTAATCCACCGGGTGAGAACCAAGTATCAGCAACATTGTCGGTACGAGCGCACAATCCAGCAATATCTGAGTTCAAAGCAACCCAACGATATGTGTCATTGTACTTGTCATATTGATATTTCCACCCTGAGTCAAGAACACCAAATGATGAACTGACATTGAAACCGCCAGCGGTACGTTCTGTGACGATATCATCAGCTTCGCTACCAGCGTTATTATATACTGATGCAAGTGATGGTGAGCAAAACACCATGCAATCGCGGCGAACGTCAGCAACATTTTCAATGACATATTTTGCCACAGCTAAACTAGCGGGGCCTGTGAACAACAAGTTCACATCAATCAAATCGGCGTTGCTGAAAAGGTCATACCCTGTTTGAAGTTGACCTGCTGTGGGTGCATCAGCGGAAGTTCCTCCTGTCAAAGATAACAGAAGTGCATTGGGTGCAGATGCTGCGGTAAAGGTGAGCCCTGCTGCCTCACTTCCCCAATTAGAACCTGTTTGATGATCCATCCACAAAATATATTCGCTGCCTTGTAGTACATCGGCATAGTAGTTGTTTGCACCTGAATCTGTTTTAGCACCTGCTGCCTTTGATACAAACGCAAATCGTTCAAGAACTGTGCCTGCTGTTCCTGTGATTACACCATCTTCGTCAACAACAATGACATGCAGTTCATCATTAACACCTGAAACGTTGTCTGCAAAATCTGATGTTCCTGGTGCTGCATCGAATTCATCTTCATATGCCCAGCCCGTATACGTAGCTGCGTCACACATGGAAACACCCAACGAGTTGCCTAATGCACCCGGATATTTCGCAGCGAAAAGACCAACGTTCCCTGAGCCACTTGAATATGTGGCTTCCCACTCTAACTCGTTCTTGATAAGAATTGGAGAAACAAGTGTATATGTTAATCCTGTCGGTGTACCTGCTGTAGTCGTAATTGCTACACCCGCATCTGTTTGCAACGTGAATGTTGTTGTACCATTTGTTGCTGAAACCGTGTAAATCGTGCCTGTGGCATATCCTGTGATGGTGCCTGTTCCACCGAGTGTCCCGGTGATGACAACTTTGTCACCGACAACCAATGTACCTGCTGCACATGAAAATGCTCCTGCAGTACTCGTGATGACAACTGTTGTTAATGCTGTACCGACAGCGCCCTTAACAGCTGAAGCATTCTTTGCCGCAGTACCTACTGCACGCACAACCTTTAGGTTGTTTGAATAGCTTAAGAAATTGGCAGCTGCGAAGAAACTCGTGGCGGTTGTTGTATTGGGCTTACCGAATGTTTTTACTAATTCTAATTCTGAGCTAATGGTTACTGCGTCGAGAACTGGCCCCCATTGAAATGCACCGACAAAGCCACCAATTGATGTGGCGACTGCGGGCACAACATTCGTTAGGTCCTTTTCAACAACAAGTACACCCGGTGATAATTGAAATGCCATGTTATTCTCTCCTGTAAATGATTTTTAAAACCTGTTGGTCCTGTCATTTCAAACGTTTATATAAAAAACGTGATGTTTCTGAGGTTTAGAATATTTATACTTTTATAACTCTTTACTCCCCGATAATGTCTTTCCAAAGAAGTTTTGGGTCGGTTGACCACACAGTATTGCCTGCAAGCCAGACTTCTTCCTTGTCTCCCGTGTCAATAACACCAAAGGGTGTCAGTTCATCTTCAATTTGCAACATTTGTTGTTTGTACATCTTCTCACGAACATTGACATCGGTGAGTTCTTGAAAATACTGATTGGATGTCAACCATCCAAACAACACCATTGTCATGACCAAATCGTCATGATATCCTTCGTCTGCTGTATAACTACCATTCTTTTCAATGAATGTAGAGAATTCGTGAATGGTTTCAGCATCAAATATATTTAGTTTTTTTTCTTCGAGTAAACTCTTAATGGCAAAACATCCCTGGCGCTTCACAGACTTTGTGGTTCTCACACCCAACGTTGTTGTTTTACTGAATCCTGGGCTAATATACGTTCTCCCATTCTCTGATATTGTGGACAGAATGTTTTCATATTCCAATTCACTGTGCAAGATGTCGGCGATTTGACCGCCAATGTCATTGGTTTCAATTAACACATAGGCATTGTTGTAATCTTTCGCTGCCTTGAAAATCACATCAGGGAATAGCATTGGAGCAATGGTGTTGTTACGAAACTTACCCACCAACTTGTAAGGCATTGCTGTCACATCAACAATCGTGAACGCAGAATAATCGCCCCCAACCCCTCGCGCTACATCTACTGTTATTATATAGTTCTTTCCTAGTTCTGGGTTTTCATACAAATCCAATCCCATCTCACTGTGATATTCCGGATCACGGCTACTCATATACCCCAATGTCTTACCATTAATCAACGTGTTACTTGACCCCAAAAATTGACAGAGAACTTCTTGGTTAAACTTCACTTCTCCCAGTATTCGAAGTTGTTCTTCTGCCCAGGCTTCATCTCTTCCTGGAATTTCAGTATACGGAATGAAGTGATGAACGAAATCGTTTTTCCCTTGTTCCGCCTCATTCCAAAACTTCCAAAAGTGATTATACCCATACGGGGTTGATGTCAGAAGCACCTTTGTTGTGACACCCGCAGAAATTGTAGGATATACAGATGCAAAGAATTGTTCAGCAACGTTGTTGGGAATAATGGATGCTTCATCAATGTACAGCCAATTCACCGACTTACCACGAATACCTGACGTTGTTGTTGCTGATGTAAACACCTTACTTCCATTCTCTAGTTCCACATTACCTTTGTTCCATGTTCTCACGCCTTGTTGCATCCACAAAGGAATGTTCTCGTACATGCTTTGATATCTATCCAAGACTTCCCGAGCAGCACTACCTTTATTGGCAAGAATTGCCACAGTTTTATTTTCTTGAAACAAGGTATACCACAGAATACATGCAGCAGCAGTAACCGTTTTGCCCTGCTGCCGCCCTTCCATGAGCACAACTTTTCTGTTATTCAGAATGACATTAACTTTTTTCTTTTGACATTCATATAATTGAAACTTCACCAACCCTTTGTCCAATGACACGATGTAACAATACTGTTCAATGAAATACACAGGGTCCGCTTGACACTTCACGATTTCTTGAATTTGTTGTGCTGTGAATTCGTGTTGGTGTCCTACTGTTTTAAGATTGGGATTGCCATGATATGAATTTTCCGTCATGCTATTACATCAATGGATTCCCCTGTCGGAATCTGACCCTTCATCGCCTTCAGTAATTCTGACGTGGAGCCCACAAACAAGTTGTTTTGTGTTTGTATTTTTGGAGCGTCAATCTTCTCCAACTCTTTCTTTCTCTTTTGAACTTCCAGTAAATCTTTGGCAACATCACTCACCGTTTTAATCAATTGTCCTACAACTTCATAGGCACGAGGATGATCACTGTTCTTGGCAATATGTAAAATCCCATCCACCGCTTCATTGCCTTTACTTATCAAATTGTGTAATGTTTCACGCGCATGTTGAGCATCATCTTCTATACTCGGAATTGCTACAGGAAACACTTCACTCGAAGTAACAGGAACAACATTGAATTTTTCATCTAACGACATGGTTATTCACCTTGATATATTGTATCAAAATCTGTAATATAATTGTATGCATCTGTGGGAAGTGCATCGGCTGGGCTTATTGTAGTTGTTATTTTAGTACCAACTTCCGTGTTCACAGGCACAGTTCCAACTGCGAGTGTGTTATCAATATACAAATTTTGTATCGTTTCTTTAATGAGAGTTGCATTGTCAACATACCCATAGAAGTTCAACTTCACGGTGAAATTGAAATCCCATATGATGGTCAATCGTTTGTCAAATCCTCCCTCATATTCATCATTGTAATTCACACTATCCAAAATGATTTGCAAATCACGTTTGATGCCCAATTCAGGGATTTCATTCACAGTGATACTGAAATCAGGATTAAAGAATGGAAATATTTGTTCAACAATTTGCAATCCATCATCTTGATTCTTGGCAAACACACTCATACTGATATTCATGTTGTATGGTGTCGATGTATAGGCATGTCTCACAACACTGGTATCAGTATTAATGGACCGTATGTTTTGCGTGAGCGCTAACTTTCGTGATGCATCATAGGAAAAATTTGTAATTTCAAATCCAATTCTTGGCAACGTGATGGCAAAGGGCTGGCGATTTTCATCTATTTCTGGAGCTTCGCGTATACGGTCAATGAACTTT
>Ga0181349_1001324_pt1 | contig 10594 bp, 18 predicted proteins | sample Su13VDMM110SD_FD_130106 | JGI IMG/M metagenome (GOLD analysis project Ga0181349, IMG submission 130106) | Freshwater viral communities from Lake Michigan, USA - Su13.VD.MM110.S.D | ecosystem: Environmental > Aquatic > Freshwater > Lake | place: USA: Michigan | collected 2013-07-16 | reverse complement strand
GGCTTCCTGCAGGTTGCTACACGGTCTGCAAGAACCCACTCTCTGGTGAGTTTTTCCTAGAGGAGGGAGAGCAATTCATCCTGCCCAAGAGCCCCTCTGGACAGACTGAACGGCACAGCGCTCGCGTGCTGAAGACTTTTGAGACCCGACAGCCAGGCACGCAGGTCGGTGTCTTCCTCAGCGGCACGAAGGGGTCAGGCAAGACTCTCCTGGCGAAGCACATCTCTCAGAAGTCGGGTCTCCCTGTGATCGTTGTTAATGCGAACTACACCGATGACCGCTTCATGCGGACCATGCAAGGCATCGAGCAAGAGGCCGTGATCCTCTTCGACGAGTTCGAGAAGGTGTACAACGAGGATGACCAGGAGGCGATCCTGACGCTCTTTGACGGAGTCTACACTGTCCGAGACAAGTTGATGATCATCACCTGCAATGACAAGTACAAGGTAAAGGGATTCTTCCATAATCGGCCCAGCCGTCTCCGTTACGCGATCGGCTTTGAGAGCCTCGAGAAGGAGTTCGTCGAGGAATACTGCGCCGATCAGCTTCGTGACAAGAGCTACTCTGATAAGATCACCATGCTCTGTACGGTCTGTGATGAGTTTAACTTCGACATGCTTCAGACGTTGGTCGATGAGCTCAACCGTTACGGTGGTGACTTCGAGGACACGCTGGACATTCTCAACGTGAAGCCAGCAACTGGCGCACGGATGAAGTGGGTTGTTAAGGTGGAGACGCCGGACGAACGTGGTGCTACATGGAACCTTAAATACGGAGGAACTCTGACACGTCCGCCGCTCATCTCACTTCAGGGCGGATACCACAATAACGGTGCGCTTGAGGTTGGTGTGTCACGCAGTGTTGCGAAGAAGAGCCGGTGCGTCAACAACTATGACGGAGCCGCAGGGATCCTGGGTGAAGAGGATGAAGATGACACCATCGAGATTATCGTCAAGAACGAGCACCTCTATAAGGTTGACCCCCAGACAGGCACTATGATCTTTAAGGTGACCGAGGCGGGTCACAACTTCGTGGTGACGATCACCGAGGAGCGGCCTGCTGGCAATCGCTGGGGTAACTTCTTCGACCAAAATGCATTTTAGGATTCAATATGAAGATTTGGCACATCTCAGACACTCACATGAACCATGGTCAACTTCAGATTCCTGAAGGTATCGACCTCGTGATTCACAGCGGAGATGCCACCAATTGGGCCGACCCGTATCGCAATGAATCGGAGATGCGGGCCTTCATTGACTGGTTCGCAACGATACCCATTCCGAAGAAGATCTTTGTCCCAGGCAATCACGACACTTCGATTGACAAGGGTCTTGTGCCTCGTGACCTGATCGAGCACCGCGGCATTACACTCCTAATCGATCAGGAGATCGTGATCGATGGTCTCAAGTTCTGGGGAACTCCTTGGACGCCTCGTTATGGCAACTGGTCCTGGATGGTGGATCGAGGAACGATCAATCGTAAGTGGGACGGCATCCCGGATGACACTGATGTGCTCATCTGTCACGGGCCACCTTACGGTATCCTCGATGCGACGTATGCACAGAACAATAAGGTGGAGCTCGTGGGGTGTTCGGCGCTGGCCAAACGGGTGACGAAGGTCGAGCCGCAACTGATGCTCTTCGGGCATGTCCACTCAACGAAAGACATCCGAAATGCAGGAATTCGCACTGTCAGTGATTACAGGACACGTTTCAGCAATGCATCCTGTTGTGATGACGGAAAGATGGGTGTCGTGACGAGCAACGGGAATGTGATCGAGATCTCATGATGAAGCCTAGAATAAGTCTTGAGTGGGGACCTAATGATATAGCCCACCTGCGCGACTTAGTCAGTGAACTCCAGCATGCAATTGAGAGTGCACCATGTCTTGTGTCACACGTAGGTGAGCTTACATATGAGTGTAGACACGATAAACTTTGCCGGGTCTGTTCCTGGAGAAATGAAACATTTGAAATGATGAAATCTTATGAAGCCTGGCGACCTAATCAAGTTGAATAACCAGAGCAATTGGGTTCGTGTCATTCCTGACAAGAACTCTCGCTCTCTTGAAATGGTGACTGATTATCCGCCAGGAACAATTGCATTGCTTCTTGAAGTCCACATCGCGGATAAGCGTGATGGACCATCAATGGAAAGTTACGCTAAAGTCCTAGTCAATAACACGCCAGGATTTGTCTGGCTTTATGAGTGTGAGGTGATTCATGATAATGAATGACAAAGTCATTGCAAAAACTATTGAGTTTCTGCTGGCGTCTATTCTTGTAAGCTTCTTGTTCTATGGTCTCTACCAGGCAGGTAATGATCGGTCATTTGATCATACTTGCGCTACGTCCTGCGCTCCAGCACGATCTGTCACGCCCATCATAGATTTCAAGAACCAGTGTCTCTGCGACGAGGGGCATGGAAAGTGGAGGCATCAAGATGTCAAACGAGAAGATTGAGAATGTGATCCAGCGTTGCAGAGATCGTATTGATAGATCGCTTGATTGCAATGTGGGTGATGTTGTCAGACTAATTGAAGAAATTGAAAAGAATAAGCAGCATGCACAAAGACAGCAATCATATCCGATTTGGCACGGATTTGGTTCAGGTGATTGATACTTAAGATTATGTTTGGTCACATATCAATAAGATTACTAGAAATTATGATGAATGCATGGAAAAGAAATGATCGCAATTCCAGCTAATGTGCTCCGTCGAGTTCAAAGCATGGCATGGATCACGCCTGAAGGTGGAATTATTCCGATTACAGGTGAAGACATGCATAGTGATATTGCAGGAAATTTTCCAGGTATGCCTGCTGGACACGTTTATCCTACTAATTACGCAATGGATAAGTTGGGTTACATGAAAGTAGGTAATGCTTTTGATTTTGCTTATAAAAGCGGAAGATCAACCCCTGCAAATCACGCAGCACAATTTGATGCAATGGCACAGATTATCTGTCAAGCTGTCATCAACTTCATCGACCGTCGAGGTCCAGGTTTGCCACACTGGTTTACTCCACCTAGAGAATTTAGAGGAGATCCTGATCGCTGGACTGTACACATAGGCGACATTATCGATGGTTCCATTGCGCGGATGTCTGTCAAGAGATTTGTTAACACGTACGGCAAAGATGACACACTGCAGTGGTTTGAAACACAGATGCGAATAGCAGAAGAAGCGTTGATTCGCAACCAGGTTCGCATGATCTTGAGCGAGCTCCGTCGACGACCCGTGTAAACGACGCGCACACGATTTATAATGTGCACATGAGCCGTGAGATCATACCAGCGGCACTCATTCTATGGGCTGATGTTGATACAGCCAACACTTCGCACGGAGCTTTGTGTGCAGTTGAATAAACCACCAGATCGCAACAGGATTGAGGTCGGCGACTTGGTCGTAAGAAAGTACGAGATCAAAATACCTAATTTTGTCAAGGCAGGTCTCGTCATAGAACGCGACAGAAATGGTTTTCTGTCTATCTCCTGGGGCGGTAAGATTGAGTGCATGTGGGACGACTACGACCTTATGAGGTTAGAATGATCGACGAGAAAGTTGTGATGTGTGATTTCAAAGGCATCAAGGAGGGCATGCTGGTTCGTGTTGATGAGAACTGGAGAGACATGCACCTGAATGGCGGCGAGTTCGGAGTAGTTCTTGACCGTGTAACTTATCCTCACATGTTGGGTGAAGGAGATCACGAATCATATGATGCCATGCTTGTAGTCTTGTTAGGCGGCCGGAGAATCGTAGTTCCTGCAGAGTCAGTGACTCGAATCGACGAACCTGATGTTAAGTCATGATGGATGAATTAGAACTTACCGAGTGGCAGGAAAAGCTGCATAAGCCCGGTGAACTTCTTTCGATTTGGGATTATGATACAAGTAAGGAGATACCTTGCCTAATTATCGAAGACTTTGACAAGCATATCAATCCTTTCGGTAGAAACTCCATGATTAGACGAATCAAGGTCATGTCAATGCATGGTATCTTTGAACTCACAAGGTGGGATATTTTTCCGCCAGGTGAAGCAAGACCCTCAATACCTTTCTGAAGGAGTGAAGTCATGAAGAATTTATATGTTAAGGGTGCAGAAGTTCGAATTAAAAGCTCTTTTGATCTTGATATTTGGAATATCAAATCCAACAGAGGCGTTATCATAAGTGCTAGATCATTTGGGCAAGAAGAAATGATGGTGACTGCACAATTTGGAAGCACTCGAGTCCATATTGCACATACTCACTTGGAAGTGATCAATGCCTAAAGGTAGAGCAAATCGTAGACATCAAACGTCGCGCAAGAAAGCAAGAACAAGAAAGATCTTGCGCCGTTACGGCTCGCCTGAATGGCTAGATGAACGTCGCGTTGGTAAGTTTACAGAGTCACATTGGGGTTGTCAATGTGAGATTTGTGTAAATCCACGACGTCTCTTTAAAGGTAAGAAAGCACATTCTCTAACTTTGAAAGAGTACAATGCACAAGCAGATGAAGATTCATAAAAATCACAAGATAAATAATTAATATCTGAGTGTAAAGATATGAATCATAGAGAAGAGTTGCTCTTAAGAAAAATTATTAAAGAAACAGTCATCCAAGAAGGCCTTTGGGATGACATTAAGGCAAAAGCAGGCAGCGCATTTGATGCTGTGAAAGGCACTTCTGTAGGAAAGTTTCTAGGCATGCAGAATAAAGACCCTAACGTCTTTTATTCATATCTTGACAAACTTTCACCGGAAGAACGTTTAGATGTGCAACAGTCTGTCGAGACAGGCGATATTGCGCCAGTTAAGTCAGTAGTTTCAAGATTTGTAAATCCATTTGACGATGGATCGCCAGGTGAAGTCACACGACACATCAGAAGTAATGGAAGAATTTCATTTAATTCAACCCAGTATGATATGATTGACCTAATTGAAGATGTACTCCGCGACGAAGGTTTTAGTTCACCTGTAATTGCAGCAGCAATTGTTAATGCATATTTCGAAAGCGGATTCAACCCAAATGCTACAGGTGACGGAGGCCACTCTATAGGCCTTTTCCAGCTTAATGATGCCGGCGGCGCAGGTGCAGGTATGTCTGTTGAATCACGAAAAGATCCCGTCGTTAACACGAGAAAGATCGCGCAGGTCGCTCGTAGAACAAACTTCATGAATGTCGCAGAAGAGACAGACGATATTCCTACACTTGCTGCCGCATGGTCAAAGTACGTTGAAAGACCTGCTGATGAACAAGGAAATATGAGAAAAAGAGCGGCATTCTCTCGCCAACTATTTAATTTAAGTGACTTTTAGTTTCCTATTAAATAATCAATTACGACAAACAGACGTATTCTGGGGTTGAACACGCGATTTTTAGAGCTTAACCCCCGGCCCGTGTAATCGAACGCGATACGATTTATAATGTATGTAGGAGACCGGTACATTGCCTAAACTCAAGCCCCCGTTTGATGTAGGTACTCTGGTAATGACCAAGAATGACCTCACGTATCTTAGACGATCGACATTTTATGCGGCTGGTAATTCTGCTGGTGGTCAACATGAGAATTATCAATATCCATCGGGCACGATGCTCATGATTGTTGAAGTCTCACGAAAGTCTTTTAGTGGTTGGAAATACAAGTTCATGACGCCTGATCGCGGCATTCTTGAAAGTGATCACGCTCACTTCAAGTCTTGGAAAAACTATCTCAAACCTGTCGTATGACATATGTACATTTCTAAGTGTGCAAATAATGTGTAACAATGGCTAATACAAAATCTATCGAGCAGAAGTATCGAAAGCTTTCTGACATCGAGCACGTTCTTCTTCGACCTGGCATGTACGTCGGATCGACCAAATCTCGCGATGAAGAGATCTATGTGCTTGGTGATGAAGGAAAGTTTGAGAAGCGAAAGCTGACTTATAACCCTGCATTTCTGAAGATCTTTGATGAGATCGTTTCAAATGCTGTTGATGAGCATAGGCGGAATCCAAGGCTCAATGAAATCAATGTTGATGTTGATCCGAAAAACAATTCTGTCTGTGTTCGTGACAACGGAGGAATTCCTGTTGTCATGCATGCTGATCATGGTGAATGGATCCCAGAACTGATCTTCAGCAATCTAAAGGCAGGTTCTAACTTTAATGACGACGAGGAGCGCCTTGTAGCAGGAACCAACGGTGTTGGATCAACTCTGACAAATATCTTCTCCAAGGTGTTTAGGATTGAAACGGCAGACAAGAAGAATGTGTTTGTCCAGACATTTAGCAGCAACATGAGAGAAAGGTCTGAGGCCGTTGTCAACAAATCTCGTGAAGGTTTCACAGAGATCTTTTTCGAACCTGACCTTGAACGATTTGGCATGTCTGGAATCGACACAGACCACATCCAGATCATGAGGAAGCGGTGCATCGATCTTGCAGCATGCAATCAAAGCCTTAAGATTACTTTCAACGGCGAGAACTTCCAATTTCCTACTTTTAAAGATTATTGTAAGCTTTATGCCGAGAATGTCATCTATGAAGAGGAAGGACGCTGGAAGGTGGGTGTGCTACCCTCAGACGGTTCATTCACTCAAGTTTCTTTCGTCAACGCTGTCGAGACAAAAGACGGCGGGACACATGTCGATCACGTCGCAGCAGGTGTGATCGAGTGGATCAGAGAGCGTGTAAGAAAGAAGCACAAGGTTGAGTTGAAACCTTCCGAACTTCGGAATCACTTCTTCTTCCTTGTCCAATCAGATATTGTCAATCCTGCTTTTTCTTCACAGACTAAAGAGAAGCTAATTACTGAGCATCGTGAGTTTGGTTCCAAGTTTGAGATGTCTGAGAAGACTCTCAAGGCAATCTTTGCATCTGAAGTTGTTCAACGTGTTCTTGATTGGGCACAGCAGAAAGCGCTTGCCGATGAGCGTAAGCAACTCCGCGAGCTCAATAAGAATCTGGCAAAAGGAAAAGTTCTTAAACTGATCGATGCAAAAGCACGCGTAATCAGAAATTCATGCACACTGGCTCTATTCGAGGGAGACAGCGCATCATCAGCATTTCGCAAGTATAGAAATCCAGACACACAAGGCGCATTCCCGCTTCGAGGCAAGTTTGTCAATGTGACCGAGATGCCTGCGACTAAGGTAATCCAGAATCAAGAAGTGAAGGATCTACTCGCAGCAATCGGTCTTAGGCTTGGTGAAGAACCCAAAGATCTTCGCTATGGAAAGATACTGATTTACTCAGATGCAGATCCAGACGGCGATTCAATTGCAGGTCTTCTTATCAACTTTTTCGGTCGTTACTGGCCTGAAATGTTTGCACAAGATCGAATCTGTCGTGTCATGACACCTCTCGTTGTTGTTAAAAAGAAAGACCAGAAGCTATGGTTCTACACGGCGGCTGAGTTTGAAGCATGGCAGTCAAAGCAGAAAGACATCTCTAAGTGGGAGATTGCGTATAAGAAGGGTCTTGCAGCGCTTGAAGACGATGAGTACAGAGAGATAATCCAGAATCCCAATCTTTTTTCAATCCATTTCGAGAATGACTTCAAAGACACACTAGACGCCTGGTTTGGTGCGGATCCTACACCGCGCAAGGAAAGAATCATGGGAACGCAGATCATTGAGGAAGAAGTATGAGCATCCCGAAACGCAAGGTTGAAGACTTCTTTGCAAATGAATATCTCAACTATGCCAAGTATGTTGTTGAGAATAGAGCAATCCCTTCTGTAATTGATGGGTTCAAGCCGACTCAAAGAAAAGTCGCGCACGTCGCAAACCAAGTGTGGAAGACAGGTAATGAGAAACCACTAAAAGTTTTCCAGCTTGCTGGTACTGTTGCTGCGAATGCTTATTACCACCACGGCAATGCGTCTCTTGAAGGATCCATCATTGGTATGGCACAGGACTTCAAAAGCTCAATGCCTATCTTTCAAGGAATAGGACAGTTCGGGTCACTAAGATCACCTGAAGCTGGCGCGGCTCGATATGTCGGGGTCAAGTTCAATGAAAACTTCAGGCTCTTGTATAAAGACTTTGAGCTAACAACACCACAATATGAGGAAGGTGAGGAGATTGAGCCACGCTTCTTTCTGCCTATTGTCCCAACTGTCCTGCTTAACGGTGGTTCAGGTATTGCTGTCGGTTTTGCAACTAACATCCTTAACAGAAATCCGCTTGATTTGATCGACGCATGTGTCGATGTCCTTGATGGAAAGCCTTCTAAGAATCTCAAGCCCTGGATTCGAAGTTTTACAGGCACATTTGATGTGTCACCTGATAGTAATAAGAGCTGGCTCATCCGCGGCAAGTATGACATTAAAAATATGTCAACTGTAGAGATTACTGAGATCCCGCCTAGCTTCACATATGAGAAGTATGAATCGCTCCTTGAAGGTCTCATAGAAAAAGGGACACTTCATTCCTATGATGACCACACGTCTGGGAAGATACACTATGTCCTTAAGTTCCCACGTCAGACGCTTGCAGACCTGATCAAGAAGAATAAGTTGGACGACATCCTGAAGATGCAGGAGCGTGAAACCGAAAACTATACAACGCTTGATGAACACGGCAAACTTAAGGTATTTGATAATGTACCTGACATGATTGAATACTTTGTCAAATTTAGACTAGACTTCTATGAGAAGCGCAAGATCCGCCTCGAGCTCGATCTAGAAAGTGAAGTTAGATTTCTTTCCAATCGAGCTCGATTCATCAAGTCAATTATTGACAAATTGATTAATATCAATGGCACACCGAAAGCCGATCTTGAGACTGCACTGACATCTTTGAACTTTGTTAAGGTTGAAGCGAGTTTTGATTACCTCCTATCAATGCCGATCCAGACATTGACTAAGGAGAAATACGAAGATCTTTGCAAGAAAGTCGATCTCAAGAATAAGGAACTTGAAAAAGTCAAGAAGACAACTCACGAGAAGATGTATCGTGATGATCTCTCAGCACTTCGAAAGCAAGTGGAGAAAGAATTCTCAATTTGAAACCTACCTAGATTAGGAGGGATTAATGTCAATCACAGAAAATCAGCGTCATGTTATAGATTGCGTCTTATCAATCTTTGAGACGGGCAGGGTACCAACCCCCGCTGCGTATTCAACTTGTGCAATTTTACCTGACGGTGCTGGAATTAGCTATGGCAAGCACCAGTCGACTGATCGCGGCGGTTCGCTTGATAAGATCGTAGATCTTTACATACAGCGCAAAGGAAAACACGCAGAAGAACTCAAGCAGTTTGTTCCAAAGCTTGCACTCAATGAGTCAGCAAAAGTTGATCCTAAAAATGTCCCGTCTTGGGCAAAATACCTTATTGGTGTTCTTAAAGTAGCAGGTGCAGATCCTGTCATGCACGAATGCCAAGATTCTATTTTTGATTCTGATTACTGGGTTCCTGCATTAGGTCACGCTTCTGCACTAGGTATTCAAACAGCACTTGGTCACCTGGTCGTCTATGATACTTGCATTCATAGCGGCCCAGGAGGCGTCGCTGTCATCCGCGCAAGATTTCCAGAATTGCCCCCCGTCAAGGGCGGAGATGAGAAAGCATGGGTGCATGCATATGTCAATGCTCGCCGCTCTTGGCTAGCAGGCAATAAAAATCCGATCGTACAGAAGACAGTTTATAGAATGGAAGCATTTAATGACTTGATCAAATCAGGAAATTGGAATCTTTCTACGCCCATGATTGTACGCGGCGTCAAAATCACTTGATACTGATAGTTATACTCAGGAGTAATAAAACATGTCGCTAACACCAAACGAGTTAGTTGAGCTTGCCCCAGATGCGGTAGCTCTTGTTCAATCGATAACTGCAGCACTACGGAAGGATGCTGACGGGAAGGTTCGCGTCTCCAAAGAGGAAGCACGTCAAATCAGAACTCTTGTCTTCAAACTTGCCGTTCATGTCGCACAGGAAGCCATTGACTAATTAACTAACGAAATACAGCATCGGCGCCTGCACACTTCGGTGTGCAGGCGTTTTTTTGTGTAAAGTGTCATATTTTTGATTATAGTTTTAAGTCAAACAAAGGAGTTAGTTTGTCTAGGGCTTGGAGTGATCCAACAATTTTGAAGTCTATCGTTAATCCATCTGACAAGGGTTATGAAGTCAAGATCAAGTCACCGGAAATTACTTTCCTAGGTGTTAAAGATCAACCTGACTTTGCCGAGTTGTTCATTACAATTTATCCAAAGTCTAAGGTTGTCGAGCTAAAATCACTTAAGTACTATCTGCAGCAATTTCGCGATAAGATCATTTCTTATGAGCGACTCATCAATGTTGTTTTTGACGATCTTATTAATGCGTATGAACCTGATCGACTTCGTCTTGTCATGGTATTTCGTCCCCGCGGCGGAATCAGTTCCAAGCTAACCATCGATTCTGACTGGCGCGCTCGCGGCGGTGAAGAGAAATACAAGGATTGGGTCGGCCTTGGAGAGGAGTGGTAAATGTCTAAGAATTACTTTTTCACATCTGAGTCTGTTGGAGAAGGTCATCCAGATAAAATTTGTGACCAGATCTCTGATGCAATTCTTGATGCTTATCTTAAACAATGCCCAACCGCAAGAGTGGCGTGCGAGACACTGGTAAAAACAGGTCT